>Ga0116229_10013349_pt1 | contig 11630 bp, 14 predicted proteins | sample S1TSphgellanicum_3_FD_87313 | JGI IMG/M metagenome (GOLD analysis project Ga0116229, IMG submission 87313) | Host-associated microbial communities from peat moss isolated from Minnesota, USA - S1T2_Fc - Sphagnum magellanicum MG | ecosystem: Host-associated > Plants > Peat moss > Unclassified... | reverse complement strand
GGGGTTCGGCGCGTCGATCCGCGGGTCGGCGGGCGCGGCGCGCTTGACGCCCTTGGGCCGCCCCGTGGTGCCCGAGGAATAGAGCATGGCCGAACCGGCGCTCTCGTCCGGGATCGGCGTCTCCGGCATCGGCGCGCGGGCCGCCTCGAAGCTTTCGAACGGCGGTTCGGCCCCATCGACCATATAGAGCCTGACGCCGGGGAGGAGCGGCGCGGCCTTCTGCGCCACCTCTGCGAGACTCTTTGAAACGATCAGGACCTGCGAGTCCGAGTCCTTGACGATGTACTCCACCTCCCCCGCCGTGAGCTTGGAGGAGATGCAGGTGAAGCGCAGCCCCGACCGCTGCGCCGCCCAGAGGAGCTCGTAATAGCGCGGTCCGTTGTCGAGGAAGAGGGCGATCCCATCCCCGGCCTTCAGCCCCAAAGCCCGAAAGAGGTGTGCGCCCTGGTTCGACCGCGCCTCGAGCTCGCCATAGGTGATCGTTTCGCCCGACGCGGCCATGATGTAGGCGGGCTTCTGCGGATCGGTCTTGGCGTGGTGGAAGGGGTGCATGGCGGCTACCGGGGGCTGAGCGAAAGCGTTATGATGAGGGTCGCAGGAGAGGCGTGATGACGCTGCAGATCGACTCCGAGGAGACCGCGCGGCTGGCGCAGGAACTGGCCGACTTGACCGGCGAGACCCTCGACTCGGCCGTGGAGAAGGCCGTCCGCCAGCGCCTTGAGAAGGAGAAGGAGATCAAGGCGAAGGTGGCGGCTCTGGAAGCCTTTCTCGAAACGATCCGTCCACACTTCAGTAGGGCCCCGGTGACGAAAGAGGAATACGACGCCCTCTGCGAAGGTGAATGATGATCATCGACACTTCGGCCGTCGTATCGATCATCAAGGTCGAAGCGGGGTTTGAACGATTGTTGTCGGTCCTTTCTGCTGCGCCGTCCGTGCGGATGGCTGCGGCGAATTATGTAGAGGCCGGCATGGTGCTGGCGACCAAGGCTGACGACCCGGCTTTCGCCTTGGCGGCGCTTGACCGCTTCATCCAAAAAACGGGGGTGCAGATCGCTCCGTTGGACGAAGCCCAGGCGCGGGTCGCCCTCGACGCCCGGATCCGTTTCGGCAAAGGCTTTGGACATCCAGCCCGCCTGAACTACGGCGACAGCTTCGCCTATGCGTTGGCTAAGATTTCCGGAGAGCCCCTGCTGTTCGTCGGCGAGGATTTCAGCAAGACGGACATCGAACCCGCCCTGGTCTGAGGCGCCGCTCGGCACGGCCCTACGCCGCTAGCGCCGCGGCGGGCGCCTTGCCGAGGATCAGGTCGGCGGCCTTTTCCGCGATCATGATGGTGGGGGCGTTGGTGTTGCCGGAGACGAGGCGCGGCATGACGGAGGCGTCCACCACCCGCAGGCCCTCCACCCCCCGCACGCGCAGCGCCGGGTCCACCACCGCCTGCGGCCCATGCCCCATCTGGCAGGTGCCGACCGGGTGATAGATGGTGCCCCCGGCCGCCTTGGCGTAGGCGAGAAGGTCACGGTCGCGCTTGAACGCCTCGCCGGGCGTCATCTCGCTCTCGATGTAGGGGGCGAGGGCGGGCTGGGACGCGATCTTGCGGCCCCACTTCAGCCCCGCGACCGCCACCTCCTGGTCCAGGGGATCGGAGAGGTAGTTCGGCACAATCGCCGGATAGACCGACGGATCGGCGGACCTGATACGGATGTGGCCGCGGCTTTCCGGGCGCACCTGACAGGGGGCGATGGTCAGGCCGGGCTCGTCCTCCAGCACCATCTTCTGCTCCTCGGTCAGCTTCTTCATGTCCATGGTGGCGGGCAGGATGTGGAACTGGATGTCGGGGCTGGAAAGGTCCGGCCGCGACTTGCAGAACGCGGCGATGTGGGCGGCCGAAAGGGTGAGCAGGCCTTTCCTCTGGAACAGATACTTCACCGCCTCTCCGACAAAACGCGTTCCTTTGGAGAGCTCGTTCACCGAGACCACCTCGGGCTTCAGCCGGTACTGCATGCCGATCACGTAATGGTCCTGCAGGTTCTCGCCGACGCCCGGCAGGTCAGCCACCACAGGGATTCCGTGCTGCTGCAAAAGCTCGCCCGGACCGACGCCCGAGAGCTGCAGGAGCTGGGGCGAATTGATCGCGCCGCCGGCCAGGATCACCTCCCGCCGCGCCTTCACCACGCGGGTCTGGCCGTTCTGGCGGAACTCGACGCCGACGGCGCGCTGGCCCTCGAACAGCACCCGGCTGGCGAGGGCGTTGGTTTCGACGCTGAGGTTCGCCCGGCCCATCGCCGGGTGCAGATAGGCGACGGCGGCCGAGCAGCGCTGGCCGTTCTTCACCGTCAGCTGGTAGTAGCAGACACCTTCCTGGTCGGCCCCATTCACGTCCCGCTCCGGCAGGCCCGCCTGGACGCAGGCCTCGACCACCGCGTCGGACACCCCGTGGGTCTCGGTGACGTCGGAGACGTTGAGCGGGCCGCCCACGGCGTGCCACTCGCTCGCGCCCCGCTCCTGGTTCTGCGAGCGCTTGAAATAGGGCCAGACGTCGTCCCAGCCCCAGCCCTCGCAGCCGAGCTGGCGCCAGCCGTCGTAGTCCGAATGCTGGCCGCGGATGTAAAGAAGCCCGTTGATGGAGGAGGAGCCGCCCAGAACCTTGCCCCGGGGCCAGACGTGGGTGCGCCCCGCCCCGTCCGGCTCGGTCTGATAGAGCCAGTTCACCTTCGGGTCCTTCAGCGTCGAGGCGTAGCCCACCGGCACGTGGATCATCAGGTTGGACATGAACTGGCCGGGGTTCTTGGTCGGCCGGTCGTCGCCGCCCGCCTCCAGCAGCACGACGCTGGTCCGCCCGTCCGCCGTCAGCCGGTTGGCGAGCACGCACCCCGCCGAGCCCGCGCCCACGACGACATAGTCCGCCTCGCTCATGGCCATGGCTTCAACTCCCTGACGTCCGCGCTCTGCGACGCTGATCGTTGAGGCGATTAGAGCGCAGGCGCGGCCCGGCGGGAAGAGGGCGCCGCAAGGGCGCCCTCCGGCGACGGGCTCAAACGGCCCCGAGATAGTCCATCTTGCCGATCTCCACCCCGTTGTGGCGCAGGATGGCGTAGGCGGTGGTGACGTGGAAATAGACGTTCGGGATCACAAAGCTGAAGAGGAACTGCTTGGCCGGGAAGGTCACCTCCCGCGGGCCGAGCTTCAGCGTCACGGCGCGGTCCTCGGCGCCGACGAACTTGTCCGCCGGGATGCCCTCCATGAAGTCGATGGTCTTGGCGAGGCGCGCCTTGAGCTCCGGAAAGCTCGTCTCCGTGTCGGGAAAGCTCGGGACCTCGATCTCGGCCAGGCGCGCGGCGCCGCCCTTGGCCCCGTCCGTGGCGATCTGGATCTGGCGGGCGAAGGGGTGCATGTCGGGCGCGAGGCGGGCGTTGATCAGGACGCTGGGATCGATCTTCTTCGCCTCGGCGAAGGCCGCCGCCTTGTCCAGGATCGCCTCCAGGTTCTTGAAGGTGTGCGCCATGGCGGGGACGCAGGCGTCGTACATGGAAAGGGTCATGGCGGGGCTCCCAAAGACGGTGTTTCGTTGAGCGCCGTTTAGATGGCCTAGGCCCCCCGGGAAAGCGCTAAAGGGCGAGGACCAGACGCATGGCCTCCGCAAGGCGCTCCATATCATCGGCGCCCACAAGGCCGAGCCGCTTGTCGAACCGGGTCCGGTCGAGCGCCCTGACCTGGTCGCAGACGGCGACGGAGCGACCGCCGATCGACGGCAAGTCCACCACAAGCGGCCACCTCGGCGCTGGGCTGCTGGAGAGCGGGATGGCGACGATGGTCTTGCGACGGCTTGCAAGCACTGTCGCTGACATGATCACCGCCGGTCGATGCTTGCGGATTTCAGCCCCTCGGGCGGGGTCGAAGTCCGCCCACCAGACCTCGCCCCGGATCACGGACGGAGCAGGATCGTGTCTGTGAAGTCGAACTCGGGCAACTCGTCCCACCCGTCGCCGGGGGCGTTGAGCCAGGCGCGCTCCTCCTCGGCCAGGGCCGGGTTGGCGTCGATCTCCGCCTGCACCGCCTCGGCGACCTTGGCGAGCCAGGCGTCCTTGTCCTCGGGCGGCAGGTGCTGGCGGAGGAGTTTCTCCACGTAGGCGCTGCGCTGGCGGGGCGGCACGGCCTGTTTGAACCGGCGGGCGAGGTCGTCGGGAAGGTGGAGCAGGACCTGCATGAAAGACCTCTTAGCTATCAACTCAGATAGCGAGCGCGGCCCGCAAAGTCCACTTGCCTTCCCCGGCGTCGCACCGCTCTAGTGGCTGAAAACGCGACTGGAGGACGCCCATGCCCACGTTCGAAACCCTGCTCTACGCCGTCGAGGACGGCATAGCGACCATCACCCTGAACCGGCCCGACAAGCTGAACGCCTTCACCGCCAAGATGATGATCGAGCTCATCCAGGCCTTCGACGAGACGGACGGGGACGATCGGGTGCGCGCCGTGATCGTCACCGGCGCGGGGCGGGCGTTCTGCGCCGGGGCGGACCTTTCCGCGGGCGGCTCGACCTTCGACCGCACCGCGTCGCAGGCCCTGGAGCGGGAGGAGGGCAAGGTCGGCGAGGTCTATCGCGACGGCGGCGGGCGGGTGACGCTCCGCATCTATGACAGCCTGAAGCCCGTGATCGCGGCGGTGAACGGCCCGGCCGTGGGGGTGGGCGTGACCATGCAGCTGCCGATGGACATCCGCATGGCCTCCACCGACGCCCGCTTCGGCTTCGTCTTCGCCCGGCGGGGCATCACGCCCGAGGCCGCCTCGTCCTGGTTCCTGCCGAAGGTGGTGGGCGTCTCGACGGCGCTGGAGTGGTGCTACACCGGGCGCGTCTTCCCGGCGTCCGAGGCGCACGAGCGCGGCCTCGTCCGCTCCCTCCACGCGCCGGACGAGCTTCTGCCCGCCGCCCGGTCCCTGGCGCGGGAGATCGCCGACAACGCCGCCCCCGTCTCCGTCGCCCTCAGCCGCCAGATGATCTGGCGCATGGCGGGCGCGGACCACCCCATGGAGGCGCACAAGGTCGACAGCCGCGCCATCCAGTCCCGCGGCGCCTCGGCCGACACCAAGGAAGGCGTCTCCGCCTTCCTGGAGAAGCGCCCGGCGGTCTATCCGAACACGGTCTCGAACGACCTTCCCGACATCTGGCCGGAGTGGACGGCGCGGGAGTTCCGGTAATACTACGCAGACTGTTGCTCTGGTTGTGCGTCGCCCAGTAAGGTCAGACACCGTAAGGGGACTGGTGCATGTTCAGCAAGCTTCTAGCCATCGCTATGGGAACTGTGGTTTTTACGGGCGTACCCCGTACCGAAGAACAGCAGTCCGCCCATCATTGTCCGCCTATCGCAGCCAATGTGGCCATTATTCAAGACGCCTCAAAGCATTCACCTGAAGAACTTGGTTATGCACATCTATGCAGAGGCATTCAAAGTTCTATAATAGGTAATACTGCTGAAGCTGCAGACGATTTTCTTAAGGTTTTGGCTTTCTGGCCCAATTATCCGGAAGCCTATGTTTATGCCGGCGATGCCTATCGAGCGGCGGGCGACCTGCCTAATGCGTTGAAATATTATTCGAAAGCGCTCACGGGCCAATACAGCGCCGGCGCGGACGCTTTCGCTGGCCGAGGACGCGTTTTCGAGCTGCAAGGACATTATAACCTCGCTGAGCAGGACTTTGGTCGCGCCATCGCTTCGACCCGCAAGCCCGTTTATCTCAACGACATCGGCTTGGTGTTCGCTGAAGATCATCAGCCGGACAATGCGATCTTGGCTTTCGACAAGGCATTGGAAATACAGACGAATTATGTGCCCGCCTTGGAGTATCGAGCACAGCTTTTGGCTGACCGGGGTCAGTATGACAAGGCTTTGGCTGACGCAAATCTGGCGGTGAAGACGTCTGCGGAGGCGGCGGCCTATGCGGGCCTCGGCTATGTGGAGGCTAAAAAAGGCGACGTCGGCGCTGCCCGCTCCGATTTGCAAAAGGCGACGACCATGGCGCCCTTAAACCCTCTTTACGGCCGCATGCTGGCCGCGTTGGGTGGGAACGGCGGCGTTATGGACAAAGTGATCGCTCGAGAACCCGATCGGGCGAACAACCTTGTGCTCCGCGCCTCTACCTTGCTCAGCAACGGCGAGAGCGCAAAAGCTCTGTCCGAAGCAAATCGCGCAGTCGACGAAGCGCCTTACAATCCGGCGGCCTATAGTGAGCGCGCCTGGATTAAACACGTGCAGGGTGACGATGCGGGCGCTCTGCCCGATGCCGAGCAGGCGGTGACTCTGAACCCCAAAAGCGCCGCCGCCCTCGCCACGCGAGCGGAAGTCTATGAACGGCTAGGGCGAATGCGGGAAGCGGAGGCCGACTACCGGGCTTCGCTCGCGATCAACGCCGACGGCGCCGCAGCGAAGGCCGGGCTCGCCCGAGTCACGAAAGCTCGCTGAGCTTTCCGTCTACGTAGCGACGCCCCCTCCACCATCCTGCGGATGGTCCCCGTCCCCCGCTGCGCAGGGGAGGAGAAGACGGCGAACGCCTCCCCGCTGCGCAGGGGAGGAGACGGGTCACGCCAGCATCTCGGGTTCGGCCTTCGGGGCTCGGCTCGTGGCCACCGTGCCGATGGAGGCGAGCATCACGGCGGCGATGGCGAGGAGCTGGAGCGGGCGCAGGCGCTCGCCGTTGATCAGGAAGCCCGAGAGGGCGCCGACGGCGGGCTCGAGACTCATCAGGACGCCGAAGATGCGGGTCGGGATGCGCGTCAGGGCGTACATCTCCAGCGAATAGGGGATGGCGCTGGAGAGCATCGCCACCGCGAGGCCGAGCGGCAGCACCGCCGGTGAAACCAGGCGCGCGCCCGCGTGGGCGACGCCGAAGGGGGTGACGAGCGTGGCGGCGATCAGGCTGCCGATGGCCACGGTCATCATCCCGCCGTGCTCGGCCCCCGCCCTCTGCCCCAGCACGATGTAGAGCCCCCAGCAGACCGCCGCGACCAGGGCGAACCCGACGCCCACGGGATCGAGGCCCGTGGAGAGGCGGCCCAGGGGCAAAAGCAAGGCGAGGCCGAGGACCGCCAGGGCGATCCAGACGAAGTCGATCGGCCGCCGCGACTGCACCACCGCCACCGTCAGCGGCCCGACGAACTCGATGGCCACGGCGAGGCCGAGGGGCACGGTGCGGAGCGCCATGTAGAAGGTCAGGTTCATGGTCCCGAGCACGAGGCCGTAGCCGAGGAGCGGCCCGGCGTTCTTGCGCGTGATCTTCGCCCGCCACGGTCGCCAGATCACGACCATCAGGAGGGCGGAGAGCCCGTTGCGGAGCGTGGTCGCCCCCTCGGCCCCCACCAGCGGAAACAGCCCCTTGGCGACGGCCGCGCCGCTCTGCACCGAGAGCATGGCGATCAGCATCAGCCCGATGGGCAGGACGCGCGTGGAGGAGGAGAGCCAGGACCGCATGCCCGCCCCTTAGCGAGGTCCGGCGGCCCTGCCCACCCCCGGAGAGATCGGCCGAGGCCGGCCGCGCCGGCGCACACGCACGATTAACCGGCTGCGGCTCTAATGGCGGTGAACCTGAGCACCCCCGTGGCCGACGCCCAGACCGCCGAACCCCTGGATCTCGACACGCCCCCGCCCGTCGGCCGGGCGCGGCGCGCGCTCCTGCGCCGGCTGGCGGACGTGGTCTGCCTGCCCTCCAGCCGGGTGAACGCCTTCGAACGGGCGATGACGGCGGACCTTCTGGTGGAGATGCTGCGGGACGCCGAGCCCGAGGACCGGCGGCGGGTGGCGATGCGCCTGGCGCCCATCGGCGAGATTCCCGACGCCCTGGTGCGGCTCCTCTTGCGCGACGACATCGCCATCGCCTCGGTGCTGTTGGAGGACGGCTCCTCCCTCAGCGACCCGGACCTGATCGGCTGCATCCGCGACGCCCAGATCGAGCACCGGCGCATGATCGCCGCCCGGCGCGGCCTGTCGGAGATCGTGACCGAGGCCCTGGCGGAGGGCGACGAGGTGGGCGTCACGGACGTGCTCCTCGCCAACACCGAGGCGCGCCTTTCGGCCGCGGCGGTCGAGCACATAGTGGCCGCCTCGCGCACCTATGGCGCGCTGATCCCGGGCCTCCTGCGGCGGCCGGAGCTTCGGCCCAGCCACGCCTACGTCCTCTTCTGGTGGGCCGAGCCGGACGCGCGCAAGACGATCCTGCAACGCTTCGCCGTCAGCCGCGAGGTGCTGCAGGACGCCGCCGGCGACATCTTTCCCCTCGCCAGCGAGGAGGGCTGGCAGGACGCCCTGGTGCGCAAGGCGCTGCAGTTCATCGAGCGGCGCCAGCGCAACCGCGCGGCCCAGCAAAAGAGCCCCTACGAAGACCTAGAGGCCGCCGTCGCCGCGGCGGAGGGCGGCATGACCCGGGAGCTGGCCCAGGAAATCGCCTATCTCGCGGGCGTGAAACCCATGACCGGCGCCAAGATCTTCACCGACCCGTTCGGCGAGCCCCTGGCGATCCTCTGCAAGGCCACGGGCCTGCCCCGCTCGGCGTTGCGCTCGCTATGGCGGGGGCTGAGGCGGCCCGAGACGGATTCGGAGGGGCGTCCCGCCGCCGCCCTGGAGCGGACCCTCCTCATCTACGACATGATGGCCGTGGATCGGGCGCAGACCGTGCTGCGCTACTGGAACTGGTCGCTGAGCTCGGCTCTTACGCCCGCCCTGATCCGGGCCATTCGGGATGGCGACGAAGACGCCCTCGACGAATATTCCGCGCCGCAACGCGCCGCCATGCTGGCCTTAGCCTCTGATTACGGCGCTTCGCCGCGCTGAGACCCACGCGCCGACGTTGCAACAAATCGTCAACGATCTTTCCAAGATGACGTGCTGGGTCGCCCACATTTCAGAAACGCCATGCGCGATCGCCCCTATTCGCAGGGACTGCGCCGTCAAAACAGGTTGTAACGCCGAGAATGTTCTCGCCGATAAAAGGGCCGAACGCTCAACAACCGCGCCGCTGCGGCGTCTGCACTTGCCGACGACATGGGACATAAGTGCAATCAAATTTGTAAACAGGTCTTGTCTAGGCCCGCAAATCTCTATAGAGCGCGGTCAAGAGACATCGAGAGCTCCTTTATTAAACACGACCCGAAGGGCGCATCAGGCAAAGAATCATGGAAGATAAGGCTGAAATTATCGAGATGACGACGGACATCGTGTCCGCTTACGTCGGCAACAATACCGTTTCGGCTGCGGACCTTCCCGCATTGATCCAGAGCGTGCACCAGGCCTTGACCGGCGTCATCAACGGCGTGGTCGAAGTCGAAGCCGCGCCCAAAGAACCCGCCGTGCCGGTCAAGAAATCCATCAGCCCGGACTACTTGGTTTGTCTGGAAGACGGCCGCAAGTTCAAGTCGCTCAAGCGCCATCTGCGCACCAAATACAATATGAGCCCCGAGGAATATCGCACCAAATGGGGCCTGCCCAAGGATTATCCGATGGTCGCGCCGAATTACGCCCGCGCGCGCTCCGATCTCGCCAAGCAAATGGGTCTTGGCCAGGGCGGCCGCAAGGCGAAGTGATCTCGTCCGAAGACTGAGAAACGATCCGCCCGCCCGGCCGACGCCTGGCGGGCGGTTTCGCGACCGCCGTCCCGCTCCCGCCCTGCGCGAACCGGCTGCGACAACTCGCCTGTCCGGAGTCTTAAAAATCAGTTGCGGGCGAGTCTGAGTTAAGAGATAGTAAGCATCGAGATTCCAGAGGGTTGTGGGGGAATCTGAAGATGCAGATGCAGGTGGCGGGCTCCGGCGCTGCGGTTCGGGCGCACGAAGAGATGCTCGCCTATTGGCGCTCGCGCCGCCCCCGGGGCCGCCTTCCGGGCCGCGCGCACATCGATCCCTGCGATTTCAAGCGGCACCTGCCGACCGTCAGCCTGACGGAGGTCGATCCGGTCGACGGCGACTATCGCCTGCGGCTCGCGGGCACGGGACTTTACGGCGTCTATGGCGGCGAGATCACCGGCAAGCGGCTCGGCGACGTCTACACGGGCGAGGCGGCGGCCTATTGGCGCCGGGAGCTCGACATCGTGGTGCAGACGCGCCAGCCCCGGGCGGGGGCTCACTCCATGGCCTGGCGCGGCGCGCCCCACCTCTCCATCGTCTGGCTGCGCCTGCCCCTCGCCGGCGACGGGGACCGGGTGGACATGATCCTCGGCTATGACGTGGTGGTGGGCGGCGCGGCCGCCTGGGGCCGCACGGGCATCCGCGCCGCGTAAAATTTCGGAAATCCATCCTATTTTCAAGGATAGATAGGAAAGTTATCCTCGCTTTCAAAGGATCGATTAGGATCGGTCCCGCCGTGCTGAAACGGCCCGCAGCGAGGGAGCCATGAGACCACTGGAACTTGCCGTCGGGGGCGCGCCCCGCCGCCCGCGTCGCCGCGACGTCGACGCCGACCGCCGCATCGCCGACTTCGTCATTCAACTCGTCTCCCTGCGCACACAGGTGTCGGCGGAGGAGATCGCGTCGCTCACGCGCTGCGACGCGGAGGCGGCCCGCGCGCGCCAGCTCGCCATGTACCTGGCCAACACCGTCTGCGCCTGGCCCTTCGCGCGGGTGGGCGCAGCGTTCGGGCGCGACCGCACCACGGCGAGCCACGCCAGCCGCCGCATCGAGGACCTGCGCGAGGACCCGCGCTTCGACGCCACAGTGCTGCACCTCGAGGCCGCCTTGCGGACGACGCTGCAGGAGCAGGCGGCATGAGCGCGAAGATCGAGCGCCCCATCGCGGGCCATCAAGCCGCGGACCCTCAAGCCGCAGACCTTCAGGCGGCCGACCGTCTGGCCGCCCGGGCCGCGGGCCTCCTCGCCCGCCCCGGCGCGTGGCTGGAGGAGGTCGAGCCCGGCCGCTACGCCTTGCGGCCCGCGCCGGACCGGCGGCGGCGGCCCGTGATGCATCTGCCGGAAGCCGTCTTTCTAAGCCTGGTCGCCGCGCCGGGTCTCAAGCCCCGCAAGGCGGGCGGCTGGACCGCCCGCTCGGGCTTAAGCGCCGCCGCCGCGCCCGCCGCGCCGCCGGGCCGACCGGGCGTGATCGCCGGCGAACGTCAGGTGATCGAGCCGGATGGGCGGCGGACGGCGCGCTCCGCCAACCTCGGCGAATCGCCCATCGCCTGGCTGGCGCGGCGGCGGGGTCCCGACGGGACGCCCTGGCTGACGGTGCGGGAGGCGGCGGCGGGCGAGCGCCTCAGGGAGGATTTCCACCGGGCCGGAACCCTCGGCCGCCTGACCATGGACTGGAGCGGCGTGCCCCGGGCGGGAGCGGGCGGCGGCCCGCGCCTCGATCCCGCCGAACGCGGCCGCGCGGCGAAGGCGCGGGTGGCGGCGGCGCTGGAGGCGGCCGGGCCCGGCCTTCGCGAGATGCTGGAGCGGGTGTGCTTGGCGGGCAGCGCGTTGGAGGCCGCCGAGCGGGGCCTCGGCCTGCCCCGCCGCTCGGGCAAGACGGTGCTGAAGCTCGCCCTGCAGCGCCTCGCCGCCCACTACCGCATCGGCTGAGGGCTAGGCCCCTACCCCGCCCGGCTGAACAGGGCCGCGCCGAGGAGCAGCGCCAGGGCCGCCGCCGCCGTCAGCCCCATGCGCAGGCGGCGG
>Ga0116229_10013348_pt1 | contig 11633 bp, 11 predicted proteins | sample S1TSphgellanicum_3_FD_87313 | JGI IMG/M metagenome (GOLD analysis project Ga0116229, IMG submission 87313) | Host-associated microbial communities from peat moss isolated from Minnesota, USA - S1T2_Fc - Sphagnum magellanicum MG | ecosystem: Host-associated > Plants > Peat moss > Unclassified... | reverse complement strand
CGCACCGGCTCGAGCTCACCCGCAGCGCGCTCGAAGACGTGCTCGAATCGGGCGGCCTCGACGCGTACCGCGTGATCGTCGAAGCGCTGGCCGAAGAATACGACATCCTCGATCTCGCCGCAGCGGCCGTGAAACTCGCCGACGATCGCGACGGCGAACGCGACGAACGGGAGATCGCGGTCGTCGCACCACCGCCCGCACCGCGCCCGTTCGTGGCGCGCGACGCCGCGCCGACGGGCGCACCGCCGCGCAGCGGCCCGGCGAGCAGCGGACCGCCTCCGGCACGCGGCGCGCGTCCCGCGAACGTCGGCCGGGTGTACATCGGGCTCGGACGGCTGGCGGGCATCCGGCCTGCCGACTTGGTCGGCGCCATCGCCAACGAAGCCGGTCTCACCTCACGCGAGATCGGCCCGATTCAGATCGGCGACAAGTTTTCACTCGTCGGCGTGCCGGCGGAGAGCGTCGATCGCGTAATCGCGTCGCTGCGCGGCTCGTCGATCCGCGGCAAAAAAGTGCTCGTGCGGCACGACCGGTTCGAGCGCGACTAGGCGCGCGGTCTAGGCCGGCGCCACCGCCGAGATGTCTTCGAGCGGCACGACGACCGCTTCGTCGGGCGCCGTCTCCGGAGTCTCACCGATGAGTGCGTACGCGACACCGTCGGTCAACAGCGGTTGATTGAGGTAGCCCGCGAACACGCCGTGCGTCGTCGTGAGCGAAATACGTTCTGATCCGCGTTCGCGGAGTTGTTCGACGGTCATCATGGTACGGGTTTTGACGCGCAGCCCCGGCGCGTGGTTCCGCGCGCACGCCGGCTAGGAAAGCGGTTCCGGGATCGCCGTGCGCGCGATGCTCGTATCGAGCGCCTCGAAATCGTGATAGCCGATGGTCTCGTACAGTGCGGCGCGCGTTTGCATACGATCGACCATCGCCTCGGGGCTCCCCTCGCGACGCAGCACCGCATACAGTTCCTCTTGCGCGAAGTTCGCGACCCGCAGCGAGCTCACCGGCCAGATGACCATCTTGTAGCCCATCTCGGCAAAAGCGTCGGCCGTGAAGAACGGCGTGCGGCCGAACTCGGTCATGTTCGCAAGCAACGGCGCGCGGACGCGCGCGGCAAAGGCGCGGAACATCGCTTCGCTCACGAGCGCCTCGGGGAAGATTGCGTCCGCACCCGCATCGAGATACGCCTGCGCGCGCGCAACGGCGCCGTCGAGACCCTCGCTTGCGGCGGCGTCGGTACGCGCGACGATGACGAGGTCGCGCCGCGCGCGCACCGCGGCGCGGATCTTGGCCGCCATTTCCTCGACCGGAACGAGCCGCTTGTCGTTGAGATGACCGCACTTCTTCGGCAGCACTTGGTCTTCGATCTGAATCGCCGCCGCGCCGGCATCTTCGAAGGTACGCACCGTATGCATCACGTTGAGCACCTCGCCGAACCCCGTGTCGCCGTCGACGAGCACCGGCAGCGCCGACGCGCGCACGACTTGGCGGATGAAGAAACACACCTCGTCGACCGTGATGAGGCCGACATCCGGAATCGCCATCGACGCCGTCATCGCCGCGCCGGAAAGATAGAGCGCTTCGAAGCCGGCACGCTGCGCCTGACGCGCGGCCATGCCGTTGTGGGCACCGGGTAACGGCAGAATACCGGGGCGCTGCAAGAGCGCACGGAACCGGCGTCCGGCGGGTTCGCTCGGGACGTCCGCGCCGACGAGATACGTCATACGTTCCCTCCCGCGCGCGCGAACGTGCACGCGACCGTTCCGCCGGGGGTGAAGCGCGCGACGAACGTGTCGCCGCCGGCAGCGGGGAGAGCGTCGGCGAAGCCGCCGGTAAGGATCACGCTACCGCGCGCAAGGTGGTCGCCGCGCTGCGCGAGCGTGCGCACCAGCCACGCGAGCGATTCCGCGGGGTTGCCGAGGACGGCTGCGCCGCTGCCGTGCGCGATCGGCGTACCGTTCTTCTCCAGCACGGCGGCGATCGTGCGCGGATCGATGGTGCGCGGATCGAGCCGTTCCGTACCGAGCACGTGGCGCGCGGTCGACATATTGTCGGCGACGGCGGCGACGACATCGAACGGGCCGGCTTCGTAGCGTGAATCGAGGATCTCGAGCGCGGGGATCAGCGCTTCCGTCGCCGCAAGCGCGCGCGCTGCGTCGCAGTCGTCGCCGCCGAGGTCCGCACCAAGCACGAAGGCGACCTCCATCTCGATGCGCGGCGCGATCAGCGTCCCGGCCGCGATCGTCCCGCCGTTCGCAACCGCATCGGATGCTTCAATGAAGCCGTAGAGCGGCTCGGCGATGCCGATGCGCGCCATCGCCGCCGCCGACGTGCTGCCGATCTTGAAACCGTACGGGCCGCCTTTCACGCACAACATCAGTTCGCGCTGAACGCGATACCCCTCGGCGAGCGTCGCATTCGCGCTCGTGATCAGCCGCGCGACCGGCCGGCGCTCGCGACGCGCTCGCTCGAGCGTCGCGGCGACCTCACCGATGCCGGCCGCATGCGGCGTCATTCGAAGGCGAACGCGAGCGGCTCGGCGGTTTCGCGAACCGCCAGCTGCATCTCGCCGATGCGTTCGATGCGGATCAGCAGCTCGTCGCCGGGCCGGATCGGGCCGACGCCCTCGGGCGTTCCGGTCGCGATGATGTCCCCGGGATACAAGGTCACGACGGACGACGCGAGCTCGATCAATTCGGGAACCGGTACGATCAGGTCGGCAGTCGAGGCGTCGTGCCGCGGTTCGCCGTTGACGAAGAGCTGGTTGTGCAAGGCGCCGGGGTCGCCGACTTCGTCCGCGGTCACGATCCACGGCCCCAGCGGCGTGAACGTTTCGAACGATTTGCGCATCGAACGTTCTTCCGAGCGGCCGTCCGGCTCGATCCGCATCGTTACGTCGATGAGCGCCGTGTAACCGAAGACGTAGTCGAGCGCATCCGCGCGGCGCACGTTGCGCGCGGTACGGCCGATGATCACGGCGAGTTCCGACTCGTGATCGAAGCGCCGCGACGAACCCTTCGGCAACTCGATGCCGCGGCTAGCGCCGCTGAGCGAAGCCGGCGACTTCAGAAAGAAGCCCATCTCGCGCGCGGTCTTGCCCTTGGGCGTGACCGAGAGCGCGCCCATCTCGGCGATGTGCTTGTGGTAGTTCGCGGGCGCCGCGATGATCTGCGCCGGGGCCGGACTCGGCGGCAGCAGCTGCACGTTCGCGAGCGGGATTGCGCGCGCGCCGGCGCGGGCGCGTCGCAGCTCCGGCAGCAGTTCCGTCCAGCGCGCGATCAGGGTGTTGACGAAGACGGGCGGCCGCAGATCGGCGTTTGGGACCGCATCCGTAACATCGTAGATCGAGTCGCCCTCGACCAGGCCGACGCGGTAATCATCGAACAGCGCGAGCTTCATGGGATGAGTACTTCTCCTTGCATCAACCGCCGAGCGGTCCGGTACACGACGGCTTCTTCGGCGATAACGGTATCGCCGCTCACGCGCACGGTCGCGGCAACGGCCAGCACGCCCGATGCGTGCGCGACGCGCAGATCGCCGCCGGCAAGGCGCGCGGTATCGACGTACGCAGCGACGACGGAATCCGGGATGTGCGCCGCGATTGCAAGACACATCGCCGCGGTGAGCGGGACGGCACGATGCGGCAAACCCGACGAGATCACGCGCACCGTGACGTCGGCCACGGCCGGGTCGGCGGATGGCGACACGATGACGACCAGCGGCATGTTCTTCATCACCGTGCGGGCACGCGTTTCGTCGGCGAGACCCATCGCCACGGCGGCGGCGACGCGAATCGCTTCGAACCGGTCGAGCAGCGCGCGTGCGGAGAGCTCGTCCGGCGTTTCGTTGCCGCGCAAGCCCAGCGCGGTAGCGGTGACGAAGACGAGCGGATTCGCCGCGTCGACGAGCGAGACGTCGAGGACGCTCCCGTCCGCAAGCACGAGCCGGTCGCGCGCGTTGCCGGTCGGCAAGAGCCGTCCGGTGGCGGCGCCGCCCGGATCGCGAAACGCGAGCCGAATCGGCGCGCCCGTCCCCGCAACGCCGGCGATCGCCGTATCGCCGGTGACCGCAGCGCGGCCGTCGACGAGCGGGAAGCGTGCTTCGATCACCTTCGCCGTGTTCGTGTTGTGGATGCGCACGACGGCTTCGTCACCGGTCGCGGCGACCAGGCCTTCATCGACGGCGAACGGTCCGATCGCCGACGAGATGTTTCCGCAGTTGCCGAGATACGAGACGACGGGTTCGGTCACACCCACTTGCGCGAACGTATAGTCGACGTCGGCGTCCGCGCGCGTCGGTGCACCGACGACGGCGACCTTCGAGAGCGACGAGATCCCGCCGCCGAGCCCGTTGAGTTGGCGGCCGCCGGGATCGGGGCTGCCGAGCGCGGCAAGAAAAATCGGATCCCACGCGCTGCACGCGCGCGGCGGCGTGCCGGGCGGAAGATCGTCTTGCCGGAAGACGAGCGCGCGGCTCGTGCCGCCGCGCACGTAGACGGCGCGCAGCGCGGTCTGCACCTTAGCCGCGCTCTTCGCGCCAGAGTCCGAGCGCGCGCAGCGCCGGATAGTCGTTCACGTGGAAGAGGACCGCTTCGTTTTCGGTCGAGTGGTTCTCGACGGCGTGCCACGCCCACGGCGGAACCGCGATGAAATCGCCCGGGCCCCACGCGAACGATGCATCGCCGACGGCCGAGCGGCCCGTGCCGCGCACGACATACTGCACCGACGACCCGGTCTGGCGTACGGGCGTTCCCCGAAAGCCGGGACGCAAGCGCTGCAGCGCGGTGCCGAGCGTCGGCAGCGCCGGTCCGCCGGTGAGTGGATTTTGATACTCGAGCAACGTGTCGACGCACGGATCGGGTTCGAGCGCCGACGCCGCGAGCAGCGCCGCTTCGGCGCGCTCGCGCGCATACGCAAGCACCGGGCTCGTGATGCGGTCGTGATGCGCGTTCGCGGGCCGCATGATCCCGCTGCCGTATTTGCGGAACGCGCGATCGGGGATCGGCGCGGGCGTTTGGCGCTCGACGTCGAGCGGCTCGAAGAACACCGCATCGAGCGCGCGCACGAGCGAGATGTCGAGCACGTCGAGCCAGATCATCGGGCGATCGCCCTTCTGCTCGTGATCGTGAAAGGTCATGCTCGGCGTGAGCACGAGATCGCCCTCGTGCATCTCGAACTGCTCGCCGTCGACGATCGTATCGGTGCCGTGACCGTGCATCACGAAGCGCAGCGCCGATGCGGCGTGACGGTGCGGCGAGGCGATCTCGCCCGGCAGAATGTACTGAATCGAACACCAGAACGTCGGCGTCGTGCCGTACGGCAAGCCCGGGTTCGTGAGCCGCAGCGTGCGGCGCTGACCGCCCGCCTCGAGTTTGAGCTGCTCGCCGAGTTTCTCGAGCAGCCGCTCGAGATCGGATCCGCGCCAGTGGGCGGGCTGCATCGTCGGTTTCGGCTCGCGCGTGAACAGCGGCGGATCGCCCGGCCGATGCACCGTGATGTTGTAGCCGGCGAGCTCGGCCGCGAACGCCTCGCGCTCGCGGCTGTCGGTCATCGTGAGTTCAGCCATGTCCGCCCCCCAAGTAACTTTGCAAGACGCGCGGATCCGTCGCAAGCGCAGAGGCCGCCCCCGATGCGACGACCGCGCCGCGTTCGAGCAGATACGCGCGATCGGCGATCGCGAGCGACCCACGCACGTTCTGCTCGACGAGCAACACCGCGATCCCCGCGGCGCGCAGCGCGACGATGCGCTCGAAGAGTTCGGCGACCGGCAGCGGCGCAAGACCGATCGTCGGTTCGTCGAGCATCAGCACGCGCGGGCGTCCGACGAGCGCGCGGCCGATCGCGAGCATCTGCTGCTGGCCGCCTGAGAGCTGGCCACCGAGTTGATTCGCCTTGTCTTTGAGCGCGGGAAAGAGCGCGAACACGCGCTCGATTTCGTCGTGTGCGGAGCCTCCGCCGGTCGGGCGGAACGCGCCGACGGCGAGATTTTGCCGCACCGTGAGCGAGGTAAAAATGTGGCGTCGCTCGGGGACCAGCCGCATCCCGGCCATCGCGACGCGCTCGGCGGAGCGCCGGTCGACGCGTTCGTTCGCGAGCGTAATGCTCCCCGAGACGGGCCGGAGCAATCCGGCAAGCGCGCTGACGAGCGTCGTTTTCCCGGCGCCGTTGGGTCCGATGACGGTGACGATCTCGCCCGCGCGCACCTCGAGCGTCACGTCGTGCAGCACGCGCGCTTTGCCGTACGCAACGACCAGATTCTCCGCGTGCAGCAACGGCGCGTGCACGGCCCCATTCGCCGTGCCGTTCGATGCGCTCGTTGCGCCGTTCATGCGAGCACGGCCGCCGCGCCGAGATAGGCGTCGATGACGACCGGCTCGCGCAACAGCGTCTGCGGCGCGCCCTCGGCGATCGGGATGCCGTGATCGAGGACCAGAATCCGGTCGACGAGCCCCGCGACGAACGCGACGTCGTGCTCGACCAGCACGACCGCCGTTCCGGCGGCGGCAAACGCCCGCACGACCTCGGCCAAGGCGACGCGTTCGGGTTGGCTGAGACCCGACGCCGGTTCATCCATCAATAAAACGCGCGGCGTTTCATCGCGCGCCAAGACACGCGCGAGTTCGACCATCCGCTGCTGGCCGAACGAGAGCTCCGAGACGGGCGCATCCGCCGCATCCAGCAAGTCGACCGCGGCGAGCGCCGGATCGACGCCCGCTTCGCGCGTTCCGGCGGCAAGCACGTTCTCGCGCACCGACATTTGTTCGACGACTTCCATGTGCTGAAACGTCGCCGCGATGCCGAGCCGGGCGCGGCGATACGCGGGCAGATGTTCGACCGGCATTCCGCGCAGATCGACTTCGCCGCGCTGGATCGCGTGATAGCCGCCGAGAATCGTGAGCAGCGTCGTCTTGCCGGCGCCGTTGGGCCCGATCACTGCGACGATCTCGCCGGCGCCGACCGCGAGCGAGACACCGTCGACGGCGTACACCCCGCCGAAGCGGTGTCCGATGTCGTGCGCGGCGATCGCGATCGTGCCGGGCGTGACGTCGAGCGGCGCCGGGCGCGCGGGCGCGATCGTGCCGCTCGCGGGCGTCGAGCGCTTCGGCGAACGGAAAAGCGTCGCAAGCGACGTCAGTCCGCGCGGCCAGAAGCGCAGGATCGCGATCAACACGACGCCGTTCACGATCAGATCGATCCCGCCGACGAGGGTGACGGGCGCATACTGCAGCGCCGAACGCGAGAACTCGTGCACGAGGACGATGACGATCGCGCCGCCGACGGTGCCGAGCAGCGCTTCACCGCCGGTGATGACCATCGCAACGAGCGCGATGCTGTTCACGAGCGTGAACAGCGACGGGTTCACGACGCTGAGCTGAGCGGCAAGCAGCACGCCCGCCGCGCCCGCGTAGGCTCCGCTGAGCGTGAACGCCGAGCGCTTGAGCGATGCCGGATCGAAGCCGACCGAGTTCGCAACCTTCGGCGACTCGCGCAGCATCCGCAGGCCGCGGCCGAACCGAGCGCGGTCGAGCGCGACCGCAAGACCGAGGCCGGCCGCGACGAGCAGCCATGCGACGACCGCCGGCGCTTGTTCGGGCGTCAGTCCCGGAATCGCAAGCGCGGTGAGATTCTGCAAGCCTTCTTCGTTTCCGAAGATGCCTGCGTTCTTGAAAATCGCGACGGCGGCAGCGTTGAGCGCGAGCGTCCCGAGCGCGAAATACAGTCCTTCGAGATTGAGCAGAATCGCACCGATGACCCACGCCGAAACCGCCGCCACGAGCACGCCCGCGATCCCCGCGAGCAGCAGCGGCCAGTGCAAATTGAGTTCGCACAAACTCGCCGTATACGCGCCGATCGCCATGAAGGTGGTCTGCGCGAGCGACGGCTGACCGGCTTTGCGCAGGGTGATCGCGAGGCCGATCGCGGCGATCGCATCGATCCCGATCGTGCCGGCGACGAAGAGCGGATACGGCGTGCGCACGACGCACGCCGCGATCGCCGGCAACAACGCCAGCAGCCACCACGGCCGGCGCGCCGTCATGCCGCCACCGTCGCCGGCCGCGCACGCCGCCGCCGCAGCGCGCGCAGCGTCGCCGGTGCGAGCAGCACGACCACGAGGAACACGAACGTCAGCGGATCTTGCAGATACGAGGCGGCGTAGCCGCTCACCAGCGCCTGCAAGATTCCGAGCGTGAAGCCGCCGATCGCAGCGCGAATCGGATCCTTCATCCCGCCGAGAACCGCCGCAGCGAATCCCGCCGTCGAGAGCGTCGTGCCCGCATTCCAGCTGCCGATCGCGACCGCACCGTAGGCGGCGCCGCCGATCCCCGCGACGAGTGCGGCGATCGCGAACGCCAGCAGTCCCATCGTGCGCACCGGCACGGCACACAGCCGCGCCGCGAGCGGATCGTCGGCGGTGGCAAGCATTGCCCAGCCGAGCGGCGTGCGTTCGAGGAACAGCACGAGACCGGCGAGCGCGACGACGACGATGGCGATGACGAGCAAATAGATGCCGTTGAAGTGCACGTTACCGAGCGAGACGATCGGCGGCGCGCTCGAGGGCATCGTGAGATACTGCGTTCCGAAGCACAGCAAGAGCGCGCCCTGAATGAGTTGCGAGGCCGCCAGCGTGAGCAAGAACGCGCGCAGTTCGTCATACCACCCCCCGGCCGTGACGGCGATGCGTTCGACGAAGAGCGCCGCGACGAGCGCCGCGGCGACCGCGCCCAGCGCCGCGACAACCAAGCCCGCGTGGGCGTTCATCAGCCACAGAAACACGAGCGTCGCCGCCGCCAGGAAGTCGCCTTGCGCGATGTTCACGATGCGCACGACGCGGAACACCACGACGTAGCCGATCGCGACCAGTGCGAAGACGCCGCCGACGGCGAGCCCGTTGATCAGATACTGAACGAACGCTTCCATGCAGCCCGCTTACGCTCAGCGCGCCAACTTGAAGTGACCGTTGTCGCCGGTGACGAGCTCGAGTCCCTCCGAACCGACGCCCTGGTGCACGTCAGGCGAGAACGTATAGACGCCGGTCACGCCGTCGTACCCCTTCGTATCCTCGATCGCCTGGCGGATCTTGGCACGATCGGGGCCGGCTTTCGCGATCGCCGCGATGAGGATGTTGAACGCATCGGCGCCGGTGCCGCTGAAGTGGTTCGGCTTCGCATCGGCGGGATAGAGTTTCACCAGCGCCTGGATCGCTTTGTAGGACGGATCGCTCGGATGGACGAGATCGGCGATATCGATCTTCGTCGTGACGACGGTCCAGTGCGACGCCGACTCGCCCGCAGCTTGCAAGAAGCCGGGGTTTACGGCCGGTGAGTCGGCGAACGCCGGCAGGTTCACGCCTTGGTTCACCATCGACTTCGCAACCAGCGCCGAACCCGGATCGGCTGAGAACACGATGAACCCTTGAATGTCTTTGGATTTCGCGCGCGTCACTTCGCTATCGACGCTGGCGCCCATCGCATCGAAGCGCTCGATGTCGACGAGCGCGACGCCCGCACGCTTGGCTTCGGCATCGAGGATTTTCTCCGACACCTGGCCGTAATCGTCGTTCGAGACGAACTCCGCGATTTTCGCGATGTGGCGGCGCTTCATCTCATCGAAGAGCGCGCGGGCGCGCAGCGAGGTCGGCACCGGGAACTGGAAGACGTACGGCGTCGGCGGATGCGAGAGCAGCGGCGACGAGCCGAGCGTCAGATCGGGGATCTGTTTATCGTTTGCGATCGGCTTGATCGCAAGCGACGCGGGCGAGGCCGAGCTGCCGATGATCGCGAGCACGCTCTTATCGTCGGCGAGCTGGGCGAACGCGGCCCGTGCGCGCTGCGTATCGCCGCCGTCGTCCTGCAAGCGCAGATCGATCTGATGCCCCTTGATCCCGCCGTGATCGTTCACATTTTTCACGAGCAGCTTGATCGCTTCGGCCGAGGGCTGGCCGAAGTTCGCGCCGGAGCCGGAGATCGTAAGGACGGCGCCGATGACATACGGCGCGTTGCCTTGCGCGCGCGGAACGGCGGTCACGGAGAGACCGGCGATGAGCGCACCGCCGGCAATGAGGGCGAGACGCGTGGCGAACGGATGGCGTGTAATCAATCGGGTTCCTCTCACAGGATGATGCTGACGCTGCCGGCGGGGACGAGCGACGTCATATCGAGCGTCGCGCGCTTCGCGCGGATGCGCAGGCCGTCCGCACCGGGGACGAGCAGGTAATCGTAGCGGCCGACATACCAATCGCCGCGATCGTTGCGAAAGCGCCAAACGGTGAACGCGGCGGAGACGCGCAGCACCTCGCCGTCGCGCTCGACCAGCACGTTGCTCACTTGGTGGCGCGTGCGCGAGGCCGGATATTCGCGGTGGGCGTGCCGGCTCTTGAGCCGCTTGACGCGCGCGCGGATGCGCTCGATGTCGTCGTCGACGATCATCAGATCGCGATCGGGATCGCCGTCCGGCGTATCGTTGCTCGGGATCACGTAGGAGGCATCCTCGGTGAAGAGCGCGGCCCACTCATCGAGCCGCCACCCATCGAGCATGTCCGCCTCACGGTAGAGAAAGCGCGCGACCTCCGCGTCGCTGATCTCGGTTGCGATCATACGGGCGCGGCCAGCGGGCTCGCGATCAAGCGGTTCCACTGCCGCCAGAACGTGCGCATCTGCAGTTCGTCGACCGGCCGCGGCTCGCGCAACATCCCGCGCGAGATGTTGTTCCACTCGACGCCGTCGCAGCGGAAGCCCTGCTGGCACGATTCGAGCGCTTCCATGTCGTCCGGCGTCGCAAAGCCGCCGGGGCCGAGAAAGGTCAGAAAACTATCGAGGCGCTTGGAGCGCAGACGCGCCGATTCGCCGATCGGTGCGAGCTCCCAGGCGGTCACGCGCATCTCATCGGGCGCGACCGGCCAGAACGTGCGCACGGTGACGCCCATGACATCGTTGACGACGAGGTTCGGAAAAATCAGCAGATTGCGGCTGTTGTCGCACATGCGCTGCGCGCGCGCTTCGCCGAAGCGCGCGACGATGGCGGCACGGGCCTGCTCCATATCCACGCGCGTCTCTTCGCCGAAGAGCGGCGACCAGCGCGCGAGCGGCCGGCCCCACGGCGCGAGCTTTTCGGTGACGGCGTGACCGTTGCCGAGATCGCGTGCGACACCGACCGTGAGGTACGACGTCGCCGCACCGGTCGGCGAGGTTTCGATCGCCTTGCCCGAGTCTTTCTCGAGATCGGCGACGTACTTGAAGTAGGTCTCGTGCGTCGGCAGCGCGTGGTAGCCGTCGAGACTGTTCTCGGCGAGCAACTTCCAGTTCGCACGGATCGTGTAATGATTCGAACCGCGAATGATCTCGACGCCCGCCTCGGAGGCATCGATGACGAGATCGAGATACTCTTTCGCGCCGGCGAGGTAGCGTTCGAGCGGTTCGATATCGGCGCGGAACGCGGCGAAGACGAAACCGCGGTAGTCTTCGCAGCGTGCGACTTGCTTGAGCCCGTGTTCGCCGCGATCGAACGACCCGCCGTAACTCGCTTCATCGGGGCAGCCGACCAGCGCGCCCTGCAGATCGAACGTCCACGCATGATAGAAGCACTGCAACACTTTCGCATTGCCGGCCGCTTGGCGGCAGATCGTCGCGCCGCGAT
>Ga0116229_10013347_pt1 | contig 11633 bp, 9 predicted proteins | sample S1TSphgellanicum_3_FD_87313 | JGI IMG/M metagenome (GOLD analysis project Ga0116229, IMG submission 87313) | Host-associated microbial communities from peat moss isolated from Minnesota, USA - S1T2_Fc - Sphagnum magellanicum MG | ecosystem: Host-associated > Plants > Peat moss > Unclassified... | reverse complement strand
TTTTTTCTGCCACCTAAGTTTTGTTTGTAAGTATTTGACATCCATGGTGGTTGCAAGTGTTTGTTCTTATTTCAAATCTGGTAGGGTGTGTTCCCTACCAAAAATTGCACTATTCTGGAAATATATCTAATTTATGGAATGTAGTATTTGGTGATTTTTAAGATCGCCCATCGAATAAAAATTTATTAAATTTTTGTTTCACTTACCTCCAAACCCAATTATTTACTAGGTGACATTAATAGCTACACCTTGTTTAATTACTTATTTTGCTAAGTATAGGTTTTGTAAACTACTATTGACTAACTTATCAACTTGTCTTCTTAACTTCGTACAATATTACTTATCAGGTTTAATAACCGATTAGGTTAACACTATAGGTTAGGTTAAATAATAAGTTAAGTCACTTATTAGGTTTAACAATTTGCTTACATTTTCAACCTATTAGGTCACTTGTTGCTAAATCTAAGTAATAATTATCCATTAAAATTCATTTTGGGATTTTTGGGGATTTTTTACATTTGTAGTTAGAAGCCAAAATATTCACACAATTATGTATCAATGTGAAAATTCACCACTATCACATGAATTATCTTATATTGGATTGATTATTTTTTTTCACTTCAAATTCTTTCAAGTAAATGTTATCTATAAGAATAGCCCCACAAAAGTCCTTGAGTCCCTTTTCCTTTTTTTGGTTGTCAATGGACCCAATCACCATTGCCCAACAACCTATTTAAGAAGTTAGGCCTTTGTACTTTCAATCATAATGTTGCAACCCTAACCTTGGGTTCAAGACCAAGGCAAAGGCTTGTAAGGTTGCGGGCCAAGAGGGAAGTTCGGGAGTCACATTTCATGCTCTCAAAAGTGTAGGAGAATGTGAGGGAAGGAACCCTCACACTCTCGAGTGAATTCCCACTTTGGGAGTTAGAGTCCCGATGGACTTCTGAATCTTCAGAGAGTGATTGTAGGGGTCAAAATTCATTGTATTGAAATGTCCCTTATATCATTGGAAAGCTCTTGGAACGTAGATGTTTAAAATGGGTTCACATGATCCATTTGGAGACCTGAAACACAAGTTATAGTCAAAAAAAGGGCCGGGAGTCAAATTGGCAATTTGATTCCTGACCACTAAAAATTAGGAATCGCCTCGATTTCCTTGTGTGTAGGTGACGTGCGACATATTGTTAGAAAGCTCTCAACAAGGGCTACAACTTTGCTTTAGACTTGATACTAATCAAAGGTTTATAGACAAAGTTATGAGCCCCCAAATTCGCGAGAGACCCAATTTTGGGAATTTCCCGGGATAAAATGTCATTTGGATGCTCGTCCTGTGGCTAGCCGCAAAGTATAATATAAGGGGGAAGGTGATGGCTTGCCCCAAGTTCGGGCTGTGGTGAGTCTTATGAGCCTAAGTTTGCTCGTGGCTCGTCCTAGCACCAAAAGTGCTCTAGCTATGCATTAACTGATTCGTTATTTGGTTTGTGCAGGTCCGTGTGAGTGATTGAAGTGCTTATCAATCTTCCTAGTCCCATCCTAGAGCTTTAGCACGCCCCTCTACCCTTGAAGTGTTACGAGCTAGGGAGCGTGCCCCAACTTCCTACTCTTCCACTGTTTTCATCTTATACTCACATTTGAGTCTATTGAAGAGGTTGGGAGTGCGTCGCATAACTACTAGGTTTATGGTTGATTGATGTCCCTTCCATTTTAAAACTTTAGCAAAAGTTGACAACAACACTTTCCCTTTCCAACAACATTTCAAAACAACATATAATCTTTTACCACCCTTGGTTTGTGCGTATCTTCCTCCGTTTGAACAATTCATCAAATAATGAATGGTTCAATTTCTAATTTCATTTAAAAATGTCTTCACCATCATACCCTTTCCAACATGTTTGTCAACATGATATTTAAGGCCCATCATGTTCGAATTTTATATCATGTTCTGGCTTAGGGGCATGCGTTTGGCTTAAAGTTCAACCAATCTTCCTAAGCTTTAAATTTTCTTCTCCAACTTTTTTCATAGCGCTTTGAACACTACTTGTATTACCCCATCCCTCAATTACAAATATCCTTCAATGTGTGTGCACACATCCCATTGACCCTATGGGTATCCGCCTCTTATGTTGTGTTCATAATAATGAGTATATAAAAACCCATAATGCAATTCACAACACCTTTGTCACATTGTGCAACATGCTGACGTGGTTGGTTTTTGACATGGACAAATACAACTGACCTAGTACTACAAACGGTTGATTTTTGACATAAAGAGATTTTGACATCAAGTTTGAGCTACCTTGATGTCCTGTAAATTCTCTCTTTGTCTTTTTTTTATTCCTTTGTACATTTTCCAAATTTGTGATGTGTTCGTAAACAAAGTTTTGTAGGGTTGCATCCATCTTTTCACTACTTGTGACTTTCTATAAAGCAAGAAGCTATTGCTTTAGGCATGCAATGTGATTTTTTCTAGAAGATTCAGTCAAAACCCGCCCTCACACATGAAAGCCTAATTTCTTATTTTTATAATCAACTTCTTTGTACAAAATAATAATCTAGAAGTAGATATCGAAGTTCAATGATATAGGACTAACTATGAGGTTTATCAAAGTCCTAAAATGTAGTGAGCTGTCTCAGATGATAAAGTGCCTTACATAAGAGAAGATGGAAAGATTTGATACACTAAGATGATCATATATTCTAAGCTTGATTTGTTAAACTGAATGCTATCAAGCATTCCTTTACTATTTGTAGTAAAACATATCTGGTTTTGCCTAATAGTTTTGTAAGTATCTACCTCTTGTTCAAATGTAGTAAGAAATTTTATGATAACTTCTCTTATTATATTTTCTCGCGTACAAAGTGATGGCGTAACTGTATATGTTTAATTCTAGCATGCAATACAGGATTTCTGACTAGCTTCAAAGCGCTTTGGTTGTCACATGATAAATGAGTTGGTGTACTATCTGCAATACCTAGTTCAGCCAGTAAACTTCGTACTCATGTAATTTTTTTGGTTGCTTCTGTGAGTGCAGGGTTTCAGCCTCAGTCGTTGACAGCGCCATAGTTGATTGAAGCCTACTACTCTACAAGTCACAAAACATGATTACAATTGTTTTTACTATCCTACTTGTCATGTTACCAATTAATGCTAAATCTTTCTTGAAATACTAGCCAATGATGCAACATCAGAAGATTGAAAAATATTCACTGATCAAGATCATTTGAAACATGGAACAAAGATGCCAAGAAGTTCCAAAAGCGTAAACTAAACTGCCATGAATATTGGTATTAATTTGGAAATTGCACTCTCATTCAACGTGAACAAATTGCAAGATTGCAACATTCCTACTTCCCTTGGCCCGTCGTTGCAGTCTATCACCTCCACAGCAGAGACCAAATCGCTCAATCCCTATAGGAATCATGCCTATAGGAGCTCTAGGGATGAATTGTAGAAGCCATTTCCTCCAATCTCAACTATGAAGTAGGCCACAGTTGGCTAGAAACTCAGTGGTGTAGACTCTAGATGGCCCTGAATATGAGTGCAAACGGTATTGTAATATGAGATGTCATTGAGCCCCAAAAAACTAATGGATAAAACTTGGCCTGATTGCAGGAGAGTGCAATGTTTTAAATGAACCTTCACCAGCAAGTTCTCTTTTCTGGTCCACGCTGAATCTCAGTTTTTTTCCCTAAAACTTTTGTTGTTTTTTGGACAAAAAAAACTAGGAAATTTTTCGAAATTTCTTTTTTTCAATTGTAAATACGACTAATTTTTGCTATTTTTTTGGGAAAAACACACCAAATTTTGGATCACAAAATTGAAATATATATATACATAAACCCTTATGTTGATGAGATATAAGATATAAGATATAAGTCTGTCTTCACCCATGAATCAAAGTTCATTCCTACAGAACATGAAGAGGGAAATAGACGTCGACATTTTCCTTCAGCGCTCCAATTGACAGGAGAAAATGAACCGCTGAAAAACCAAAAAAAACATGACTGCATTTTTGGGAACTGCCCAATTTGGCTGCTCAAAGATTAAGAATCAGCCACAAACTTGGGTGCTGCTAACTTTAGTGGTTTAGTACAGTCATAACTGCTATAAAATATAGCATGGCACTAACGCTGAAAATTTCACCCGCCACAATTATGCGACCGATTATGGGATCGTGAATGAAAAATATCTGATTTTCGTGGGGCACTCTAAGATATGCCCCACTCGCAAAGGCTGTTAGCACACAAAGAACAGCAACTACAAAGAGACTAGCAGCAAATCTAAGTCTTCTCATCATCGAACTAAACATCTTTCCACTGTCAGCGGAATTGAAATTTGGCATCGCTGCAGATGCAGAAGCCAAGACCGTTGCAACTGCGAAAAAGAATGACAAGCTGTTGAACGACCAAAACACCTTCACTGCCTTTCTGTGCACGATGTTGTCGTAAGGGAGGATTAACCAGCTTGCATACGTAACACTTGCGATTAGTGATGCGCCGATGAGAATAGCGTTTGCGGCATCCACGACTACTTTCCGCCGATCAGACTCATCTCCCCTACGTAGCAGTCTGTTAGTCTCTGCTAGTTGCCTTCCAGCCGCAGTCTCCCATAGCGTTAATGGGGGAACAGCCGCAAGTTGTCTGTGCATATCCCATGGCATTAATTGGTCATCAGCCGCCACACTCGCCATTCCCGTCGACGTTATTTATACTAATTAGCACTCTCTCAATGTCTCTGGAGTTTTTTTCAACGGCAACTTGCAATGTCGTTTCCCGATTCGGCAACAACAGTAAGGACTTTTCCTCGATCAGGGCAAGAAGCTGCCTGCTCTCATGAATTGGAAGACACTATACAGAAATATAAAGAGAGGAAGATAGGAAGGAGAAATGCACAGTAGACGACAAACTAGAAGGAGGGGAGGCAGAATGGTGTAGAGAACACGTATGAAGATAAAACGGTTTACGAAGTTGAGTGGTACCCTTCAAGTAAACGACAAAAGAGAAACCAGCGGTAGGGTGGAATAGAGTGGAGCAGCTCTGAAGCTGGGCACACCACAGACAGCGATATACCATACGCGAATGAGGAACTTAGTAATCTATTGTGTTTGGAAAGGAGATTGTACTCTCTCGAACCAAAAGCAGCTCATGCTTGATTGGTAGAGAAAATCCCAGAATGAAAGTTGAGCCCGAGTTGTGAGATTTTTCTTAGTCACGGACCTAGGCCGCAAATGCTCAAGACATGGCTAGGACAGAGAGGCACAAGAATGAGGAAAAGAGAGGAGGGACTGGATGTCTATGAAAAGACCAAGCGCGGCATCAGATTCATGATGAGAGGAGAGCATTCTGTACGCTTAAATTCAAGAATAGTGACCGCGTCTTCCAGACAAACGAAAACCTTTACTGACGCCCCTCGTAGCAACTTGCAAGATAAGTGGGGCCATCAGTGCGAAATTACGACGAGCATTGATCCTTCGCATCAAAGCGAAAGGAGGTTTGAAGCCATGGCTGCCTCGAGGTTCAAAGAGAGGGCCCGGTGATGGTGCGGCAACTCGATTATTGACCTTTTCATATTACAGTGAAGACAAATTCGTGCTAGGTAAGGCCCTGGACCAGAGTTACCGCCTGGGGGGGGTACCCGTATTCCGGCTGCGCCCTCTTACGAGGGCATTAATGAGCGGAAAGCACATGTCAGTTTTTTTTTTAAAAACTTTCTTTTCAGAAAGTTCTTCAGACCAACATTTTGCAGCGTACGGTTCTACTTCCAGAATGTAAGGTGCATCCTCTATGGAATCTTACTTTTAAAAAAAAAAATCCTCCAACTACATTGAAAAAAACTAGCAGTGCTTTACAAAAACTCAATTTCAACAGTCTAGGACGAAAGTTTACATCATACTGGCTACATATTTCCTTATACACCAACAACGATTTCTTTTAGGCCAAATTTCGTCAAAAATGAGAGAGATAAAAATATTAAGAGGAATATTTTATCATAATATTCTCCTTGTAATGAAAAAAACCACCAAATTGTGAGAGATTTTCTTTTATGAAAAAAATTCCTCACATTTGGAGTCAGATTTTAGTTTGGTAGCATTTTTTAACTAGCTTTTTTACTATTTGGACAGGCTCTAAAAACCTGTTGCCATTTAATACCAAATCCCTTAGGGATGCTAGCCAATGGTGTAAGATCACGAAATTGAAAAAATATATCACTACACAGCAACCATAGCGGCATGAGTATATTAAACTGTTGTATTCTTATCAGTTCTCATTTCGCAATCCTTCCTGAACGTGCAGTGCAGAATAGTCGGTAGAATCCATGTGACCCTATCTATGACAAACTGATGCTTCAAAAAACTTCTTTATGTTGATGGATAAAAACATCTTGTTCTGATATTTTACTTTGCATCCATGAAAGTAATGGTCAACTAAGGAAAAGACAACCTACAAAGAAGGGACCAAAATGGTGGGGGAGGCCACAAATAGGTCAAAGAAAATCCCACTACAAGAGAGTGGCCCATAAACTTTTGTGTAGGGTAAGGGACCATGGGTGGGGATGTTCCCAAAACAACGGGCCAAGGGTGTGGCAGTAGCACAAGGTGAAGGTCATCATCAACCTAAACATACATAACTCCAAGGAAGAGTTCTTATACGTACTCCTTAAGAGTGGGACAGATTTTATAACTATTTCTAGGCATAAGATCTATCCCATTCTGAGAGAGTAAGTATAATAATATGCCTCCTCTTTATTAGGAGGGATATTCAAGGATAATAGGTACCCTCCAAATACTCTAGGAAATTTCTTGAGGTGCTTCACAGACAACTTGGATATATTTTGAGTTTCAGTAAAAAAATTTAACAAACTAATCATATTGTGCCATGCGGCATGATTTGATTCACTAATAATAATAAAAATGTGGGCAATCCTTGGCCACAAGATTTGAAAAACCTAGATCAAGTGCTGGCATGCCACATGTCATAATCTTGACTCATCTAATTGGATGACCCAAATATATTTTAAGTTTATAGAAAATTAATTTTTAAAAATTTATGTTGTGCCACATGGCAAGATTTGGTTTAATTGCTACATGGGTTCTAACTCGCCATTGGTCTACAAACATCCAAACAAACAATCATGTGTAATGTGTAAACATATTGGTCCATCAAATTGAACAACTCACATATAATCAAAAGTATTTGTAAAATGAATATTCAAAAAACTATTACATGTCCCCCTTTGATTTTCAAAAGAAATTACACATGGTGCATGGCTAGAGGTTGCCAAACTAGTTGCAAGTTAGTCACAAATGATCACCATGATGGACTCGTACAATAAATGAGACTATATGTGTTTGTCATTTATTTCATTTGAAATTGGATGATGCTAGGTTTCTAACATCTAATGGTAGGATAAATGTGTCATGAGTGACAAGTTCATTTCATTGTGCTTGTTCCTTGACATATGATTTATGATGTGTCATGACTTGCGCATGGGACAACCTTTGCTTTAGAAGATGCTTGAGGTGTGTTTTCATGGCATTAGATAGTTGTGAACCCAATGCATGGAGGTAGATCAATTGACATAAGTTGTGGTCTAGATACAATTGTTTCGCAATGAAAGACCTTTGGCACCTGCACTTAATTGACATCCTAGACATCGTCTTCCCTAGTGCTATGCCTTGACAACTTGGTGAATTCAAGGATTTCCGTCAATGGTTTCTTTCCTTTTTTTCTCATGGATGCATCATTGACCTTCCTTCACTTCTATTTTTGTTGCGTAGATAATAGAAGCTTCTACATGTCCTTTGGAAGAACATGGGTTTTGTCTTCTAGTCCAAAGTTATAGGAAAACCTAAAAACATAACAACAATTATGGAGTGAGAATTGCCATGGACATTTTCCAATTATGAAATTGCCATAAAATTCATTATATTGTGATATTTAGAAAGAAAATTAGATAGAAATGAAGACATTGCATGCCTCAATACATGATCATCGATAAATGTTAACATTGGAATGAAATGGATGAATTGTGCATTTTATAATCTGCACCTATAAACAAGAGTAGCAAAATTTGTTATTGGGTGTGTCAACGTGCTTAGGGCAAATGACCTAATGTGGGTTTTTGTTCTTGTAAATTTGCAAGGCAAATTTGGATTGTTTTGTTCCTTTCAACAAAATCTTCAAGTCAGTTCCATGGTATCACTACAATTTCAACTTCCCTATACATACCATGGCCACTTGTGAGATGTGGTAACCACATGATATCATTTTTTAAAAAAGGTCCAAGAGGAGGATCTTGAACTATGGCCTTCAATTTATGGAGAAGGTCCTTTCCCCTTGAAAAAACAACATATTACTAGACATCTTCTATGATTGTTGGATCATCCATTGATACATTGTATTATGGGCTTGACATTATTTCGAAGATCCCAAGACCATCCAAGTTAATAATGGAATTTGGGCTTTTAACCCTATTTTTTAGTCTTGCATCATCCAGCGCCATTGTGTAGTTTAGGCTTGCCATGGATTAAATTTAAACCAAAACCTCTTATGAATGTGAGTGTTAGAAAATGAAATTGATACTTGTTTAAACTACATAAACCTTAATCGGAAATGTGGTGGCATATGGTACTAAGGTTTACATTTTATGCAACCATCTGCATGTTGAAACTTGAATAGTAGAAGGAAGGATCTTCTAGAAGAAGTAGTTTGAATTCTGGCAAGTGGTTTGCAAAGTGCAATGTAATAGAAAACAATTACAATGTTAGGAATATAAAGATAAATGCAACTGAGATTACATTCACATTATAAGCAACTGGTCAATAATGGTTTTTTCTACTTCATTCTCAATTATTTTGAAAATATAATTTTTCAGCAAAGCTTATACATACACAAGATGACAACAAAATTGAAAAACAAAAGTCTTTGTAGAACACATTGACCTTTTTCAAAGCTTAGATATGTTGACCCCAATTGATGAACTATGAAACAATACATGGAAATATGATAGCTTTGACTGAAATGTAATGGACCTTGTAGAACAAATTGAACTTTTGCAGGTACATGGCAAGAGACAACTTCCTTGAAAAATGTGATGGACCTTCTAGAACACCTAAAACTTTTGTAGAGCTCAAAAACATCTACCTAAATTCTGCCTACAATAAAAAAAAACAAATTAAAATCTTGAAACGCTAAAAAATGTTGAATACAAATGTGTAAAGAGTGAAGGTATTCATTGAGGAGCAAACCTCAAATGTGCTGAAAAACAACGAAAAGCTAGTGGTGTAACAATACAAATCAAACACAATTTGTGCTGTTTGGTTTGCGATGAAACTTATGCATCTAAAATTAGGTAGATTTCAAATGCAATTTTTTGCTTCAGATCACAAATGTTGTTGCTCAAGGGATGCATTGTGCAGCTTATCTTTCTACATCTAAAAAAAGAGAAATTTCAAACATGATCTGCAAGCACCATTTTTTGCAAAACACATATCTTGTTTTGCAAAATGCAAATCATGTTGATGGTGTTGCAGTGGACAATGATGAACAAAGCAAGGTTCGATGATGAACGTGAAATGAGTGTCGATGATGGTTTGCAGGGGTGAACGGAGGACAGAAACTTGTGGGTCCATCTGATGACATGGAGAAGGTGTAGGTGGGGTCATCAGATGACATGGTCCTTGAAAGGGTGGGGTCCAGTGGTGGGGCTTGTTTTGGACGTGGAAGGCATGAAAGTAAGGTCAAGTTGTGGGGCACTGATGCTCAAACATCGTCGGACAGAGCTTGTTATGGGGTATTTAGCGCCTCGCAACTCTTTTGTGCGAAATTTTTCATCCACTCAAAATGGTTTCATTTTTGGGGACTCGCACAAGATTCCTTTTAGATGCCTTTTAGCACGGCACATTCCAAGGAGAAAAACATGAGTAGCCATATTCAGACACTGGGTTCGTGGGGATTGCCAAAACATAGGTGCTAGGAATGTTTAAGTTGGCTACTATCCTCCTCTGAGGGGTCTGACCTGTAGCCAAATTTGGCTCTCTCCTCTTGTGGATGGTTGTCACTGTGGCTATGACAGAAAATTCGAAAAGAAAAAAAATCCTATGATTGCCACTAGCCATGGTGTATGCATATGAGGATACACATGAATTTGATTTTCTAAGTTCCCATATCCTTTTAATGGCCAGCGTTATATACTTATTGTGGTACTGTCTTAGAGTCTCTGTGTTCATTTCATAATCCTTCTTCAAATTGTAAGGCAGTGCCCAATAGTGGGTAAAGTCCAAATAAAGACCTCCTCCAATGTTTTTAGTGAAATCAGAAGTTATATAATTACCCAGCTTATGTTTGTCCATTGTTTGGGGCTGTTTTTGGAAAATGGAGTGCCCACTTAGGGCATGCCATTTTTCAAAATGCACTGGCATTTCTTTTCGCTTTATTCCTGGGGAAAAAAGAGAAAAGAAATTGAAACACGTCTTTATGTTTAGTAAAGCCCTTTGGCTATGGCCCAGATCAGGGCCATGCTAGGCTTCACCTTCTGCAGGCCATTATTCCAGTAAAGCGCAGTTCACCTATATTAACCATGACCCTTCCCATTGGCATCTTTTGGTAAGCTTTTGATCCCCTTCACAAAATGACAGAAAAAGACAACTCCCAAGGCAGTGTATATACTTTGGTAACTTGGTGGCTTCAGCACAAATTATATTAATATTAGGAATGCTGATATTTTCAGAAAATACATTTCTCACAAAGAAACCTTTTTGTGAAGGAAAATGAAGAATCTTTTGGAATATCTTGAAATACATTTTTCTTTTCAAAAGAGAATCTTCAAAATTAATTAATTATTCAGCAGACATGTCCCAAAGCAGCCTACTTTGGGTTGTTGGTATTTTATCCAAGCCTGACCTTATCCATTGATTTCCCTTCAAAAAGAAAAAGGGCAAACAAAAGAATCAAGTTTACAAGTCAATACAAGAGTACTGATGGAATTCTTTTCATCCCAGTCTGCCCTTCGCCCCATTTTTTTCACCTTGGCATTTCCAGTTTGGGTACATATAATATGAGTTTTGAGCATGTTAGGGGTGCTAGGGGAGGTATATAACATGCTGCAAGACCCCACCCACACATGTCATCAGGCATGTTAAGTACCCTTTGGTATGTGCAACATGTCATGTGTAGAGTAAAGCCCTAGGGTGGGGGCATTCTCAAAATAAGGGGCCTAGGATGAGGCAATAGCTGAGTCCGCTCAACCCCACATTTTGGGAATGTCCTCCACCCATGGGCTTCACCTATTGTAAAGCATGAGACAAAAATTTTATAGTGAACTAAACCTATGTAGATCACAAGGCCTATGAATGGGAGGGTTCTTATGCCTATTCCTCAATAGTTGGAAGGTTCTTACACCTAGAAGTAGGCATGATTTCCCTCCCAATTTCTAGGTGGGAAATTCATGGATATAAGGTGCCCCCACATACACTACAAATTTTCTGCAAGTGATTTATGGGTGCAAAATGTGACAAGTGAAACAAAACAGGGCAGAGGGCAGACTGAGGGGAAAAAATTGCAGCAGTACACTTGTACCAACTGCATTAACAACTATGGCCAAATGTAACTTTAGGGTTAGGGTGTATATACTA
>Ga0116229_10013345_pt1 | contig 11634 bp, 8 predicted proteins | sample S1TSphgellanicum_3_FD_87313 | JGI IMG/M metagenome (GOLD analysis project Ga0116229, IMG submission 87313) | Host-associated microbial communities from peat moss isolated from Minnesota, USA - S1T2_Fc - Sphagnum magellanicum MG | ecosystem: Host-associated > Plants > Peat moss > Unclassified... | reverse complement strand
TCCGCACCCTATTAAAACCCGATTTTCAAAATAAAACCCGATTTTGTGTGATCTCAGACAATCGGGTTTTATATTAAAACCTTAAATAACCCGATTGCAAAAAACCAGGGTCTGCCACCCTTGCCATGAACACAAAAATATACAAAACAAGAGAAAATCCCACCGACTGCAAGATGGGAAAAAAATGTGTGTCAAGGAAAGATGAGGGAAAAATGGAAGTGTTTTGGAAAATGATTGTGTTAATTTGAAGGAAGGCTTACTTTGCCATTGGAGTTTATGACATTTAATAGCTGAAATTTTCCACATATTTCATATATCATCATTTCCTTTGAAGATCATCTTCAAAGACCATCTATAGATGTACATTCTATGCACTTTGGAAAATTCCTATTAATTTTTTCCATCACCAATAGGAATAGAGACCCATATAACTTGTTTTTATTTCCAAGGCTTTCAAGAGGACCCATCTAATAAGCATCATACTTCCCACAGTTGGGCAATAGATAGACCATTGTCTATTGTGAATGGCCAATATTTTGGAATGGATTATATTTTTGCTTCCCATGTTCAAGACATTAATACCATTTGTAGTCACAATGGGAGGGTATTGGTATCTACAAATGTTTGGATTCCTAACATAGCTATGATTTTAAGAAAAGTTATGGGCTTTGATTAAAGCCAATATAATGAATTTATCCACCTTGGAACAATAGACTCTATTTTATGTACATGGGTTTACAAGACTATGCCATGGCATTTCAAGTCTTAGACATGATCACAAAACACACATGACAATTGATCCATCTCATGGTCAGACTGGGTGTCATCAACCAAAATAATTTATAAACACAAGAGTAGTTAAATATATATATTTTTCCCTTATAATAGATAGTTGCAATTTGCTAGCATGAATTTTGGTGCAATCTAGCTTGTTAACAAGGTATGAACATATGATTTATGGCTTTCGTTTCTAGTTATAAGGGTCATAGATATTGTGCAACAATACTTAGTTGACATATAATCAAGGTTAACTATATCTAAAGGATTATTCACAATGTTTTTTGTGGAAATTGGCATGTTAGTGACTAGAATATCCAATATGGTCACCTAAAAAGTCTTTTGTTTACCAACATAGCTCTTATGCCTATTATGTCCAACCTAATGGCAAGTTTGCATTGTTGTTGTGTTCCAAATTGTTTGCACCTTGCACAAATGTATGATTGACCTTTAGCTTTTGTGAATACTTTTGGACTCAATTACAAAGATCTTTGTGTTAATTACAAATTGATCACCTATGGTAGGTTTGTTGGGTGTTTTCATGGTTGAAAAACTTGTCCCATTACTCACATTTGCACAAGGCATTGTAATGAAAGGTAAAATCAAAAAAGTTGCACAACTCATTACATGTAGTTTAGCCATGACCAAGGAGAAAGTCTTGCAATCAAGTCCCATCAATGGCACCTCTAGGATTGGAAAACTTAATTCAACCCTAAAGTGATGGACTACAATAGTCTAATAAGAAAATACAAATCCACAAGGCCAATGACTAACCAATTTTATTCCACAGCTTTCATTTCCACAACAAAACCAGAACTTTTGCCCGTTCAATTCATTAGCTATGGTGATAATGGAAGATAATGGTATACTAGTAAGTTATAATAAAATCTAGATGCAACCATATGAAATGTGTACACTATCATGAAAAGGAGCAAACAAGCCAGTGGTTACTCCACAACAATCTGGATAGTGCACAAAAGGGCCACATTAATAAATAAACATGGTTATCCAAGGGTTACAATATAGAGTTGTGCATTCAAGTTGATTGAGGTTGCACCTTACCTTCAACCTGCTTTTGATTGAAATGTGGGCAACAAATTTCCTAAACATGTCACCTTTTCATAATGGATGTTGGGCACCACTAAACACCTAGTTGTTCAAAAGGGCTCCACTTTGGTTGGCATGTCATGTGTGTGTAGATAGCCTCATGTTCGATTACAAAGTAAACAAATGAGGGTAGAAAATGGTTGACCTAAGTTTAAACAAGTTTGATATTTCACTTGCACCCATTAGGAAATACAATTGTTGTTATAATGAAAAAGGGAAATTTGGTGCATTTAGTTACCTTCAACTAATGATTTAAAAAATATATATGTTAAACACCAACAAAAATAGTTGGGTATTCATGGTATTAGCCTTTGAATACAACTTCAATGATGGTAGCACCAATAGGTGATGGGACTTGAAGACTTTTGCCACTACTTTTCAAGAGGGTTGACCATAATTCTAGGTGAGTGGATATTCTATGTAGTTGATGCTTGCAACCCATTGGCAACATGCACAAGATCCTTGGTAAGCTTCACAACATGTTGTTAAGCTCCTTGGGTAAATATCAATCATAATAGGCCCAAAAATCATCTTTTGCACAACCTAAACCTTGGCAAGGAATAATTGTATGTCTATGGTGCATTTGTGTAATCTCCAAAATGGCATTTAAAAACCAATATATCTGCCAAATTTGTGACAATAACTAGGAATTGCAATTTCCCCCATATTTCCAATTCATGCCAACTAGAACATAGGGTCAATTATTTAAGATTTTCTACATTCGAGAAGCATGTAGGCAATCCATTGGATAAAACCACCTATGTTGAAGCTTGCCTTGCATTTCTAATGGTTCTTCAATCTACAATGAAAAAAATATTATAGAGAACAATAATATGCGGCTACAAGCAACATTGTCCCACAACCCTATTCCCCAATGTATATTTTGAAGTTTGTTGTAAGACAAACCCTACATATCCATGAAATTGTCAAGCCACTTCAACAACTCCTTTGATAATGGTAATACATGCAATCATAACTTTATGAGTTTTGTTCACAAACTATTAGATCTTCATATCATGAATAGTAGGCATAAGTTGTTATAACTCCCTAACAACTTCATCAACTCACAGTGAGTCTAGATACATATAGTATATTTTGCCCAAAATTTTGGCACAAACCATTATACAAACATCTACATCCTAAGTTTCATTTGTAAAAGAAATGGAAAGCTTCAGTCATGATGTTGGCTCAACATTCAAGAGCCAAAGGACAACTCCAACACCATATTAAGGGCCAAAGCACAAGTCAAATGTACTTAATGGCTTCCACACAACTTGAAATGATTTTATAATAACATTTATTTAGTTATTGGCCATGAAACATTTCACTCCTTCAACCTCATTATCTATTACGTGCTTGATGACAAGTATTTTGCTAGAACTATTATCGAAAGCAACTTGGTAATTACCATAAAATTAATATTCTAAGTTGAAGTGTTGGTTAAAATATGTTTAGAATCCAACTTTCTTTTTCAAATGTTGCTTGAAGTCCATGATATCTCCTCTTCACTTGGTAATGCACTGGTTCTCACAAACCCATATTTCCTTTGCCACCTATTTGATGAGCTTGAAATCATGACTAACTAGCACCAAGCCTCCATCCCACTCATTCAAAACATTAGTTAAACCATCAATTGTTTCCAAGTCCAAATGATTGGTGGGGTCTCTAGCAAAAGAAGGTGGGAAAGTCTCTAGGACAACCAAACAAAGATGATAGGACTTATCTATTCATGAAAAAGGTTTCCTATTGGCATAACTTGTGCCTTGCTAGTAAGCTCAAAGTAGCCAATGGTAGCCCATGTCTTTCTTTTTTCAAGTCCAAGGTACTAACTCATCATGCATTCCAATGCAAACATGTGCAATGACAAAGTCTTTGTAAGATTGTTGGTACTAAGCAATGCAAAGGTGATTATGCCAATGGACCATGCCATCTAATGCTACCAATCCCCAATCATGAACTTTATTAGGGTATTATTCCCAGCCCCATTAGGACCCACTAAAGCAATATGGTAATCAAGGTTTACACCAAAATCAAACTTTTCATAGATAATATTTTCAAGGTTGTAACCAAATTTAAAATCCACAAACAACAAAATAGGTGGGGGAAATTTTCCTACATCTATAAATTTGAATGTGAGCACCTTATCCTTGATTTTTTTTTTAGCGAATACACCTCCTTCCATCTTTGCCAGGGTCTTTTCTTCATTTTGAACTTGCCTAATAAGCTTAACATAACCATGTCCAAATATGGCAATGTTGATGCGCTCCTAAGTCCTTGGTTAGGCCCAAGTTGGGATTAATTTGCTCAAATTGCGGAATTGGGAAGGACTTGAGGCACGCTCCCAGCTTCCAACACTAAAGGGGGGTGAGAAGGGCGTGCTGAAAGCTCCGGGATTAGACTAGGAAAAAGGACAAGCTACTTAGTTATTCGGTCCTGCATCCAAATCCAACCAACAAGTTAGTTATAACTCATTCTACACCCTTTTGGTGTTGGGACAAGCCACGGGCAACCTTGAATTCACTTGATTCACCACGGCTCGGACTCAGGGGAAGCCACTACCTTCCCCCATATAGTATTCTCTATAGCTCTCCGCCACACTTGCATCCAAATGGCTCTTTTTCCCGAGACTCCCAAAGTGGAGTCCCGAAATTGTCCCTGTTTGGACTCCCGGGACTTTGGGCGTTCATAACTTTTCACCCGACCCAAGATCGGGATGAGGTCTAAACCAAAGTTGTAGCTCTCCTCAAGAGCTTTCCAACAGTGTGTCGCACTTCACCTGCACGCACCGGAATCGGGTCGATTCCTAACTTTTAGTGGTCAGGAGCCAAATTGTCAGTTTGACTCCCGACCTTTCTTTCGACCATAACTTGTGCTGCAGATGTCCAAATGGCTCATGCGAGGCCATTTTGAACATCTACACTTCAAGACCTTTCCAACGGTATAAATAACACCTCAATGCGAGGTGTTTTGACCCCTGAAATTGCGCTCTAAGTTTTTGGGAGTCCCGGAGGACTCCCAAGTCCCATTTTTGGGAGTGTGAGTGGTGACCTCACACTTCCCTCAAAGTGGGGTTGCGACAAATGTACTCTTTCATTGTAGAAATTTATTCTTGTCCTGGGTATTGCTTCATTTGATTATTTTGCAATTCTACTCGTGTTTGGCAATATTGATCATAATTTCGTATGTAGAACTTGAATTGTTTATTTTGCATACATGGATGATGTTGGTGCAAACACCATTGAAAAAAATCCTCAATGTGTAACACCACCACCTTGGTATGCATTCAAATTTTTTTAATGTCTCTTTTAGCCACACACAAGCCTCCAAGTCTACCAATCCCACTCACCAATTTGTTGATTCCCTAGAAAGGCTTGACACACCAATAAGGGCACCATAAATAACAAATCACCTCAATGAATTTTGCATTGTAGTTTCACCTTGAAAGGATGACCAGGCTCAAAACCAACCATTTACAATCCCAATCAACAACATGGTATCATTAACCAACCATAATTGCAATTGCCAATTTCCAAGGTCAGAAAACACAAGAAATGCATGATTTGGAAGATGAATACAAAACAAGGAATAGGCACTTTAACAACATGAAATTTACCAATGCCATGAGGACCTTAGATAAAGTATTTTGTACGAATGCACTCCTACTCAAAGCTCCATTGACCATGTAAAGCTTCCATAACTTTCTAATAGTTGATGACAACATTGAAGTGTTCACATAAGGCAAAAGACTAGATTAATTCCTTAATATTTATTTTAAGCACAACTCTATGTGTAAACAATTTCATTTGCAGAACAAAACCTCTTTTCAATGCCAACTATGGATGAAGTAATCAATTTTACACAAATAACACAATGCATAACTAAAAGCATTATCATTACTAGGAGAACAAACAAAATTTGTACATACTTGCAAGTTAGGGAACATCTACAACTAACAACTTGAAATAACATCATTTTTGGTCAACATAAGACTAACATTGTCCCATTAAATTATTCATAGTAGGGCACAAGTCCCATTGCATTCTTGATGTAACCATTTTTCAAATAACACTTGGGTTGTAATTAAAGTTAATGTGAGCAAAACAATGTTTAGTGAAATTTAGAAACATAACAAACTTCCCGGTGCCTTTCTCAACATAAACCTAGGGCAAAACTATTCACAAATCAACAACAAAAAACAAGTACATGAAATCATGAAGCGAATAAATATTTGATTTCAATTCCAAAGCCCGCTACAATTTAGTTTACTTGACCTCGTTACTAGGGTTTGGAGGAGAATGTCTTTCTTTTCTAGCAAGCTTCATGTCTTCTACCCCATGGAAAATAAGGAAAAGGAAAATTGCTTAATGTTGTAAGCATATTTTTGCAATGTTTTGCTCATGTATGCAATTGTGGTTGTGGTGGGAGTCCACCCATATACCTTGTACCAACATTCATATACAATCTACAAGCAACCTTCACAACATTCAATTGTACAACAAGGTTACAACTTTTAGTATAATCATGCATACCCAACACCCAACCCAAAAGAATAGTAATTTTATTATATAAAAAATTAAAAAGTCAAACAAGGAAAAACTTGATGTTGGTGGAATTAATTAACCTTCTACCACTTACCAAGCTTGTGGTAGACAACTTCTTGCCACCAAGTTCATCCACCTAATTAGCATAACCATTTCAACCAAATATACACATGTCTATTTCCACAATTGAACTAGAGGTTTAAGTAGATTCAGATATGTCCAACCCAAAGCCAATATAAATGTCATATACATGATATAACAAAAAAAAAATCAAAAATCACAATCTAGCACTTAACTTTTTTATCAATATATAATGTCCCAAAAATATGTACATTTAATAGAAGTGCCATAATAACTTGAGCAAAAGGATAATACCCAAGCCCATTATGTTGGGCATGCACGGGTAAAAAATGCCTAAAACCTAATAGTAAAAACTCCTAGGTGATAATTTGGGTGTCATTGAGTTGTGTCCACAATGTTTTGCTATTGTATTATTAGCCAATCCACTTTCCACCATCTCCATGTGAATGGTTGAGTGGAAACATGTGTCTCAACCACATGTGTATGGATAATCCCAATTGTCAACTGCATTGTCATAATGGAACATGTCCAACATTTGTGTGTCTAACACCTGGGTGCTTCCCATATGTACATGATCCAATTGATGACCTTGTTTGTCATCATTTTCAAACTTTGGCAAGGATTTCACCTAATTATTCTTGTGAAGATGTTTTCCAAATCTAACACAAATACTTCACAAACTTCCTAAGCCATGATTTGACAATAATAATCATATGAAATGTGTCTTTTCATAGGTTCATATTGTTTAACCATGGATGTCATGTGCTTAAAACACATATGAAGCACATATAAATAAGATGAAATATTTTAATATTTATGATTCAAGAAATTTAATTTGTGATGTAATCAAATGCAGAACCATGTTTTTATAACCCAACAAGGATATTTTCATATTGGCTTCACAAAGATTGGTGACACAAGTGAATGTGTAAATTACCTTTAAACTTGGTCCTATGTCAATAAAAAAACATAAACATAAACAAAATGACGAATGTTAATGGAGCAATGATGGTTATTATCCATGTCCATTTTGAATGTTTTTTTAACATAACAATATCAAAAGCAACTATTTAAACCCAACTCTTCTTGTATATTGAGAGATGAAAAAAGGAAAAATTACCATGAATATTAGGAGAATAGGGTGTGGATAAGTTGATTGTGTAATCGCTACAACAAAAGGTGTCCCTGTACACTAAATGATTTCACTGAATTATGAGTGAATTCATTGGTTGTAGTGAATGGGGACTAGTGAAGAAGCAATGGATTCACTGGTCTAGTGAATGAGGACTAGTGACTTGCACCCACATTTTGTAGTAGTGAATACAAAGAAAATGCCTTTGTTTTCAAATTTCTCTTACAATATTTCCAATTGAATTAGAGAATAAAAAAAAAATGTTGCGTTTGATTGAGTTATACATGTAGCAAGTTTTTAACAACTATTTAGTTTTCACCTTTGTGTAGACCTAATCTATTTTTATGTGTTCCATTGAAAACAATTGTGCCCACTTTGCACCCCTAATGTTTACAATAATTTTGAATTGAACTAAAATACTTGTTGCAAAGGGTTGATAGGTGGGGAGTTGTTGCCATTATGTTTTTTCCATGTTTTAAATGTTCGTATCTTCATCAAAAGCTTATAAATATGAATTATTCCTCTTCCACAATATTTTTGAAGGGTAGTGGCAATGTGTTTTTCCTAAATCCAACACATTTGCCTAAGATTAAATGAGATACAAGAGAAACAATTTTTTTCCTTGATAGCTTGGAATTCTTAACAAGCCAAACATTATGATGTTGTAGGATAGTTTCCATGGCAAAAACAAAGGAAATGATTAAATATGTGTAGTGTGTTTGATAAATATAGCTTAGAAATAATGACAACATTATTCATCCTTGCACAACATTCCAATTTGGGACCCAATATACATTTGTTGTTTTGTAGCAACCCCATCCCTTTCTAATAAATCTATTAGGCAATGCAACAATCCATGGTAGAGATTTGGATAAGGTGTTTGCACAATGGAAACATAGACCAAAGTGTAAGTAGCTTCACAAAAAATAGCAAAAAAACATTCATCCCTTTTGAGCATTGAAGATTGTGAAAAACTGTAACTAAGCTTAACATTTAAAATAATCCTCCATGCTTTTTAAGTGTATGTGATAGATCTTTCAACATCTAATAAATGAGTCATCTCTCTTCATGTGCTACATCTATATCTCACTCCAAGAAGTCATACGATGATTAACATAAACTCATGTCAAAAAAATATTTTTATGTGTAAAAATACAATTCTACATGTATGTACATGCCTTGAACTTTAAGAGGAGGTCCTTATAACCAATGTTGAATGGGTATCAAACCCAACTTCAAAATTCAACTAAAATTCAACTTGGTTCTTTTTGAAAATATCCATTAGTATCAATTAAGATGATACTCAAATCCATAACCTACATGTTGGGAGTCATTTGGTAAAGAGCTTGTTGACTAAGAACCTTATGTTGAGATTTTGTACTAAATGAAACTTAGGTAATTAATATCAATAACCCACAAATACAATTATAAAGTTATAGGTTTAGGTAGCTAATAATTATTTAGTTTAAGTTAGGAATTAGGAATTAGGATGGCATTGAGGTTTAAGGTGGTGCCACATGTTGCATTTAGTTTTACAAAGAGGGAGATGGAATTATTAAAAATTCATTTATTTGACTTTGGGTCCCATTTTTGTCCGAGTCCAAATTCTTTAAGGTGTACCAAAATCTTGTCACAACATCATCATTTTCTGTTTTTTTTACCTATTCTTTTTTTACCATGTAAAAACACATTTTTGGATGGTTATGATGAAATAAAAAAATTTAATGGTTTCAAATATAGTCCTTCTGAAAATTTTGACACCTTTTAACTCATTATTTTATATGGGGATCAAGATATAAAGTAAAAAAGGACTAAAGTAAGGACTAAGTCCTTTTCGTCATGTGTGGTACACCTTATTTTCACTTGTCTTCATTCACATTTTCTTTCTTCTTCTTTTACTTTTCTATTTCTTGTTGTTTCTTTGGTGTTGATTTGTAAATAAATTTATGTTGCCTTAGTTTGTAGTTCATATATATATATATTTTATTTTATTTTATTTTTGTGATGGTGTAGGTGCATGGCGCATGCATGTGTGTGAGGAACATGAATTTTTGGAACTTGTTTCAAAAGGTCACCAAATACCTTTTTTAGATATCTTGGGGTCAAGGTTAAAGATTTTTTTTAGTTTGTGTTTTTTACTTTTAATGGGACTTTTAGGTGGTGCTTGAATGTTGTTCAAGTTTGGGTTTTCTTTTTGTTTGAATGTTGTTTGAACACAATTTGAACATTGCTTGGATGTTGTTCAATTTTTTTTCTCTTGTTGCTCTATTGGTGCCTAAGTACAACTTCTCCTTGCTACTAAAGTGGTGTTCAAATGCAACTTTTCTTTGTTGTTCAAGCAATGTTTGGGTTGTTTTTTTTGGTTGTTTGAATGTTGTTCATTTTTTTGGCTACTTGGGTTTTTAATTGTTGCATTTGTAAGTTGAGCATTGCTTGAAAGGAACTTGAGACATTGCTCAACATCTTACTTGTCATCTTATTGTCTTACTCGATTATTTCTAACCAAGTACCACCTCCAACCTCCAACCTCTCCTTATTGCTTGTGAAAGTAGGAAAAAAAAAAGTTAAACAGTACGTGGACAACCTTTAAAAATTATTTTTTGAAAATTTGAAAAATCATCATGGGAACATTATATGTCAAAAAAATTGTTTTATTTTTTAAATAAATTTTTATATTTTCAAAGTTGCAACTACAAAATTTTCATGAAAATTCACCATATTTCAAGAATCATTTTATATTTTTACAGCACTCAAGAAAAGGATGTGGACAAGTGGTATTTTTGTATCAAAAGTCCTTTTCCCTTATTAAATGTTCACCAAATTGTTTCAATTTTTTTGTGAACTTTAATATATTCCACAAAAAGGGATCCATGTGTTCAAAACATTTAAGAAATAAAAGTACATATACCTTTTTAAATTTTAATATTCAAATGTCCTTTTACACTAATATAATTCTCAATTTGTAATCATGATTCAAAGTAAAGTTATAAATTTGATTATAATGTAAGGTTCAATGCAAAAAAATTTTGATTTTTTATCATGTTATATGTCATATTTGGCCTCAAATTTAATGTTTATTTTAAAAAATTGTGTGAAAAATGTAGTATAAACCAATAAAAATTTGCCACGTTCAAAATGCAATCCTTTGAAAGGACTTTAACCTTGGTGCAACTAGTTCCTTTTTTCATGCTTTCACCTGAATGTGTTTTGGTTTTTAAAGTTTTTATTGCATTAACAATGTTTGAACACAACCTCTTTTTGTTGCTTGCACATTGTTTGGGGTTGTTTTTATGGTGCTTAGGCATTGCTCGTGTTTGTAAGTCATGCACAATTCATGGGTTGTTCATAATGTAGCTTGTAGTGCTTATGTTCCCTTTTTGGTGGTTGTTAGTTGGTACTTCCCCCCACTTCTTACCTTTGTGCAAGTTGCGGGTATGGATGGTGCATGAAGATCTTCAATCAAAATGCAATTCAACACTTGACAATTTTGCACACAAAATGTTTTTTTTTTCACATTTTTTTGGGTCCTTTTTGTATGTTTAGTTCTTTCATATGTTGTTAGTTGTGGTATGTTATGTTATGTTATTTATTTGTTTGTTTTGTTTTGGTTTTTTCTTGTGTGTATGCAATGTTTGTTTTTAAAAAATAATTTTGTTGTGTTTCATTTTGGAAGACCATCTATTTCAATGTAGCTTTATGGTTTGAAGTAAAAGGGAGTGAAGTTTGACTTGCATTCCTAAACATTATTGTGGACATACAAATCAATTTTGAACTTGCATATATTATTATCAACATACTTTAAATCACGCATTATGCATCATTTAAAAAGTGAGTGATTATACATTAGATTTTACAATACTTGTAAATGCTTGACCTTCTCCCCTTCTTTGCATCTTACCATTTTGAATTAAAATAATAAAAGAAAATACATAATAAAATCTAAATTGTTTGGTAACACATCTTACAAATTAAAGATGGAACCAATTTTTCCTAATG
>Ga0116229_10013344_pt1 | contig 11635 bp, 7 predicted proteins | sample S1TSphgellanicum_3_FD_87313 | JGI IMG/M metagenome (GOLD analysis project Ga0116229, IMG submission 87313) | Host-associated microbial communities from peat moss isolated from Minnesota, USA - S1T2_Fc - Sphagnum magellanicum MG | ecosystem: Host-associated > Plants > Peat moss > Unclassified... | reverse complement strand
TGCATTTGTTGTTGTATTGTAATTTGAGCCACAAAACCCGGATGGCCCCCCCCCCCCCCTCCCCCTTTGGAACATCCCCCTTGTCTTTAACTCATTTTTGTAAATGGTTATAGCCTTGTTACAACATGGTCTTTTATTTTTTACCTTTCTCTTGCCATTGCTTAGCAAATTGTTGAACTAATGTTGTAAACCCTAGGTTAACACATGTATACCCCATTGGATGTGCCCAAAATCCAACTCTAAAGTTGTTATGAAAGTGATTGTTAACTTCCTTTATAACATCTATAATCCAAATTAAAATAAAGTTAGCTTTTGAACATTTTTCCATTAATCTACAAGCTATTTTTTCAAGCCCAATCACCACTTTTATAGTTTTCCTAAATTATTTTTCTTCTCTTTCCTTTCACCTCATTTTTCTAGTCTCTTCTCATTTGCCTTATCCATGGCATTTTTTCATAAGATATTTATGTACTAATTAAAAGTTACGGCATGCGATTTAAAGTGGTTTACTAATGGTTTTTTACAACTAGTTTGTTTGGCAAGTAAATGGGGCAAGGACAACAAGTTGTGCATTTTCATGATATCCTAGGTCATTAAGAAAATTTTGAATTTATGGTTACAACTATTCACTAAAATGTTCAAAGTTGATTATAGGTTCATCAAATTATTTTAGGCTAGCTTTTGTAAACCCATTAAGAATTGTTGTAGGTTCATTTAGTTCTAATGTCCTTGTAACAAGGCTATGAGACATCTCCACATAATATTGAGTTGAGTCTTTAGGTGATGTTGTGGGATTATCCATTTGTGTTCTTTCTTAAATAATTCTAGCTATATTTAATAGCTTTGTTGTAGCAAATTACTCCTCCCATTGTTGATTTGTTTCAACTTCATGATCTAAACTATAATCCTCTTCACATCATTGTCACTTGTTGATGGTGTTATGTATATGTTTGAAGGGTTGCCTTCAGGTTTAAAAACCATATTATTTCACAAGCCTTAAATCCAAATTTGATGTTTTGTTTTGTGGGTGACTAGTTTAGAACCTTGTCCACCCATGTAACCAAAGTGATCTTGTCCGGTTTTGTATTATTTTTGTTGTCCATGGCTCCATTCCTTTCCTTCCTAAATGTTGTTTTGAATGGTTTAAAACAAGTTAAATCTAAACGTTGTAATGCATGTGAGGTGTGAGAAGGTAAGGTGATCATATCTAAACCAAAGGATTGTGCCTATTCTATTGATTATAAGCTAATATGGGATCCATGCCCGTCTAAAATTAGTGAATGCTGATTGGTTGTAGAAATCCCACTTGGAATAGACCAATTGAAGAAAGAAAGGAATTCCTTTAAAAAAAAATGTCATCCATGTTTTTTTTGGTATTGCCATGCATATACTTATTTTGCAAATTTTGATATAATCATTTTTCAATCTCTCACCTTTGAAAATACAAAATTTTGGCAGTTAATCAATCCTAAAATTTGGGAATGATGTTGTAAACATGGTTTGAACCCCTTTTAGCCAAAACTTGAGCTCCTTACTATTTACCTATTTGGATGTTTGTTTCATATGACTTCCATACATGATCTGCATTATAATTGTTTTGAGTGTACAACAATTTCAAGTTGTCATAAAACATTTTGCAAATGTTTATAATCAGCCCTCGTGTTCTAAAAACTTCCCAACCCTTTATTTGTTTGAAGGTCAAATTTTGATGTCTAGTTTTGAACCAATATTACCAACTATTCCTTAGTACACCATTCCAAAATTGGGGTAGGCCTTGTTTGTGTAAGCTCAACAACTTTCAATTTTAAATGTTTTAAAGTAATTGACAAACCACATTTTTGCATAACCAAGATCCATGCTCCTACTATTGCATTTTCCTCATCTATTAAATTCCCTAATGGTCCATGTTTTCATGATTTGGTTTTCCTAAACAAATGGTTTGAAAAGGAGGTAATTTATTCCAACCCTAACCTTGGGCTTATGACTAAGGCAAGGGCTTGCAAGGGTGCAGGCCAAGAGGGAAGCCTGGGAGTCACATCTCATGTTCCCGAGAGTGTAGGAGAGTGTGAGGGAATGAACCTTCACATTCCCCAGTGAGCTCTCACTTTGGGAGTTGGAGTCACGATGGACTCTTGAATTTTCAAAAAGTGATTGCATGGGTCAAAACTCATTGGATTGCGGCATTTCATATATCATTGGAAAGCTCTTGGAACATAGATGTCTAAAATGGGCTTGGCAATTTGATTCCCGACCACTAAAAGTCAAGAATCACCCCAATTTCCTTGCATGTAGGTGACGTGCAACATACCGTTGGAAAGCTCTCGATGAGGGCTATAACTTTGCTTCAAGCGTCATATCAATTAGAAGTCTACAGACAAAGTTATGGGCTCCCAAAGTCACGGGAGTCCCAACTTTAGGAATTTCGGGACTCCCATTTGGGAGTCCTGGGACAAAATGCCATTTGGATGCTGATCCCGTGGCCAGCCACAAAGTATACTATAAAGGGGAAGGTGGTGGCTTCCCCCAAGTCCGGGCCATGGTGAATATTGTGAATCCAAATTAGCCTGTGGCTCGTCTTAGCACCAAAAGTGTTCCAACTATGCACTAACCGACTTGTTGTTTGGTTTGTGCAGGTCTGTGTGAGTGATTGAATGCTTGTCATTCTTCCTAATTTCATCCTAGAGCTCCAGCATGCCCTTCTACCCCCAAAGTGCTACGAGCCAGGGAGTGTGCACCCAATTCCTTGCCCTTTCGTTATTTTAACTTCAGACTCACATTTGAATCTATCAAGGAGCCTAGGAGTGTGTCATCATTGGTATGTTCCATGACATGTTTGTTACCCTCAATGAACATGTACATTTCTCAATTGCAGCCATGGCTTCCTCCAAAGCTTGATCTATCCATTTTCTTTTGTTATTTATTGATACAACCTTATTAATTCATGGTCCTTTGTAATTTGATTTTGATGCAAATTGGGGTGGGACATTTCCATTTTCCAATGCTTGTTGGTCCAACATGCCTAAACGTCATTTGCAAAGGACATTTAAATTCATGATTATTGTTCAACCCTTGGCTTAAATTGAAACCTCCAACATGTGGGTGGTGTGCCTTGTGACCCAACTAATGGGAAGTTTTTTTCTTTCATGTACACATCCCATGAATACAAAAAATCAACGAAATCAAGATAAGCTTGTTGTGCATAATCTTCTAGTGTTATATTATAACAAATTAAAATGAAAAAGTTTGCAAAGTCTCCCCAAATCAAATTGAAATCTCTTGTGTCCTTGCAAACTCTTGGTATAAAATTGAAATAACAATTCACATAAACTATATGATGTTTTGCTTTCTATAGCCAAGGAGGTGTACAATAGGCACTAAATAATGTCAGATCCAACAATAATACACAAATTGCTTGAACTTTTTTTTGTAAATCCTATCCATAGTTTTAATCCCCACTTCATTTCTCTCTTATTGTACTTTTAGGCCTAATTTCAAACTTGACCCTTCCTCTTCTTCTTTTTTCAGATTTGATATCTACAACCCTAAATCTAGTTTTTGACTTGATCTTGGTTTATCTATATGTTTTATATTTATTCTTGTTTTTTGCAACATTAAGTCTAGATTTCAACTTGATTCTAGCTCTTCTACATAAATTTTTTTCCTATGGACTTCTACAATTTTAAGTCCTACCCTATCTCTACTACTTTCTTAACATTTAAATTTGGTTGTGGAGCTTCTAACTTGTATGGTTTCACTTTATATGCAAGAAGCAAGATTTCTAAAAATTCTTGAAACCCTCTTCTACCCAAGTTAGTAAGGATGACATATTTTAGAGCTCAATGTAAGATTAGAATTGTTCCTTGATAATTAGTTTACTCACGACCCTTCATATTGTTTTGGATGTTTTGGTGAGAATGTGAAGTTCCCATCTTGGTCCTTTTTTTGCCTTGTAATAAAACTTTTTTAATTTGCAAGATCCAAAGATCCTAGGATGTTGGGGTTGTTTAATTGCATTGATGTTTCTTTGGTATTGTATTCCTATTAAGGTGTTATGGCCATTAATGATCACCTCCATGCCCTTAAAGGCCAAGCCAACATTATGTTATTTTGTATAATTAGTGTGTATGTCAGTCTTGGGTCAAATGACCCCCACCACCACGCTATCCTTTTGAAATTTGATGTTGGAATTATTCAGATTTATCCCATAGCCAAACACCACAGTGCTCATAGTGCTCTTGTGGGGTGATTTTTTTTGAAACTTGGACCAAAATTAGATCCATATTCAAACGTTCAAAGTTATAACTCAGTATGTGCCTTGATTTTATGATCGCTTGTATTCAAGGGACTAATATAGTTCACACCCAATTACCAAACACGACTGCACATGAAACCCTTTCTTATTAGAGCATCTCCAGTGGAGATCAGTGTGTGATCCTGCACAGTAAAATTGAATGAAAAAAGTCACAACATGCTGGTTTGGGTCATGAAAATAATTTTGGAGAAGTATAAATGTACAATCTGCAGTGGATGGTAAAAGCCGCAGCAATGATGTGAACCTGCTGAAAGGAGTGTAATAAATATGATCTGACTGCTGCGTAATGTTTCTGATTGCCATCATAATAATTGGTCCAGGTGGTTTGCTATTAGTAGTCCCTCACCTATTTGCTGTCCCAGTTTCAGTATTATGGGTGGGATTGCGAACAACTAAACAACTCAACTTGGATGTGAAAAATATTTTTGCAGGGTCACATACTGAGCACCGCTGCAGATGCTCTTACCCATATTGCAGTTCCCACTACTTGCTAACTTTGTCCATATATGAGTATATGAGTATATAAGAAAATTTCTTGGTGGTATAATTAATTTCGAAGTGAACTTCAGGGAACAATTAGAAGCAATTTGAGCCTGCTTTCTGGGCATAGAAATTACCAAATCATACAATGTATCATTCTCATGTTTTGCAATTCATTAATTTAAGTGTCTGGACCAACTAGCCTACATAATGTTGCCTTTTACAACACATGACTATCTGAACTATGACCTTGGCCACGGCCTAAACTATTTGTTTTAGTCAAAACACAACTTTAGAGAAAGGAGCTTTGTGTCCTTTAGCATGTCAACTTTCTTCTTGAAATTTGATATGTTTTTGGTTCTTATCCAACGTACTAGTCCTACTCATTATTTATAACTTGTTATGAGTTCAATGCGAGCAATGGATTTTCTCCAATTATGACTATGAGCCTTGTGACTTTGTACCAATTTTCAGTATTCGCAATGGATTGTAGTGTGTCTTTTTAAAGTATTAGGTAGTACCTTGAGCTTTTGTTGATTTCAATACTATCATCACAACCAGCATTTTTTAAGGAATTTCTGTTTGTAACTAAAGTGACAATCATCTGTAGGAAGATTTAGCCAAATCCAGCTATAAACCAGAAATAAAGTACAAATCTTTAATCATCTTTCTATATGTTTGGCTATACAATGACAAACAAATATATATATATATATATATATATATATATATATATATATATATATAAACTTTACCTTTTTCCCCTCACTTTTGGCAACTGAAAACCTACAAAATAACTTATTTTTTTAAAAAATTAAAATTTCATTTTGTCATTGCATCATCAGTAGAAAAAAGGGTGATCACAACCAACTCATAAGGGTCAAAATTATAGGTATTTGGACCTATAATATAAGAGAATGACCAACCTTTTCCATTTTTCCATTCATGGAATAATATTTAGAATACATTATCATTTCCTTATGTGATTGGAAGTTAAGAAGTTTAAGACATGAAAGCATTCGTGTTGACTATATTTGAGCTCCCATGTTTGTACAAGATCATCTCTATGTCTTTTGGTTTCTTTCTTTGTTGAGATGGGCATCATCAATTCAAAGTCTCCTTGTTTTGTTGTTTAATTTGCTTGGGGAAATCACTTTTGGTATGATATGAAGTAATAGAATATTAAAAGAATATTTTATTAAAATTAAAGATATTCTAGAAATATTCTCATAATTAATTCTATGCACCTTATTTATATTTAAGTAAATTGAAGATTTTACTTTATTAATTAGTTGCACCCTACATTTTTTGCACACTATTTGAAAAAAATGCAAGCAACTTCCCTTGGTTAGTTTGCAATTCTTTCTCATGTTTTTTCTATGAAACCTGTTTGCAATCCCAAAAGTGGCATTTACTTGACAATAAGAACATGGCCATGTCCAATTCTCACAATAACCTTTGCTTATATTAGCATGCTTGCAATTTGCCCCCTCAACAACAAATTTTCATTTCACTTATACCTATCTTCTTCTTTCAAATGTGAGTCCAAAATAAAATTTGCAATTATTTCTTCAATTTTTCATGGCATGTTTCATAATTATTGCCCTTGGGCCTTGGATGTCTTATCAACTCATGAACTTGATGTGCTAAAATCACCCATGGATTCTTCAATTCACTAGTCCCATTAAATTCAATCTTGATTAGAACACCAACTACTTATCATTCATTTCCAATCTAAATTATTTTTTATTATCTAAGCGACTACCTCATTCGTACATTCATGAGCACATTCACCTCATATTTGAATATTAATGATAATACCTTCATTACGTATGACCAAAGTCATCAAACAAATTATTCCCCTTGAACACCTAGTGATAATTCAAATGATTATTACTACAAAGTGACTTCCAAGTACATAAGTTTTCCAATTGAGAGAATTGAACCTCCCATGAACAAAACTTAATTTTTTAATACATTTGAAGCTAATTCAGTAGGGATTCCAAATTGGTTCTTCATCTTGGCTTTTGTCTAATTTGGTTCTTTCATCATTTTTAAGACACATCTAATTTTTGTCCTTAGTACCCTACAAGCTTCATTCACCTCCATTGAACTTTATCCCATTCCATGAAAATAACTTTTCATTTTTACCAAAATTTAAATCACCCTTTATATATGGCTCCATGTCCAATGAAAAAAAATTGTACTAAATAATTAACACTCTATGAACATCATATATTTTTGTGTATATTTTTCCACTGACATGTTTGCATTTTGAATTGCATAAAAGACACGTCTTTGAAGGATGTAGTCACAATAACACATATTGCAACATATATAATCAAGTTTTCTTTTTTTTTCATGTTTGTGCCAAGAAATAATTTAATGTTGCATGTCTATAATGTGTTCATATGACAATGTTTTCAATCCATTATTGAAAATGTGGAAATTTTTGAAAAAAATCTAAAGAGTATACGATAGTGTAGAACACTTTTCAAAAAAAATTGTTATATAATTCTTTTTCTACATGATTTGAAAGGCCTTGAAATTGATAAAATTATGAATAATAATTAAGTACACTTTAACTTGTAAAATAATATAGTGTGATTTCTTCATCATGGATATTTTTTGGTTATTTTTTAAAATCATGAATTTTTAATTTACCAATTATGTAACCAATCCCAATCTAACACATCATCTCAACTAGCTGACCCATGACTACTACTTTCTAAAATAATCACTTAATTGAGTAGGTGTGAATACTTTTACTATGATTCCACCTTACAACCTAAGATATTTCCAACCAACTTGTGAGTTCCTTGTGCAAATCATTTGCAATATACATTCTTTTCAATTAAATTAGTAAAAGATATATATATGTAGTAAACTTCAAATCTAGCTAAATGCATGACAACATTTTGCCAACCTCTTTATTCACATTAGCTAGATGTAAAAACAAAAAAATTAATTCGGGATGGTCTATTGTTAGTTTTTTTTTTCTTTGTGCCCCAAGTTTAATTACCTTTTCATGTCATATTATTGGTTTCGTCCTCCACCCCTTCTCCAAAATTAATCCACATCCACATCAAAATTTTGAGGAGAGCTAAAAACCTTAATATAATATTGGACTTGATACTGTGATCCCTTCTAAAAATTGTTACAATATGAACTCTAATTGCAATTGATTCATTATTATCATCAAATGTCATGCCAAATTTAGAGCATAGCTCCAAACAAAAAGTATCCCAATTTTGTTCAAACAACTTTTCTTATTACACAAATACATGAAAAGGTTTTGTACGGTGAGAAAATAATGTCAAAGACAATTGACACATTTAACTTGAAAGGCAAGACAATTAGATGAAGACAAAAGTTGGAATCTTTAAGAAGTTTGAACTTTGCATGTTTACTAGACTTAAATCACGTCCCACCTAAATGTCATAAGTCATAACCCCAAGAGAAACAAGATTGATGAATATTTTTGGGAATAGAAGAAATGGAATTTTTCCTTCCAAAAAGAAGGCATAATAAAATGGGGCGGACATTTCATTTGATAAAAGATTGAAGAATTTGTGATTCCAAATAGAAAAGTAGTCAATAAGGTTTACGATTCCAAAAAGAAAAAAAAATTAAATAGCCAATTTTAATGCTTTAATTTGAAGGTATATGTACCATGAAAGTTACAAGGTACATGCAGTGTTTTTTTTCCGATTTTGTGATGTAGCCAAGGTCATGATCATCTACAAGCTGATTTACCCAAATTTGACTATTAAAAATATGAAAATTTAAACATCCTTATATCTTTTTATCTACCCACTTGAACCATGCACAGAAATATGGTAATATGGAAAAAAAATCCTATTTTGTTGATTTTTCAAAAAACATTGAATTTGCCACCAAAAAATTTCAAAATTTTCACAACAATGTGAAACTGCACACACAAAAGAATTGGCTGAAGTGGTCGCATTTAAACAAACACTCACTTTAAATATTGTCCAATTTCATATCTTTTACATGAATGGGGATGGGGAAATAAATTAATAATCCTGTGAGGGAATATGCAAGGAATAGATACCTATAGATGCATTGCTCTTGGTCAAATAGCAACTCCAGATCCATGCAATAATATTGTCAGCACCTACTACTACCATTGCAAGTAGTTTACATTCTAAGAACTCCCTCAAGTCCCTCTTATGATATGGCCAATGGCTAATGGCCAAAGTTTTTCCCTTCCCTTCCCTTCCAGGAATTGGCCAGAATGTTGAAAACAAAAACCAAAGGGCACCACCTGCCAGCACCATAAGAAAACCTCAACTTGGTCCCACACACCTTATTGTATACCTACCCAGTCTACCAAGCTAACTCAGTCAAGCTAACCCTAAACCACATAACCCTTAGAGAGTAGTACTATATCCATACCCCCAGTACCTAGAGCATGCCAGAAATGACGAGTTGAGGTCAAATTCATACACTAAGAAGGCACCCTTGTTATAGTTTCTTAGATCTTTCTTTGGCATAAGAAGCCAAACAACAAAGGAAACAACAAAAGAACTAAAAAGACTTGGAAACAAGCTGATTCAACTACAACTTAGCTTAGAACAACAAATTAGAACCTTCTACTTCCACTTCATACTACCTTAGGTAACTTACACCTATGTAAGTATAAGTGTCATAAGTAAGTAGGTAGTACATGTAAGTTGTGTTACTATGTAGGTACGTAAGTCTAGGTGAGGCACTTGGTGACTACTAGGTAGGTAGATGCGTGTGGATGGTTGGTACATAGCTATGGGACCCAAACACACACCGCAACAAGTGTTTACTCTGGCCTATTCTATATTAAATTATATGCTATATGTAAAGTCCGTAAAGTCTGATGGTATCATAATATGGTTGCTGAATTGGGCTTCTTCATCGTTTGTCATCTATCATAGTACTTTGTTGAACTGAACCCATTGAGTTGACAACAATGCAGCAAGCGCCGGCACAAATTTCTAGTTTATCTGGAGCTACTCACTTCATAAAGCTCAACTTTTCCTCCGCAATGGGTGTGGGTGTTTTGTGTTTTGTTTTTTTTGAAGTGCCCCACCTCCTTCTGTTCTGTTCTCCTGTCATACCCACGAGCTATCACAGAAAAATATACAAATGAATTTTCTGCCAATGCTTTACGCCAGGTAACGCCCTTGTAGGGTCATGTTCTATCTTTGGTTATAAATTCTGTTTCTTTTTACAATCTTTTTTCAGCCCAACATTTTGAAAGCTACAAGGACACCAAATATATGTCAAAATTATGTGATGATGATTAAGGGATTTCTGATGTAAGATGACAAATCTTGCTTTTGTTTCATAGTTTTCCTTACTTTAATGATAACCTTATATATGCAAGGAGCTACCGCAACATCAACTGAAATGCCTTTTCAGCAATACAATCCACAGCTATAGGTTTGTAAGACCACTTTGACCTACACATTCTCAGAAGAAGTTTTTGGAGCTTGAGATTAGTATGATTTGGGCAAATAAAAGAACTTTGTTACAAATTTTTAGTTAATAGTCTTGTACAAAGCTTGTGAACCGCACCCAATTGAGCAGAGTCTGGACTATGGAGCTCCCAAGTGAAGAATCTTCTTATTACCCATGTGCCAGTAATATTCACCAAACTGTTTTCTGCACACACATCCCTTGTCACAAGAGACTAATGCTCAAAGCTACAAAAAGAAATTACATTGCATGATTCCATGCAGATCAACACAGATCTTCAAAGTACCTCTTCATATTCCCCAAGGGTTGTGTAGATGATAATTTAGTTATAAACTGAAAATGCAAATTGGAAGATTGGTTAACATACTTGTAGTCAATTGAACATGCATGGGGACATCCATCAGCTCCTTTGGTCCCAAGTTCACCACAGAATTTGAATTTTGAATTTTTTGAATTACAATTTTCTGTTCATTTAAATTTGAAACCCCTCCTAAATTCAATTATTGCAACTTTTAACAAAACAACCTGATACCCACCAAGTCAATTAGCCTCCCACAGGTGATCCCCTAAAACCCTGAACCTGCAGGATCCAGAAATATTGTTCCAAAACTTCACAAGAGTTGGTAATAATGTACTTGGCTACCAGCTGCGAACAAGGGTTGGGACATAACAACCTTGTCGTTACACTGAATTTTGATATACGAAAACCCAGACTTAGGCATAAACCCTTAAACCCAACCTAGAGAACACAAATGCCTCCCACATTTGTGCAAGCAACTTCTTCGAATAGGTGGTGGACCGGCCTATTCCCAATAAAGACAATGTGCTTCACCTTGGCTGTATGGCACTGATGCAACTCACTGAGCAGCTAGGGTTGCTAGTGATGCCAAAGTTCTCTGATGCAGGATCCTCAGATAGTAGTGAGACATCACATTTGGCCAGCTTGGATGCCTCGTTCCATCCACCCACATCTGGAAGTTCAGTAAGTTCAAGTTCAGGTGGCTTTGAGTTTTGGATAATCTCAGGAATTTCAATGTTGGCATCTCTAGATAACATTGCCACGATGCGTGACATTATGGGTCGCTTTGTAGCATCTGATTGAGTGCATAGCAATGCAATAGTAACCACCCTGATTGCATCTTCTTCTGAGTAGCATGGATCCTCTACTAAGGACCGGTCGATAACATCCTTCAGCATCTTCTTCTTGTGTAAGTCCCAAGTCTGCATTTCAGTCATTTTTTCCAGTTCAAAGAGATTAATACATTTTTTACTTATATAAACAAAAGAATGGGGATGTAGTGAAAAAACCATCACAAAATGGATGATGAAATTTTCATGAAATTTCAAGACGAAATGAAAGTTCATTAT
>Ga0116229_10013343_pt1 | contig 11636 bp, 10 predicted proteins | sample S1TSphgellanicum_3_FD_87313 | JGI IMG/M metagenome (GOLD analysis project Ga0116229, IMG submission 87313) | Host-associated microbial communities from peat moss isolated from Minnesota, USA - S1T2_Fc - Sphagnum magellanicum MG | ecosystem: Host-associated > Plants > Peat moss > Unclassified... | reverse complement strand
CTTGTCTACTTTTCCTCCTTGTCTTCCAAGTCTTGCCAACACCCAATTGTAAAAAACCTACACTTGTAAGGTGGGGAACTCCCCACTCCCCACTCCCGTTTGATAAACTTGATGTCCTCTAATCTCTACCCCATATTCGGCGAGGCATTTTGCCCAACCTTCACGAGTGCCAATGTCGCTTTTGTGGTTAAGGAGTCCTAATTCCTGTTCTTGCTGGGTGAGTCGAGCAAATTCTTCATAGAGTGGATAGTTAGGAGCCACAAATGTTTCTTTGCGATGTAAAATTGGGGGGTTTGCCCGAGTTTCGTAGTCTCGATGAGTGATCTCTAAAGATTTTAAGTCAATACTGATACTTGTCTTCAATGCAGGATGGGGATCTGAATCGAATTCAGGGTAAAACAGGTAGGATATCCGCGCTTCGTCAGTGGAAAATTTGATCAGTGTCGCACCATCAACACGCCCAATTGTGCGGCTAGCGCAGCTTTCATAGATTCGCAGCAAGGGGTCAAGTTCGCAGAGTGTACAAACGTGGACGTAAAGGGCGCTACGGGTATGTTTACCAATCTTGCTTTTTTGACAAGCACTCTCAACAACCCCTGGTTTCCCCAAGCTGAAAAGCTTGGCGTCAGCGACAGCACATGCTTCCTCATAGCTTCCGAAAAAGGCTTTGATGTCGTGGCGCATTTCTGGTGCTAGCTTTTGCCAAGCGGGTCGGCGGTCAAAGTGGGTAAGAGCAAGATAAACTTGGATGTCAAGAGAGCGACGGTAGGCGATCGCATCCCATTCTGCTTCATCAGTTGCTTGCAAAATCACAGCAAAAGCGCGGCGGAAGTTACCAAATTCGCTGAGTAGTTCCTGTTCATGATCCAATTCACCTTTAACCGGAAGTCTACCGCGCTTTGTAAAAAAAGCCATCAATGGTTCTAGCTTCTCTTTATAGTCTTCAAACCGCTTAGTGGGAAGGCGTACTCTTGGTGTAGAAGTGTTTGAGAAAAAGCGTTTAGCTTTGTAACCCTCCTTTTCAGCTTCATCTCGAAAGACAAAATAGATGCCTAACGCCACTGGTACAGCATCGACATTCAGCACTTTGTCAATGTAACTTTTGAGTTCTTCTTGTGCGTAATATTTCTGAAATGTATTACGGCGAGTGACGATGCCATCACCATAAGCTATTTGAGTCTTCCTAGGAGCGTTGATTAGCACTTGGGTAGCAACAATTAATACTTTGTGGGTAAGTTCCCAAGCTTGGATCAGGCTTTTTTGGCGTTCCTCTGGATCTTCAATCACGTTGAGGACGTAGCCTAAATTGACGATATCAGCCGTGAGAGTGGGGGTGTCAGGAGAGTAGTAAGGGTCCCAGCCGGCACTGGTGTAGCCTAAGCTTGCCACTCGTTGCACATCGCCACCATGTCCGCAGCCATAGTCAAAAAAGGTGGTATCCTGAGTCAAAAGTGCCGATTCTATTGCCAATCGCACAGGTCGAGATAGGTCAATGCGAAAAATCGCTGCTCTATGGCGTTCTATTTCTAGGTAGCTCTCTGACATAAGAGCGTTTTGGATTTTAGATTTTGGATTTTGGATTGCACACAACTAGAGTGCGCTCTACGACAGAGTAACGCAGCATTCTTCTAATATCCTTCATTTTTTTGTGCCTAATTCAACTAAATCTTCAATCTTCTTGATATTTGGATCACCGGCTAAGTAACCAATACCACGATGCAGGTGGAGGCGAAATTGCGTGGCTAAGGTTTCCTTGTCAGTACTGAAGCAATCATTGTAACAACGTTGCTTAAGGGCCAGTAGTAGAATGTCTGACATTTCGCCGCCAAACACGCGCCATGTCATTTCGACGTTACTGTCGGCGGGTATGAATACTGGGGAAGGAAGTGTTGGTTCCGCTAGGGAACGACAAAACGCCCAACGGCATAGGATATTCCATTGGTCGATTTTGGTGTTGCGCCTTAGTTTTAGGAGTTGGTCTTTGGCTGCTTGGGATAGGCGAATGCGTTCAAGTGGTGGTTCCATAGGGGGCAGGGGGGGCAGGGGAGCTAAAATGATACTAACAGCTTAATATTTCTATCTATTCAATTCGGGAATTTATAAGGAAAATGCTGAAAACTCCTGAGAAGCAGTGGCGTAGCCACGTACTTCGTACTTCAGGCGCTTGAGTTGAAAGCTAGGCGAGTCATGCGCGGACTCCGTGACGTTTTCTTTTCTTTCATTGCGTACAAATTCTCTTAGTACATCACTTTGTCCTCTGCCAGTCTGTTCACAATAGTTTTGTAGCATCAACCTTTCTTCTGTCGTGACTCGAAAACTGATAAATATATTTGGCTTTACCATTGTCATCGTATCTCCAGGCGTGATACAATGATAGCATCTGATAGCGAAGCGAAGCGCGAGTCTTCTCCCAAGGGGAGACGCTGACGCTCCTTCGTCGCTACCGCTTCGCTAACGCGAACGAGCGTCACATTGAAAACTGAAGATATGGGGTTTTACAGAGAAGCGCGGGAATTGCTACATAGGTGTGAGTAAAATCTTCGCTTGTCAAATAAGCCAACACTTTGACTATGCGTACAAGGTAAACAATTTGAAACGGCAATTGTCCCATTGAAAGTGCAATACACTCATCACACGCCCGTTAAGTAGCTTCAAGGCGGTAGTCAGTAGTCAAGCAGAAACTACCCAGAAATGGAAACTGCTATTACGACGGTGTTGGTAGCGTTCAAGTAGCCGGAAACTTAGGCTTAGACCTAAGCAGACGCTCGTCGATGGTGTTTGACCACCATAGGTCTAGTTGAGTATAACTAGTAACCGGAATGAATCCCCTCGCATGACGGCAGGGGAGAGTCAATCCTAGGCAGACTAAAAAAACAACTCCTTAATCCCCCCACTGCCAATCTCCACCGCCAGCGCTGCTAATAGAAAACCCAAAAGCTGAGTAATAATCACTTCACCTTCTGCGCCGATAAACTTGTCAATGGTGTTTGCTAGACGTAAAATCAACCAACTGACAAACATCGCTGTCAAAATACCCAGAACTACGCTCAGGTTAGGATTGGCAGCTTCAGATATTAACAGCATCACAGTTGTCAGTGTACCTGGTCCGGCTAGCAGCGGCAAGGCTAGTGGGGTAATTGCTACATCGCGCTCGTGATCAATGATTGGCGTATCTAATTCTCCTTGGAGCATTTTTAAAGCAATCAATAATAGTAACAGTCCCCCAGCTACTCGTAAAGACCCGAAGCTGACGTCTAAGTAATTTAAAATTAATTGACCAGCAAAGGCAAAGAGTAAAAGGACTCCTATTGCTATCAAAATTGCTTTATCTATAACTTTGTTTCTTTTCTCTGGTTCCATACCTTTAGTTAAAACTAAAAGTATCGGTATATTACCTACAGCATCCGCAAGGACAAACACAGCGACAAAAGTTTTAACTAAAACCGAGATAGAAATGTCCATATTTTGATCTTGGTGTTATCTAAGTCTGGTTTTGAAATGCTTAATTTTATCAACACAGCATTTCGATTTCAGTGCAAAGACAAGCATGGTAATTATTGTATCATATAGCTGAAGTCGGCTGAAGCAGACTAAAAAGAACTTGAATGAGGATCTTAGCCACGAATGCGTGTTCAAGGCGTCTGGTTAGACTAAAATAGTCCTGGAGGATAAAGCGTTGGAAGCTATCGAAGGTTTATCGCCAACATCACCACGGTGGAAAGGTTTATCTGATAAGTTCGTTGCAATTACGGAATAGGGAGAACCACCATGACGGTTAGCAAAAACCATGCATATTTTACGCCTGAGGACTATTTAGAAATTGAGCGCATCAGTCCTATTAAACATGAATATTTTCAGGGACAAATGATTGCAATGGCAGGAGCTAGCAAAGCTCATGTTATTATTACAGGTAATCTCTCCGCCTTTTGAAAAAAATCTATATAGGCTGTACCGGAATCATTAGCTGGATAATTTGACGGAAACATTTCACCCTTGTACTTAATTTTTTGTTCGGCACGGCGCAGCGCAAAATTAAATAAAATCGGAGCAATAGATTCTAAGTACTTTATATCAACCCCATTTTCTTCCCAACAAGCATCAAAGTCTCCTGGCTTTTGTTTACTCGTGACGAAACTACCATCAATATAAATAGTTTTACAGCCTGCTGCACTCCTGACTCCTGACTCCTAACTCTTCACCAAAAGTAGCCCGGTTCTATGGTTGTCTGGCGGGTAGATGAATCGTATTTTAGGAGGTATTCGCGGGCGATCGCATCATTTGCTCGCAGTGTTTGCACTTGTTTTTCTCCGATTTCTGTATCGGTAGAAAGTAGAATGACTTGATGACTGGCGGATGGGAAGTAACGTTCAACTAGGTTACTGCGGTGGGATGAGTCTAAGCGTCCTAATGGGGTATCTATTGCTACTGGTAAGCGGTGTCCGGAAACTCGGGCTAATCCCCAAAGGAAGGCGATCGCTAACAGCTGTTTTTCTCCAGCGGAAAGGCGATGCTTCGGAACGGGTTTAGCCTGCGAGTCATATAAGGAAAGGCTGAAGTTTTTGGTGTCAATGGCAACACGATGCACTAAATCAGATTTGTGCAGGAGATAGCGGAAGCACTCGGTGACTTCTACTTCTAATTTGGTCAGTTTTCTGAGGGTGAGGCGTTCGCGGAAAAGCTTGAGGGTTTCTTGGACTTTAGCAGAGGCGGCGATGATATGTTCCTTGTTTTTACGACCAATATTTTGATCAGTATATTGTTGTAAGTTCTTTTTTGACCTTTGAATTGCAGTATCTAATTCAACTAAACGACGGTGTGCTGTTAGGGCTGCGGCTTTAGCTTCAGCAACTTGAGTTTGTGCTTGTTGTACTGTCTCTACTAGCTTTTGATATGCTTCTGGAGATGCCGCAGTTTGCAATTGTCTTTCCAGTGTGATAATTTCTTCTTCTTTAGTTTTAAGAATCTCAAGTTGCTGTTGTGCAGATATTTTTGCTGTTTCTAAATAATAATTATTAATATTAGCTAGTTGATTTAGAGTTTCTGAATCTGCTAACAGCCATGATTCTTCATTTTTTTCTGATTCGAGTGCTTGATTTTCTTCCTTGATAAATGATTTTATTTGAGCTAATTGTTCCTCTGATATATCCAAGTGAGTCATTTTATGAATTAGGCGTTTATCTCTCTCTAGTAAGATATTTTGTGCTATTTGTGCTTGTTGACGGCGAGTTTCTTTTTCTCCTGTGCTTTGGACCTGAGTAAGTAGAGGTTGAATCAACGCCAGCGGTAAAATATCAGCCGCTAATTCACACATACAGGATCTCACTTCCTCTGCTTCTGCATTTCTTAGCTTTTTCTGTTCCTCTAGTTGGCTGCGATCGCCAGCAATTTTCCCACCTTCAGAAATGAATTTGTCAAAGACTTCTTGCTGGTTTTTTTCTGCTTCTTTTAACTTCTCTTGTAAAGATGCGATTAATTGCGCTTCTAAATTGTGTTCTTCTAATTGCTGGTTTAATTTTTGCTCAATTTCTTCCAAGTCAGCTAGGTCTTTTATATCAGCTAACTCCTTGCGTTTGCGATTTGCCATAATTTCTAGATCAACTGCTAAACGTTCTGCCAACTCTAGCCCTAAAAGTCCACGAATAGCATCAACCACAACTGATGGAGGTGTTTCCTGTTCCGCGAGTTCCTTAACTTGTTCACCATCAAAGAGAAACAGGTTAGAAATTCCTAAAGGTAGGAGATTTTCAATATACTCGTCCCAGATATTGACTAAAGCTGTGTCAAGCCATTCATCATTTTCACGAATGTCCAAAATGCCTAAATGGTCTTTACCATCTTTAGGGTTCTTTTCCCAAGTTCTCACGATGCGGTATTTTACTGGCTTATCGTTTTCTATATGTTCAAAAGCTAATTCAATCCGAGTTTTCTCTACTGGCGAAGCATGACTGTTAACGCATTGTGTCAGAAAATCGCTATAACTTAGATTACCACGGGTAGAACATTGGGCACGATGTCCATAAAGTGCAAGGCGAATCGCATCCATGAGGGTCGTTTTTCCCCCTCCATTCATTCCACCTAGTAGAATTATAGGGCGAGAATTTTCATCAGTTTTTGGATCTAGAACGATGACTTGACGACCAGAGTAAGGACCAAAGTTTTGTAATACGAGTTCAAGAAATATCACGTTTTTGTTAGGAGTCAGTTTGTCCGAGTCAAAAGTAGCCTTAGAGACTTCAAAAAAAATATCTAATTCCAACCGTCACCCGTCAACCGCCAACAACCTTATGGAATTTAATCTTTGCCCAAGTAGACTCTTCGGCAGTGGGTGTAGCTTCATCTGTTAAATCCGTTGCACTATCTGTTGCTACATCTCCCAGAGTTAACTGCTTCACCCTTTCAACGTTGCCTTGATCAACTGCTGTTTTCAGATCCCTTTTCAGGTGAGCATTTTTAATAGCGTCTTTTTGGGAACGGGAACTCGTCTCAAAACATTTTTCCAGCGCATCGTATATTCCCACACGACGTGACTTTTTACGATACTGGCGTTCTGTGTCCAAGAGTTTTGCCATGAGTTCTAGGTGCATTGCATCTCCATCACAAATTTCCTCGAGGACAGTCCATTCATCGCTGCCTAGCAGACTGTTACCAGCACCAGGACGCGGGTCTACAAAAAGTTCACCTGTGACTTCTTCATAAATGCGGGGCAAACTATCATCGAATTCGTGTTTTTCTTCTAGCCATATGCGCCGAATTTCGCTCATTTCTTCTAAGGTAATTAGGGTAATGTCACGCATATTTTCTGGTGCTGTGTGGCGAGTTTGTGTTTGAGCTTCCAATACTTTTCTTAGCCAATGTTCCCGCCAATATTTGGTATATGGGCCATGCATTGGTTCAACAGAAGTCTCGCCATCTACATTGCGTTCAAAAAGTTGGACTTCACCCCAGATACGTCGGAAGTCTCTCTTGTCCCGGTCGTCTCTAATATCTAATTCATTACGTATATTTAATAGAGGTTGCATCCATTCTTTTTCTTCGTCATTCTGGATCATTGCCTCCATTGATTTATCTTTACTAACTATTGTACAAACCCAGCATCCAAACCGAGAATCACCACAACTGGGGGTAGAAGTGTCAATCACTAGGGGGCATTCGTTATCTGATGTCGCACCCCGATACATGGTGAATAAATCTTTGTTGCTATATCCCCAAGGGTTCTGCCACTGCATTAAATAAAGCCAAACTTCATCAGTCCGCCAGTCTTCAATTGGCAGGTAAATTTGAGAGTTGGGTCTGTTTGAATTCGTATTGATGCGATCGCGGATACGCGATTCTCGATGCTTGGCCATTGTCACGCTACGTTTCACGCTTTCAGCTTTGCGAGTCCCTAAGACAAGAATCACTTCACCATTTGCTTGAATCACTTCACGAATGAAGCGGTCAGCAGGTTTTATTTTCAATCTTTCAGTACACCAACGCAGACGGTTGCGAGGCGATGGGTAGCCTTTGCCAATCAAGCATACCCAAAATGTGTCTTTGACTGCCGGGTAAAGAAGATGTGGTTCTATCGGCATTCCTTGTTCAATGGCAGCAACTTTCATCTGTTCCAGAGATTTACGTACCCAAGCTGAGACGACAGGGTTTTCTACCAGCGTATCTGTTGTCATGACATGGATTGGCTTGATCCGCTTGGAGGGTGGGAGTGCGGCGATCGCATTCCAGATCAATTGTAGTACGCATGAACTATCTTTGCCACCCGAATACCCGATGCACCAGGGTATCGCATCTAAGCAGTAAAGTTCTTGGATTTCAGTGGTGAGAGTTTGGATATCGTCTACTAACTCTGGTACAGTCCGCTGACCTTGACTTTTGTTTTCTGGCTGTTGTGCTGTAGTCATCGCGTTATCTACCTGTGTTGGTAGGGCTATGCCCCAAGTTCTCACAATGGGTGGGCAATGCCCACCCTACGAAATTAATACTGAGTTTTTGTACAGCAATCCTATTTGAGATCCGAACAAGGGGGACAAGGGGGACAAGGGAGAGGTGTTTGTAACTCATTTAGGATTGCTATAGCCGTGAATTTTACTCGTTGGGGCTTGTTATGCAAAGGCAACCCTAGTATTACATAAATTTGTCCTAATTACGGTTTTTAAAAACTAAGTTTTTTAAGGCTCAATTTTTTGTATATTTAACTGTGCTATGGTTTGTTACTTTTAAAAATTCAAATGAACAACATTCCAACTGAGCCGATCACCCCTCTCGTTCACCAGGATATCGAACAGGAAAATAGGGATCTAGAGCTTTTTTCCTCACTGCTGGACAAGTATCTTGGGAGGCGCGATCAGATTCTGGTTCAGAAAACCGAGATGGGTGGTACTCAGGCGTATGTAGGTTCAGTGACTCTGGAATGGTTTGCGGGTCGGGTTCACTTCGCCTCTTGCTTACCCCTGCTTCAGCAAAAGTACAATCCCCAGACGGATAATATCGAAATTGACGCCGATAGCATTGATGAAATTCAGCAGCGTCCGCTTGATTGGTCAAGTCAAGTACCCTTAGTGCAGTATCTAGCAACTGGAAAACATCACAAATTCCCACCTGTTCTAGTAGTGATTAACCAGCCGTGGGTAGACGATCCTAATGCACCTGAGTGGGATAGTCAAGGAAGAGCCATAAAATCTAGTCTCGAATTCTCTCCACTAGATCAAGATAGTACATTGGGTCTACTCAATATTTCTGAGGAGAATGTGACTATTTATGCCTTAGATGGTCAACATCGACTGATGGGTGTACAGGGTTTGATGGAGTTGCTTAACGCTGGTAAACTCCAGCGATCCAAAAAGGATAAAACTCCTTACGAAACTTTCATTACAGTAGATGACTTGATCGAAAAATACCATGTGTCATCGACTGACTTACAAAGCTTGCCCAAAGAAAAAATTGGGATCGAGTTCATTTGTGCAGTTGCGGCTGGTGAAACCCGTGAACAAGCAAGACGACGGGTGAGATCGATCTTTGTTCATGTCAACCTTATGGCTGTACCTTTGAGTAAAGGTCAGTTAGCACAGCTGAATGAGGATGATGGTTTTTCCATTGTAGCCAGAAAGATTGCCGTCACTCATCCGCTTTTAGAACAGCGTGAGGAGAGGAAACCTCGCGTCAATTGGAATAGTGCAACCGTAGCATCTAAGTCAACAGTTTTAACGACACTGCAAGCGCTTAAAGAAATGTCTGAACGCTACTTGGGGCAAAAGTTCCTGCATTGGAAACCCCTAGATAAAGGTCTAATTCCCATGCGACCAGAGGATGAGGAACTTGAGGAGGGGATGAAGGATTTTCGAGTGCTTTTCGATAAATTGGCAAGCCTAGGAAGTTACAAGGTTCTGGAATACGAGGATACGCCTCCATTGCGACGCTTCAGCTTTGAGAAAGATGGGGGCGAAGGAAATATACTTTTCCGTCCTGTTGGTCAAGTGGCATTAGCTCAAGCTCTTGGTATTTTGGTATTTAGGAAAGGGTTATCCTTAGAAAATATCTTTAAGAAACTTCGCAAGTACGACCAGCAAGGCGGTTTTAGTGGGATGGAATACCCGAAATCTCTCTGGTATGGCGTTTTGTATGACCCAAACAAAAAGCGGGTGCAGGTCGCCGGACGGGATCTGGCTGCGAGGTTACTAATGTATATTTTGGGTGGTATTCAAGATCACATTGAGCGTGCTGAACTTCGTAATGATCTGGCTAAGGCAAGAACTGTTGAAAATAAAACAATAGGTTTTGATGGGAACTTTGTTGAACCAAAGCAAGTAGGACTTCCATCTGTGCTTTAAGAGAACTCCACAAAAAAGATGATCCTATGATTAGCCCGGTTTAGCAAGAATTTCAACGAACCATTTTTTGAGGTTTGGAAGACGGTAGACTTGTTTTTCAACTTCTGCTCCCTTATCACAGGATCAATTATTCTGTGGAGTTCTCTAATGACTCCCGAACTGCTAAATTTGACCGAACGCCACGCGGGCTAGTCACATCCCCTTTCAGCAAGGTGCAGGCGTCATAAATCCTGGCTCCGGCGTACAGGCAGATACCGAACAGGGCGCGATCGCGCTCCTTGACAAACCCCTCACTGAACAGTGAGGCTATTTCTTCAGGTCCTAGTATTTCCGCCTGCCCAAAGCCGTTGATTTTCACACAAGGATCGCTACGCGAGCAAATAGAACTTTCCCAGCGTAGCAGCCAAAAGGTACGGTTTTCCGCCATAGTCGTTACCCCAACTGGGGTTGTCCGCCAGCAATTCAAAACAATGGTGAAGCCCGGAAACATAATCCTGCGCTACCCGTAGTCCAAAGTTCAGAATGGAGTATTCGTAAATCCTCTCAATCTCACTTTCGGCTTTATTAGTGAGTTGATATGCTGCCATTCTTTTTAAGCCTGTCCTCTACCCGCTTCATAATATCGTGTACTGTGGACGTGCTTACGCCACTATCCAGCCCTTCCTGAATCAGCGAGAGCAACTCTTGTTCTGCCTGCCGTTTATCCTGGTCGCGGCGTATCAAATCACGAAAATATTCACTATCGTTTCCGTAGCGTCCGCTTTCAATCTGGGTCTTGACCCAGGCATCCATCGCATCGGGGATGGTAATCGTTTTACGCATCATACCCATAAGAATGACTCCTTTCGCTGGTATTCCCGAAGCGCCTGTTATGCCATGAAGGTTTGGCAAACAGCAGGTCTTGCCACCTAAATTACTATACATTATAGTAATTTAGTTGCAAATTTTACCTTGGTGCAGTCTACGTACTAATGTATATTCTTTTGCATTAATCAGGTTATAACAGCTTATTTAACCTACCCCATCACCCCCACTCACATTTCGTTGATAGACACAGGAAGCAGACACAGACATGGCCACAGCCAGAAAAGCAAAAGAAGTGAAAGAAGAACCGCTAGAAAAACAACTCTGGAAGGCCGCTGACAAGCTTCGTAAAACCCACATTCCGCACTTCATTTTGTAATACATGAAGTATTACAAAAACCTTTTAATATTAGCTGTCTGTATTAAGTATAAATACTTAATAAAATCTGTGGGTTGACGTTGATAAACAATGCCACAGCGCGATCGCAGCATACTCTAAAACCGTAATTTTTTTATCCAATCAGAAGAAAAAAGTGAGAAAATTAGTCAGAAAGCTAAAAAAAATCAAAGCAAAAAAAATGAATCTTGGATTTGAAGAGATTGAAGTTAAAAATGCGCGATCACTTAGGAATAGTTGCGGGAATCATTGATGATATAGGAATGGTAGATAAAATAAATGATCTACTAGGAACTGATCCGAGAGAAAAAGTCAATGCCGGAGAAGTTGTGAAAGCAATAATTCTGAATGGACTTGGATTTGTGTCTAAACCATTATATTTATTTTCAAAATTTTTTGAAGATAACTCCATAGAACATCTACTAGGAAATGGAATCAAATCTGAGGATTTGAATGATGACAAATTAGGAAGAGTTATGGATAAAGTCTACAAATATGGATTAACTGAATTGTTCCTAATAATTGCCTTAGAAGTTATCAAAAAGTTTGGAATATTGACCAACTATTCCCATTTAGATTCGACATCATTACATTTACATGGTGAATACAATAAG
>Ga0116229_10013340_pt1 | contig 11637 bp, 9 predicted proteins | sample S1TSphgellanicum_3_FD_87313 | JGI IMG/M metagenome (GOLD analysis project Ga0116229, IMG submission 87313) | Host-associated microbial communities from peat moss isolated from Minnesota, USA - S1T2_Fc - Sphagnum magellanicum MG | ecosystem: Host-associated > Plants > Peat moss > Unclassified... | reverse complement strand
GGGCCCAGTTCCCCCTCCCCCCTCCCCCGTTTGGCCTTCTAAAGTTTTTTCACATAACTTTGTTTTTTTTTTTTTTTTTTGGTTTCTCTCAAGGATTTCTTCATGAGTTCCCCACCTGCCTCCCACTCTCTTCCAAGCTTGGAAGGAGGAGTAGTACTGCCTCTGACATGATGAAGTTGGAGACAGAGGAGGGTCACCATGCATGGTCTCAACAAACTCTAGGCCTTTGTGAGGGGCATTCTTCCTGTGAGAACACATCATGTGGGTGAGTGGGACATTAGGTGCTGTGGAAACGGCTGTTTGCAGTCATGTTCCAGGAAATCTGTCAGGTTTACAAGAATATGTGTGCAACTAGGTATTTAATTTTCTTAATATCCCTTTTTTTAATTAAAATATTCCATTTTCCAATTAAAATATTCAATTTTAAAAATTAAAATATTGGAGCAAACCAACACATGTAAAGTGAGGAGGTCCCTAAGGTCATTAATATTCCATTTTCCAATTAAAATATTGGAGCAAACCAACACATGTAAAGTGAGGAAGTCCCTAAGGTCAAATGATCCGTAAACTGAATCATGATTTGGAAGAGAAGTCCTGGTTCCTAAAGAGAGGGATAAATAGGGCAAATTAGCCCATATTCGACAAGTGTAGGGTTTAAACCTTATGGTAGGGTTAAAAAGCCTTACGGTGTGAGCATTCCCAAAATAATAAGGGCCCCAAGACAAGGGCTGTATCCGAGTCCAGCCCCACATTTGGGAATGAACCTCACCTGTGGGGCTTACCCACCTTAATTAAGCCTAAACATATGCAATTCACAAGGTACTAGTTTAGGAGTACGAGGGATCATGCACCTAGTATTCTCGAAAGGGAAGGTATTGTACACTTGTAAGGAGGGACCTTATGCCTACTCATAGGCTTAGATGAACTCGCATTCTGTAGGTTGACATAAGGAACCGCTAGAGGTTTTTTTTCAGTGTATGTGCAGGGTCCCGACTCTGCCTCTCAAATTCTAAAGGACCTTTTAAGCCAAGTAAGGATCTCAAATGGGGCGGTTTGGGAATTCAGGTCCTACCCTTGGACTCCTACCTTGGATCAAGCCTTCATTCGTAGAATGGCCCCATTTTTTTTGTCCTTAGCCTACACGTAACAACCTTGGAGAAAATTCATAGTGTATTTGGAGGGTGCCTTACTATGCAAATTTAACGTATAGGAGCACGGTTTTGAGATGAAATTATGGACTTGTGACAAATCCCGATTTCATCAATAATATTACTTTGAGTTCTTGGTTAGAAAGAAGTAACGGCAACCAGCACAAAATCCATTGGAAGCCTGTTATGACTCAGTTGTGGATGAACCCCCAACCTCAGTTGATGTCTGGTTTCACCTTGGCCAAAATAGGATTCTCTAGGGTAAGCTAGGACAATAGGTAATTTCTAATTAATTGTATGTCACTGATGGTTTGTAAGTAGGTAAGGATTAGTGGGTTGTTAGTAGGTAGGTAGTCAAGATAGCAACTCAGTTAACCACCGTGGTTAGATATGCAGCTGGAACCCAATGGAAAAGTGTTTTCCTGTCCACCCACCATCCATCCATCCATCCCTCACGGTGGGCTGGTAGTCTGTTGGTTCCAAAAACTCTGACCCTTATTGTTACAGCCGGCCTTTATTTTCTTGCTCAAATTCTTTTTGCATTGTAGTGACCAAAAAAATGGAAATTATTTTTTTGAGTGTATAAATTCGAAAAAAAATTCCAAATTTTAGAAACCACAAAAACCAAAAAATTAAATATTTTTATTTTTTTTAAAAAACCCTGAACAGAGCCCAAAATTGGCAATAATAAGATAATTGACTGGTTGAGGTTCTGGGTTTTAGGTTCCAAACAGATACTAACTTCTTAGCTGCTACAGGACTCATTAGGGTTAGCTGGGACAACACGAGGAACCTCCTCCTAATCAAGCTATAGTACACATGAGGTCACCAGTACCCCCATCTAAGCAATGCTGGTTTAGGTATACCTAAATGGGTAACCAAGCATGGATGGGTTCTGTTCTGGTTCTGTCTGGGTACTCTGTGGACTGAGTCAACTCCTTCTGCTTCCTCAGAGTTATCATCAGCACATCCTCATCCTCATCCACATCCTCAGCATCAAAGGGATTATAACTTAGTTCCTAGGCCCATTTCAATCATACAAGTTCTGCTACCCAAGTGCCATAAAATTTGCAGGCTTTTTTTTTATAAAAATAAAAATATTCTGAACATTTTTTAATATTTATTTATATAAATTAATTTAAATATTTATTTATTAAAAATAAATAGGTGCCATAATCCAAACCCCCCCCCCCCCAAACCAGGCTCAGTTGTGAAGTTTTTATTCTTTATTTTGATCCTCAACTTGGGCATTGCCCTTTCTTTTCTTTACTTTACTTTTCTTCACACACTCTCTCTTCCTTCTCTTTTTGTGTTGGATCCTGGTGAAATCAGCTTCTCTTCTTTTTTCAGCAACCCACTAAATTTCATCCAAACCTGAAATTCGAAATTCAAAAACCCAAGTAATTTTTTAGGGTTTCAATCCTCACAAGTTGAGGGAAAAAAGTTTAAACTCATCATCAAAACCGGTTAAGGGTGACTGATTTAGGTTACCATGGTTGTAAATCAAAGCTGGTTTAGGTGTACTGGTTTAGGGTTACCATGGTTATAAATCAAATCTGGATTAGGCTTACCAGTTTAGGGTTACCATGGGTATAAATCAAAACTGGCTTAGGTTTACTGGGTTAGGGTTACCATGGTTACAAATCAAAACTGGCTTATGTTTACTGGTTTAGGGTTACCATGGTTATAAATCAAAACTGGTTATTTGAATTTCCAAAACCTGGGGGGGGGGAGCCGTGTGTGTGTGTGTGTGTGTGTGTGTGTGTGTAGGGGAGGTTCCTATAGCAATGGGTTCTCTTGAGGGAGGGCCACCCAAGGGCGTTCCTAAACCTTAGGAGAACCCACGAGTACAGGAACCTCCCCTATGTAAAATGACTTTATTTTTATGGGACCATTGGAGTTTTTTTAATTTTAAAGAGGATCTTCCCCATGGCCTAGTGCGCTAAAGTTCTTCTCATGGGTTAGACCCTTCAAAATACAACAAAATAAAGTCTCATTTACACACACACACACACACACACACACACCTGTGCATTAGGCACGGGGTTCAAACTAGTATATATAAATCTTAAGAGCTTCCAGTTATAAGTTTCAGTTTCTGATAACCGTTTCAACGCTTGTTTTGACTGGAGTGAAATGCTATCTCTCACAATACTCCATGATGTAAAATACTGCCATTACTCTGCACGGACACAACATCAGCATGGCCACATCATAGTCATCCTCTAACCAGTGTGAGAGAGAGAGAGAGAGAGAAAAAAAAAGAGAGAGATCGGTTCTAGCTTCACATGTAGGGAAGCTGGAGCAACATTCACTCGAATCCTTTGTTTGTAAGACAACAATGTGGATCAAAGATCTGCACTTCTGTAGGACCCAAATGGTGGTTATATATATAACATCATGTCTACTTTCATGCTATAATGTTCCCATTTTGTTGGCCTTGCCTAGCAAGGCAAAATATACAGTAGCTTAAGGGATTTTGGCCCCTAGGTAATAGGTCTATTTTTTATGTGAGGATTTCTGAAAGATGATATTTTGGCTTGTGTTGAAACCTGAGATTTATTTATAGAGTTATAACATCTTGGAGGATTTTGGTTTGTTTTAGAGGATTTTTTTGAAGATCATATTTTTGCATGGTGAAATATTTGAGTTTTCATGATTCTTCGTTTGCTTTTAAATACTTTTTAGTGTAAATGACACACCCCACGTTTGTTCCCCGAAGCATTGGTAGAAAGGACCTTAGATCTTACACATGTTGGTTATAAAGTTCACCAAAGCATGGTAGGAAGATCTTACATATGCTGGTTATAATTTTTAATGTGCCCATTCTTTTGTTTCCCAAAGCATGGTGCCAAGATCTTCTTACATGTGTCAGTTATAGATGTGCCAAAATAATCATAAATATTTGGCTACAAATGGCTAACTACAATGCTTAGAAAACTAGTCTATTCCCAACATTTTAACATATCGTGTGTCTTTGCAACTAGGTTGAAGAATATGATGATTTCAAGGGGTGGCGGGGTGGGGGCCAAGGGGGACCTACAAAACCATTTTTCCCGACGATTTACGTAAGGAATTTGTGGACTAAGCCTTACATGCCGTGTGTCCGGTGTTGATATGTTGTTGATGTGGCTTACATTATAAAAGTTTTGTCTTCGACATGTTTGTTGGGAAGCAACCCGAGAGGGTCTTTTCCTCATCTTGCCGGCCAGAAGCCCAACAACAAGGTTGGATACAATTCCTGAATCATAGCAATGACAAAAAGGCGGAGATGAATGAATTTTCAATCAATTTTATCTTAGTTATGATGATGTCCTGCTTCGAGTGTGGTTGACTTTCATCCATTAGGGGTCTTGTTGACCCACATGGATGAAAGTTGGAAGAGGAGAAGATGTTTCAATTTCAATATAGTTATCCACAAAGAAAGGGAAGCTCAACAACAACAACAATTTCATCATAACACAAAACCAAATGCCAATGTTTGAAATGTTGAGTAACTTAACTTACCACTTAAAAAAGTCGGGTGTGACATGTACAATGAAATTGGGTTGTCCATTGTTCCAATGCCGTTGCCTAGCCAAAGTATAAAAGTTTGTATAGGGTTTATGGAAATAAGGGATGTCAAGGTGAGAGTTGAGGGAATCCTGAATTTTGTAAAGCCCTGGTCCATGGGGCTATATACATGGTGTAAAGACTAATATAGAAAGATGTTTAAATTTTTTCATATATATATATATATATATATATATGTAAAAGAGCCATATTTGGCTAATCTTCCTATGGTTGATCACCATGTTGACAACTTCATCACAAAATTTACCCCCACCCCCCAAAAGCACTGTGGAATTTAGGATTCATCAACCTGTTTGAAGTACAAATTTAAAGGCTTTAACAGATATTGCAAGGCATTATTAAAATCAAAATTCCAGAAAATTCCACTCATTGCAAATCTTTCCTAACATGCACTTTTTTTTTACATTCTCGTAAAGAAAGAATGGCTAAAAAAAATTTCTCACTTGTCCAGTAGCTTACCCTAAGGTCAGTAGTTTCATCATTAAATAATCCTCAAAATAGTGAAATAAAAATTTAGTGAAAAATAGGAAGTTGACATGTTGAAAATCATCATAATTATCATAGACTACACTCTGAATAATTTCACTACTCATAAATCACAATATTATAGTAGATGATGAAATATTTATTTATGTATTTATTTTTTAAAAATTCAAATTTTAAAAAATATTAATTGGTTTGAAAAAAAATAAAATTATTCATTTCGTCAATGTGGAAACTGACCCTAGCTAGGTTACGATGGTATAGCATCGTTGCACATGAGATTCACCATGTGGAGGGCCCTTATGGTTTGTAGTTTATGAAGTGGTTCCTCTGTTATTTATCATCCATTATATTATAAAAAACTTTGTATGTGATGTTTATAGTTGATACCCCAAACAATACAAATAAAATAAATAAATAAATAAATAAATACAATGTGTTTGGTTTGGTTTGGTTTGGGGGAATCTGTTGCATGTTGGCAGAAGTGGATGCATCCTGATCTCTTTCATGATACTTAGGTATTTACTTTGGCCACTCATCAACAAAAGCCACAACTGCAACTTCAACTGTAGTCTATCCATGTGGGTGTAAGCACCAAACACTCCATCCACATGGCTGACCACAATAATAAGTGTGTGTGTGTGTGATCAATGAATCTAAATGCGCCTATCAACAAACACCTTCAAAATGAATGCCAACACCTGGAAGCATTACACACCATCATCATGTTGCCATAAGGTTAGAGTCACCCAAAACTGTGAGTGAGAATAAGCATATTTGAGAGTAAATAATAATATTTCCCCCCCCCCAAAAAAAATTCTGCACTCATTTTTATCTCAAAGACGAGATGATTTTAAACTCAACCCAAGTTGAAGCTGATTTTTTTAAATCATTTTTCAATTACTTATGATTTTTTTAAAGAATTGTGATAGGGGTACCCTGTGATGGAGCACATACCTTCCTTTCAGGGAGGGAGAAGGGTTTAGGTTTAGGGTTTTTTTTTTTCCTCTCCCCCCCCCCCCCACTTTTGTGATATCAAAAATTTGGTGATTTTTCATTTTTTTTCATTTTTCGCTCGAGCCTGGTATTGGGTCCTTTTTAAAAACTTTCATACCATTCTAGTCCTGGTATTGGATCCAGGACTGATTTTTCTGCTGGTATGAGGCAAAGTATATATTTATTTACTATTGAGACCAGTACAAAATTGATACAAGGCTGCTGTCACCTCTATTATCCCTATATAGCCCCCATAAATCATAAGGGTTGGGTACCTGTCCCAATGGGTGAACTTTGGAGCTTTATTGGGTTTTATGGAGTTTATTGCACCACCTACCAACAAAATAAATAGATATTCAACTTTGTCCCAGAATTGGGTAAATTTCATGTTGTCAAGTTGAATGTATGTAAGGAATGTTGTTCCTTTCATTTTGTTTTTATATATTGGTATTTGATTCAAAATGACGAATGTTCATTTCACTATTTGGAACACAAAGAAATGATAACATCAATTTGAAAAGGCTTGGATGGTGCATCTCATGTTCCAAGCACATCCGTGCAATAAGTTGACCTCTTGTTTATGCATGAATGAAAAAAACATGTATAGAAAAGCCAGTAAATGTACAAAGTGTGTGTTGGTCTCTCCCTTTGCTTATTGTACTTGGGTTACATTTAACAAAATCGCTCCAAATTTCACCATGCAAAACACATTGCCATTACTTGTAGTGACTAACGCTATCATTCTCTAGTATCCAAATAGGAGAAGTGAGCACTTACCCATCCTTTGTTTCAATGCTACCAATGTGAAGGATCAAATGAAAATGTTCCCACACAATATGGTCCCATGCAATGTTTTTTTTTTTGAGATAATTTTCACAACATGGTGAAGGGGAAAAAAAAAAGGAAAGTGTGGAAGTTAAAAAGGCTTTATTTTGGGGGGAAAAAATGGGCCCAAGTTGCCACTTTATGAGGAAAACAAATCCAAAGTCACTAAACTATAAGGGGAATGCTAAATTTTTCTACTTCCCCCTCTAACCTCTAGCCAAATTCAACTAAGTACTCTTGTGTATGATCACCAACCCACCTACTTCACAAATTTGAAAACAAAAACATTGGTGTCATGTTTAGCCTATTTGATTTGTCCATATTTGGATTGATGCCCATTATGATTTATGACATACTTAAATCCCACAACACAACTTTTTAGGCTTGAGGAATTAGGATTTCTCTCTTTCATCCCCTCCCCCAAACCTCACCATGGATGAAATGTCAAAATTAAAGCAATCAAGGGTATGAGAAAACAAGTTCAAAGGGATAAGCACATGCAAAAGATTGTTGATTTTATTTTTTTTGGCACAAAAAGGGTCGTTGAATTTTTCATATTCACACCCTTTAGTTATAGGATCATCAAAACATACAATTTGGAGACATAAAATGAAACATTCCATTGCAATTCTTCATCACAATTGAAAGCAATTGAATAAATATATGGTATATTCCTATTCCTTCCCACTTGAGGTCAAACACCTCCTCATGTTTTTTTTCATGGCTACATAAAGTTGATGGCAATCTTGCATAACTAGACCTACCACATTATCTATATTCCATTTCACCTTTGTAAATTGATGTCACATTTTTTATAAACAAGAGAGTATTTTTATTGTTAGAATAAATGGATTTTCAAAGCACAATGTATCCCAAACACATGTTGCATCATAGGCAAAAAAATATGAATCATGAAATGCGAACAAGAAAAAGAAATGGACAATTGGTGATGTTTCACTTAAGCTCAGCTCATGATATCAATGGTAACTTCTTTGTATGAATGTACAATTGAAATATTTGTAAGCCTTGAACACAGTCATAATTCATTGCCAATGTGTCCGAATAAGTAATTTGGGACACCTACTTATAGGTGTAGGATCTCTCTCACACACTTAAAGAACCCTCACCTTCCTCTACCTCATGATCTACATATGTTTAGGTTCGTGACGATGTTCACCTTTGTGCTTCAAGATGGGTAAAGCTGATTTTTTTTTCCCCCAAACTTAGTGTTATAAAAAGTTTGGAAAATTTTTCCAACAAAGTAGCAAAATTGGTCAATTTTACACTAGAAACCCCCCAAATAACAATAATAATAATAATAAATGTTCCCATTTTTTCTTGGTGAAAAAAATTTTGGAAAAAGAATTTCACTGATCGGGATTTAGGCATTAATGGAAAATAATATTTCCAAGTCTTGGAGGCCAGGAAAACTAAATTTGATGAATAGCATTTTGTGAAGGAAAATAGAGTTTTTTTTTAATATATAGGAATATTCTTTTTCAATAGGTAATATTTAAAATCATTAATTATGGGGCAGACATGTGTTGAAGCTGCTGCCCCTGTACTAACTAACTACAGGTATCAATCTAGTCTGTCCCCCTGTGACAAATTAAGGTTCTTTCTTTTTTCTGTGGCTTTTTATAATTGAGAGTTGTGATAAGATCATCTACTTGTAGGAACTTACAAATAATGAAGCTTTTTTATTATTATTAGGGATAGCAAGAGAATATTACAAAATTACTTCCATTAAAAAAAATTAATTTTTAATTTTTAATTCTCAGTTTAGAAAATCCCAAATGACCCAACCAAAGTTACAGACCTGAATTTTTTTATTTTAAATGTATTCCCTACTTTTTCCCATCCCTTTAGTTATGGTGTTGCCAAATGTGGTGCTCTCATGAACTGCAAAATCACAGGTGCCATATAGCATGTTGTGGGGGTTATTACAAGCAGCTGACTAGTGTAATAAGTAAGTTCTTGAACTGGTGTGATCATAAAATTGGAAAGCATTCACATCATTTGCTCCCCTTTTTTTTTTGACATGTGTCACTCTTGTGTTATAAACCCTAAACCCTAAACCCACAGCTACCAGACAGACAGACTCCAGGTCTAATGTCAGTATGTATGCATATATCATGTTCTCCTGTCCCTTGTTCCCAGTGAAACAAGGGGTGTGTGTCATGCACTGTGGCCTTGCCATTTACAATTCAAAAGTATCTTAAGGCAAAAGAAGAAGAAGAAGAATTATGGAAACTCAAATATTTCACCATGCAAAGATATAATCTTCAAAAAAATGCTCTAAAAAAAACCAAAACCCTGCAAAATATTTATAACTCTATAATTAATCTCAAGTTTCAACACAAGCCAAAATATCATCTTTCAAAAATCCTCATATAAAATAAGACCTATTGCCTAGGGGCCAAAGTCCCTTAAGCTACTATACTCTATAATGAATCTAAACACTATATCCTTGCCTTGGTAGGCAAGGCCAACAAAGGGAACAAAGAAGTTACCTGAATTACCTGCTCGGGGCTTTCTTGCACTCCATGGTAGAGTAATTGATGGCCCTATAGTGAACTCTGAACAGAACAAATCCTAGGGCTATGCCTTTGCTTTGGGTCTAAACCCTACACCCTAACACTAGAAGTACCTTGGATGTGATGGATATAAATAGGTGATGTTCAGGGATCTTTATATAAGGTACCTAGTCATTTAGAACTATAGCTTAAAAGAGTAAGTACTTTGTGTCATGGGCACAAAAATTTACCACAATTGAGGAATCCCCAACTAAATTTTTTTGGGGTCAATTTTGTGATATAGCCATAGTGTTTGTCATCATCCATCGAAGGCTTAGTTAAATTTTGCTATAAATGAGACATGCAAACAAGCATCAATTTGAAGCATTAATTTCTACATTATTGGCTATTACTTGAATCAAGTATAGAATTTTTGTGATTGAAATTTTTAAAAATCAAACTCTTTTGATTTTAAAATCTCAAAACTCACTTATTTCATTTTTCCCTTTCAAATTTTCTTTTTGTTTCCTTTGACCAAAAAAATCTTGTAAAAAAAACAATTTTCAACATGCTTAAGAGTTAGTACAAACTATAATTTTTTTTTAAACATGTCTAAACCTAAGTCCCATTGCATAACACAATAATCTAAAACATCACAATATACGTGAAAAATATTTTGTAAATAATTCTTTAAAATATGAAATGATTGGAAACATGAACAAAAGGATCAAAGCTAAAAACATAATATCATACCTCAAATTGATGTTGAATAGATTAAATATAAAAAAAGATTGTCTTTATTTATATTCATGTGGGATGCTTTCTAGTTTAAGGAACTTTCTCTAACACTTTACTAAATATTTATTATGAATAAAAAGTGAATGATGCAATTTTTTTTCTTCAATTTTTTACTAAAACATGAGAAGGATTTATTAATAAATATTGATAAGATTGATGCAAATGTCATGGCATGGACCAAATTTCCTTGCATTTCACAACTTTTATCATCAAATTTTTCTAAGAAGCCTCTATTTTAAATCTTGAAAAATGGGGAGAATCTTTTTGCTTTCTTTTCTTTTTTATTGTTTGCAATTTGTGTAGATTTACTTGATTTCAAAATAACAAATGTAGTTGCACATTCTTCTTCATTTTTACATTAACAGTACAATGTTTGTTTCATCTTTCACATTTGACCATTATATTTGCATTGGGATGGATGGGCCACAAGAATGCATGAGTAGACTATTATAAAAAGAAATAAAGTACAATTAAGATTAACTCCAAGTGTTTGCCATATAAGTATGTCAATAAATTGCCAAATTCAAATTATTTTCCCCAATTTGATAATTGAAGTTGGATTTCAATGTGGTCTTTTTTATTTGGAGACTTTATTTTCGCAATTTAAATTGCGAAATACCAATGTGACAATTAAACAAAAGCCTAAATCACCAACAAAGTTTGCAACTTTGGCATGTAAAAACAACACCTATTCACCCATACATGATTTTTCAAAGATAAAGTCCTTTATGTTATCATGAAACATGTCTTGGAATATTTTCATTGACCTTAAAATATGGATGACACCTCAAAATCAAGCGCTATTGGTCTTGAATATTCATAAGGTAATAAAGAATGATACTTTTCATATTTGCGATTATAACATTGTTGCTCCACCCTATTGTGATTAAAATGTAATCATTTACAAAGTTGTACATGGATGATCATCTTCTCAAAGATGCAATTGAAAGAAACCATCAATCAATATTCTTAAAATTAACATTTCTTATCAACTATAATCAACTTATTTCCCAATCAAGTTGTTTGAAATCAAACATCGAAATTTTATTTAATTTTCATAAATAAATCTTTTTTTTCAAAGAATAATATTACATATTTAAGTTTTCAATCCCACCACATCATGAAATTTATGCCAATTCATATATATTCCCATGGTTGAAGCATTTATCCATTCATTATCCTCCCCCCCCCCCCCCCCCCCCCCCCCACAAAAACAAAAACCATCTCCCCCAACAACCCCACAACCCGTTTTTTTTTTTATTAATTTTTTTTTTTTTCAACAAAAAAATATTTATATT
>Ga0116229_10013337_pt1 | contig 11638 bp, 18 predicted proteins | sample S1TSphgellanicum_3_FD_87313 | JGI IMG/M metagenome (GOLD analysis project Ga0116229, IMG submission 87313) | Host-associated microbial communities from peat moss isolated from Minnesota, USA - S1T2_Fc - Sphagnum magellanicum MG | ecosystem: Host-associated > Plants > Peat moss > Unclassified... | reverse complement strand
TAGAAGCAGGTACTCGTTTAATTACCGATGCAATCAGTAAGTCCCTATCGAATTGGTGAAAGACTCATGTGCTTTAAAACTACTACGAAGTGTCGGTTCTGGGATGTTATTAATGTGGGACAGGGGCTTGCATTCCTTCAAGATGGTTCATGCAGCACTAAAACAAAAAAGCCATATTCTTGGTCGTGTTCCTGCCCACGCTCTAAAAATCCTCGTGAAGTAGTCCAAGAAATTTATGGCTGGTTGTTAGCGCATTATTGCATACGTGCAACCATGTTTCAAAGTGCAACAATAGGTGGAATTTCACCTTTACGTTTAAGTTTTAGTGGAAGTTTAAAAGTGATTCGACGTGCCATTCCCCAGTTTCAACAGAACATAGATAATTCGGCTAATCTCAATATATATATATCGTGGTTATTTTCTGAAATATTAGACTTGGAAATCCCCCCACCACAACACAGAAGTAATCCAAGAGTAGTCAAGAAAACACGTTCAAAGTTTAAGAGTAAAAAACGAAGTCATAGAAATAATGGTACTCCCCGACAACAATTATCTTTTCAAATTTCTAGCAAGGCAAGTTGAATATATCCATTTATTTGACACAGTCAATTGTTCATTCTCAATTTATAGCTCAACATTTTAAAGATATTGTAATCAATTGACAATTAAGTTTTTTTGAGAGTGCCTTTAGGTATCAGCAACCTTTTTTGCTCATCTTATTCTCGTATTCAATACGCGAATACTTTCTTCTTGATTCCACCAGCTATTTCTCCTTAACCGAGCAGTATTGCAATCGATTTTATACTCACCAATTCCGTCAAACCATTTTACATTCGATGTATTGCCTAACTCTAGCCGAGACTTCGCCACTGTCACTTTAGCCGCAGGCAAAGCATCTAAGCTATTGAACCATTCTTGATAAGGACTTGAACCATCTTCTTTAATGTATTCTTGAACATTCATGCTACATACCCAAACAGTAACTTATATGTTACTATGTGTCAAGCACTGATCTCAAATATCTGCACATCTAACGTGCCTCATCTTATCAGTGATAGTTTAAGGTCATGAACAATTTGTCAATAAGTAATAGTGCTTAAAACAGGGCGATAAATCTGGGTAGAAAACACAATTAATGAATTTAGGGGCTTCAAACCCTTATGGCCGAAGAGCACATCAAAAGGATTTCTTCCCTTCTGCCCTCTGCCTTTCTTCGGTCATTATTAATTACGAAATTAATTACGAATTATTGTGACCATCCCAAACTAGTTGGTTGTTCGTAAACTCGCTTGAGGGTATTCACATCTCTGGAAGAAATTGGTTGTGGGTTGCGAACTTGGGAAAAGTATAAGGCATCACTTTGTAGCGGACTATGCCCCCAAATTCCCAATGCATGACCGAGTTCATGGCGAGTCGCAGCAGTCAGATAATTGCCTATCTGGCTAGGACTTAACAAGATTGTGAAGCGATGGGAAAAAAGATTATTTTTACTAATGTAAAACTCGTAGGTGGTTTGTGCGGAACGGGCACGAAGTATTTTGTTAGGGGAAGTTTGGAGTGGTGGAGCTTTTCGTACTATCGTAATATCAGCAACCTCTGGCTTTTCAACTACATCCATTGGCAAATAAGTGTTCCACTCCTGCACCGCCTGTAAGATAGCACTAACCCACGCTTCAGACTGCTTACCGCTAACAGCTTCTGGTGGTTCTACGTAAACGCGAACCGGAAACTGCGACCAGACTAAATAGCCAACTTTAGTTGGTGTGACTTGAGAAAAGTAGTCACCGCTGTTAGCACCATCTTGCCACTGAGTCAGTGTTGGTGGTAAGGGATGGGGTTTTGGGGTAGGGAGAGTGGGGGGAGCAGGGGGGCAGGGGAGCGGGGGAGCGGGGGAAGTGGGGGGAAGACTTGTTAAAGCTATAGTATACTGGGTTGTTTTTGTCAAGATATTTGGAAAAGCAGCAAATACAGCACTAGACTGCATGTTCATCAGAATCACTAGCAGTCCTGTGACAATAGCTATTACAAAAGCTGTTATTAACCGCTGCAACACTACACTCAACTTAATTTATAGGTGAATTCTTAAAAAAGAACAGGGATACAACTCCCCTGCCCCCCTGCTCCCCTGCTCCCCTGCCTCCCTACCTCCCCTGCCCTATTTCGGCAGCCAGTGAGCACTTAAAACCACTGTTAAACCGAGAAAAATTACTGTGAGCGCCCAGGTAACTCGGTTCAATGTATTTTCAGCACTTTTGGTGCTGCTAAATAACTGAGCTTGTCCGCCAATAGCTCCAATGCCATCACCTTTAGGACTATGTAGTAAAACTAAGACTATTAAACCAACAGCAGAAATAACCCAGATCACTTGTACGACGTTAGTAATTGTCATGGCTTGTTTTTTTAAGAGTTAGGAGTTAGGAATGAGGAGTTAGGAGTTTTGAATTAAATACTTCTTCCTAACTCATAACTCTTAACTCCTCACTCTTAACTATATTACAGCCCAACTTGCGCAGGAATGCGAGGAGATTGCACTTCATACTCGGCGGATTGCAGCAGCGATCGCCCCGTCATTTCTACAGGAATTGGCAGCTGTAAAATCTCCAGAATCGTGGGGGCAATGTCGGCAAGCTTGCCATCGCTGCGCAGAACGACATTTGTACCATGTCCGGGAATTTTCACTTGTTCTCCTTCTACGAGGATGAAGGGAACTGGATTAGTGGTATGAGCTGTCCAAGGATTACCCTCATGATCTCGCATCAACTCAGCGTTGCCATGGTCGGCAGTAATAATTGTTGTACCCCCGACTTTGCTAACGCTGACAAGTAGATGAGCCAAACAGGTATCAACTGTTTCTACTGCTTTGATCGTAGCTTCTATGTTACCAGTATGCCCCACCATGTCTGGGTTGGCATAGTTAATCACAATTAGAGAGTAGATGCGCTTTTCTATCGCCGCGATCACTACGTCTGTGACTGCAGAGGCTGACATCGTCGGTGCATGATCGTAAGTCGCCACCATCGGACTGCTTACCATTTCTCTGTCTTCTCCTGGAAAAGGTTCTTCCAAACCGCCATTGAAGAAGTAGGTGACGTGGGCGTATTTTTCGGTCTCCGCAGTACGAAACTGCTTTAGACCATGCCCAGCTATGACTTCTCCCAGAATGTTATTAAGATTCTGAGGCTCAAAGGCAACCCCAACTGGTAAAGTTGGTTCATATTGAGTAAAAGTGACAAAGGACAGCGGCGTGATTTGCTGTCGGGCAAAACCTTGAAATTCTGAACTGACGAAAGCTTGGGTGAGTTGTCTGGCGCGGTCGGGGCGGAAATTGAAAAATATGACCCCATCGCCTGGTTCTACTGCGCCTGAGGCAATTCTAACTGGGATGATGAACTCGTCTGTCACACCTTCTGCATAAGATGCCTCTATGACTTCCACAGCCAAACGACCATCACCGGGACCATCTTGTGTCATGACGTCGTAGGTGCGTTTAACCCGATCCCAGCGGTGATCTCGATCCATCGCGTAGTAGCGACCGCTGAGAGTGACTATGCGCCCCACTCCTATGCGGTCGATGTGGTCTTGAATCAGCCCAATTGCTTTTACAGCCTCTTTTGGGATTGTGTCACGACCATCGGTGATCGCGTGTATACAAATAGATGTGAGCCCCTGAAGCTTCGCTAGGTCAAGTAATCCCAATAGATGGCTAATGTGCGAGTGTACCCCACCCTCAGAACAAAGCCCTACTATGTGCAGCTTGCCATTGCGACTAAGCACTTCCTGGCAAATTTTGACAAGTGCTGGGTTGGTCTTGATGGAACCGTCCTCTACGGCATCTGAGATGCGTACCAATTCTTGTGGCACAACTCGTCCAGCGCCAATATTCAAATGGCCAACTTCTGAGTTACCCATTTGACCCTCTGGCAAACCCACAGCTTTTCCGGATGTGCGGATAAGGGTATGGGGATACGCTGCCCACAGGCTGTCCATCACTGGAGTTTGAGCTGCTGCGATCGCATTTCCAAGTGTATCCTCGCAGTAGCCCCACCCATCTAAAATGACTAGCACCACTGGAGCAACAGGTGCTTTGGTCATAATAAAACTGCCCTTTACTTTTTGTAATACTCGAATGATATCACTTTTATCAGACAGAATTCAGGAGTCAGGAGCCAGAATTCAGCATGACTCCTGACAAAAAAGGGAGCAGGGAGCTTTCTAGCAGGGAGCAGGGAATAAAGAACCAGAAAAAATGCGCGTTGTGGGATACAAGCTCACTTCAAAAAAAGATTTTTTTCGCTCTGGCGCAGTGAACCAGCGCTGCAGGAGGGTCTCCCTCCGCAGGCGACTGGTGTTAGCGATAGCGCAGCGTTAGCGAGGAACGAGCGTCACCCGAAGGGCGCCAGAAAAACTGCGTTCTTATTTCAATCCCACACTTTTAAGTGTGGGTTAAGATCTCCCTGCTCCCTGCTAGAAAGCTCCCTCTGAATCCTATTTTCTTTTTGTACTAGCTTTGGCTGCTTTGGCTGCTTTCTTAGCAGCTTTTTCGGCAACCTGCGCCGCTAACTTTTCCTGTTCTTTTTCTTCGGCAATTTTTTCTAGATAGTAATGATAATCACCAAGATAGACCCGGAATTCACCATCGCGGATTTCGACGATTTTGTTGGCTACCTGAGAGATGAAATAGCGGTCATGGGAAACGACGATGACAGTGCCATCATAGTTTTGGATCGCTTCCTCTAGCATTTCTTTTGCCGGAATATCTAGATGGTTTGTCGGCTCATCTAAAATCAATAAATTGGCAGGACGCAACAGCATTTTTGCCAACGCCAGACGTGCTTTTTCTCCACCACTCAATGCTGTCACGAGTTTAAACACGGTGTCGCCGCTAAAAAGAAACTTTCCTAATAGAGTGCGGACTTCTTCATTCTTCCAATCGGGAACTTCATCATGGATGGTTTCCATGACAGTTTTTGTCAAATCTAACGCCTCCGCCTGGTTTTGCTCAAAGTAACCAGGAATCACGCTGTGTTCGCCTAATTTGACAGTGCCTTCTGTGGGTTGTTCAGTCCCCATAATTAGGCGTAGTAAGGTAGACTTACCTGCACCATTAGGACCGAGAAAAGCGATGCGATCGCCTCTTTCAATCAGGAGATTTGATCCCAAAAATAGAATCTTGTCACCGTAGGTATGAGTTAAATCTTTAATGATGATCACCTCACGTCCACTTCGGGGTGATGGGGGAAACTGGAAACGTAAAGTTTTTACCCCTGAGATGGGCGCTTCAATGCGCTCAACTTTTTCCAGTTGTTTTTCTCGGCTTTTTGCCTGGGTACTGCGGGTAGCACTAGCACGAAATCTGTCAACAAACGTTTGCTGTTTTTCGAGTTCTTTTTGCTGGCGTTCGTATGCACTCAGTTGTGCTGATTGGTTTTCGGCTTTTTGTTGTAGGTATGCTGTGTAGTTGCCCAGGTAAGTATTGGAAACACCGCGTTCTGTTTCGACTATTTGATTGCAAAGCCGATCAAGGAACTCACGGTCATGGGAGACTATGACCATCGGAGTTGTCAGCCCTTTGAGATACCTTTCCAACCACTCAATGGTTTCTAAGTCCAAGTGGTTCGTTGGTTCGTCCAGCAGCAATAAATCGGGTTTTTGCAGGAGAATTTTGCCTAAACTCATCCGCATCTGCCAACCGCCACTAAAGGCACTGACGAGGCGATCGGCATCTCCCAGTTCAAATCCAACTTCTGGTAAGATTTTGTCAATTTGCGCCTCTAGATTGTAGCCGTCCAAGGCTTCAAACTGGCGCTGGAGTCGATCCATTTTGTGGATCAGCTTATCTAACTCCTCTGGTGTGGCAGTTTCCATTTCCCGGTGTACTTGTGCCAATGCTTCGTTCACTTTGTTGGCTTCACCAAAGGCACGCCACAATTCTTCTTTAACGGTTCTGGCAAAGTCTACTTCAAATTCTTGGTTGAGGTAGGCTATGTGTAAACTTGCCGGACGAATGATTTCACCTGCGGTCGGTTCAATTTCTCCGGTGATAATCTTCAGTTGGGTCGATTTTCCGGCACCGTTAACACCAACTAACCCAATGCGATCTCCTGGTTTAACTTCCCAGTTGACATCCTTGAGGACTTCGCCTGTCGGGTATATTTTACTGATATGTTCAAGTCGCAGCATCAAGTGTCTCCAGGGGTAGGGTATGGCTAGGGAAGGCAGAAGTGCTAGCTCCGAGTCAATCTTAACAAAATTTAACCACACATTTGGTGCGGAAAACTCCAAAGGAGACAATATTTTTCTGTGACTGAGTGTGTTTCTTTGGAACACCCCACTGGCGGTGTGTTACCTGTTATGAATGGAAGAAACGCCTCAACTCCTGTAAGGGCGGGGAGAAGAGAGCCCCTACATACGGACATTGCCCCATGCCCATTGCCCTACTCTCCGTGTTTCTTTGCTTTTTAGGATTAAGATAGGACTTACGTTTAACGTTAGGGAAGAAGGAGTGGTGAAGCGCGGATTTATCCGCCGCAACCACAACGATTCAGAATCCTCCATTTTCCAGCGGGGGAGAGTCCAATAGTACATCCTGCTTAATTTTGTGTAGGGTCACAATCATGGATATTTCCACTACGTTGACAGAAATTAAGACATTGAGCATTGATGAACGCATTCATCTAGTGCAAGCGATTTGGGACAGCATCCTTGCTGACGGTAGAGAGCAGATGGAGTTGACAGATGCTCAAAAACAAGAGTTAGCTCGTCGTCTTGCAAACCATGCTGCTAACCCCAGTGCTGTCATTTCTTGGGAGGAGGTTAAAGCCCAGGCAAGAGGGAGGTCTAGTCAATGAATCTGTCCATTGTCTTTAGGCTTGAGGCATTTCATAGCAAGCGAGACCCGAAAACTTGGCGATCGCGGGTCTAAAAATGCCTCACCCCGCCGGTAGTAATGGTTTCCTACGAGGGTGTTCCAAACAGCAACTTGGAAAATAGAAAAATATCTTTTCAAAAGTACCCCACCATGCAAGTAGTGATTAGCCCTCAATCCCTTCTAGAAACAGGTATCAGAGTCGAAAAAGTTGATGACTTACGGCTATTCAAATTTACTGATGACCTTCAAAGCAAGCTGGAAGAACTGTTAGCCAAAAATCAAATAGCACCACTCACTGCTACCGAACAGGAAGAACTGGACAGTATTAGTGAACTTGATCGAATATTCACTTATCTCAATTCCCTCCTAGCTGCCCAAAAATGAGTAGCATCAACGAATTCACCAAAAAATATGTTCGCAATAGAGCGAAATATTTGTGCGAATACTGCCACTCACCAGAGAAAATTAGCGCCTCGCGCTTTACTATTGATCATCTACAGCCGCGCTCTTTAGGTGGAGACGATACAGAAGAAAATCTTGCGCTTGCTTGTAGTCGCTGCAACCAGCACCGATATAACTTCGTTGTCGGGCGCGATCTTGAAACGAGTGCTATTCTGCCTTTGTTTAATCCACGTAAACATTTATGGCTGGAACATTTCACTTGGTCAGCCGATGCCACCAAAATTATTGGGACTACGGCTATTGGACGAGCAACTTGTGATCGGTTAGACATGAATGATGAAAGATATAAAGGAGAACGATCTATCCAAGAAGCCCGTGCGTTGTGGCGTGAAGCAGGCTGGCATCCACCGGAAAACGATCCTCGACAATCAGTTTTGTAGGCAAGAAGAGGTTTAAAACAGCGATCGCCTAGAACTCAGATTATGTCCATATTGTCAACCATTATTTCTTGACCTGCCCTCTAGGTGCTGCTGATGCAATTGTGGAAAGTTCGCTAAGTCCTCTATCGTCTCAGGGGCTGGAAAGATTTCGCCGCTATCAGAGGTAAATCTATCCAAATAAATTTGAAACGCTTCCTCCTCTTCCCTGTGTTCAAGGACATATTTACGCAATTCACCACGGGTCATCGACATAAAATCAAGTTTACTCATACATATCTCCATTTCCCGTTTGGGTAAATTATAATTTCATTCTCTTCTCCAGCGAGAATGACAACATTTTTTGTTCGTTCGTCTATCCGAATCATGTATATCGGTAGATACATCTTAGTTGCCCAATAGTTAAGAATAAAACAAGTACGCATTTGCTGTTGAGTTGGCATATTTAAATTATTGGTGCAACTAAAATTAGATGGTACTACCCCCTGACTGTTCTTAACTCTTGTCTTGATTGGGAGGCTGTTGTGTGACCAAAACAGCGATCACCTAAATTTCAAATTACTAGTCTCAATAACTAAACTATTGTCTTCAGGCGAACATCGGGTCTGGTCTACCAATCCCCAGTTCTTGAAGCTTGGCTTTGACATCCGACCACTTAGTACCACAATAGTAGTATTTTTTATCCAGTATGTTTGCTATATAGTAGCCTTGCATGCCGCCGTTGATGCGGAAAAGCTCAATGGCTACTTTTTTCATCGAAGTGTCGAACGCGGCAAACTCATCTTCAATTGACAGTGTCGGGGCATTGAATAAGTTGATAAACGGTTCGCCGTGCTTGAATGCCCAGCCGTTGCCACGACGCTCAATGATTTGATAGTAAACAGGATAGAACACTGTAGTGCTGGAATTTGTCATAATTAAATCTGGTTTATATACTCGGATATAGCCCCTAGTGGACTACTAGGGGCTGATAACTAGGTGTTAGTTATCAATGTTGTCTTGTCCTTCTGGTTGATCGACTACATCTAAACTGAGGCAAAATTCATGATAATAGTACCAATCCAATTACCAGAAACAGTATTTTCAGCACTTCGCAAAAATCCTGAAGAATTTATTCAAGAAATGCGAATTGCAGCAGCCGCTAAATGGTATGAATTGGGTGAAATATCGCAAGCAAAAGCGGCAGAAATTGCTGGGCTAAGTCGCGCTGAATTTATCAATGCCTTAGCACGCTACCAAGTAGATTTTATGCAATATACTCCCCAAGAGCTAGCCCAGGAACTGGCAAATGTCGATTAATCGTGTAATTATTAACTCCTCACCGTTGATTGTTCTTTTTAAAAGTCAACAAGCACAGTTAATTCCACAATTATTTACAGACATTTTAGTTCCATCAGGTGTGGTTGAAGAAATCACTACAAAAGATGATGTTGCATCAACACAATTACTAGATATTTTCTGGATACAAATAGTAGAAGTTAATACTATTGCCCCTGAAGTAGCAGCTTGGGATTTGGGGAAGGGAGAATCACAAGTATTGAGTTTGGCACTAAAAAGTTCAGACTGTGCCGCTATTATTGACGATAGGGCAGCACGGCGTTGCAGTCAAGCTTTAAATATTAATACTATTGGGACAGGAGGTTTGCTGATATTAGCAAAAAGACGTGGACTCATCCCAAGCATATCTCCTGGAATTCAAGCGTTGCGTGACGCTGGTTTGTGGTTATCCGATACTTTGGTGAATTTGCTGAAACAACAAGCAGGGGAATAGGGAATGGAGAATTGGTGATTCTGAGTAGCGCTTTTTGCGAAAGCAGTCTTCTTCAACGATCTCCCGATTAGGGCGATTGTTGTTGTGTTGCCTGCCTCACTTCCTCTAAACTTAAACTTAACTCCTGTGCTACTTGTTCCACTGTCAACCCAAACCTCAACAACAAAGGTATCGTTCTAAATTTCTCTTTGCGCTCACCTTCTTCTATACCTTCCGGAAAGGCTTCCTGATAAACTCTCGTTTGCTTGATATCGCTCAATCCAAACATTGCTTCTATCTCCTCCCGGCTTACCCTTGGAAACTTATAAATCAAGATTGTCTCTATCAATGGGAAAGCAGTCTTCTTCAACGATCTCTCGATTAGGGCGATTGTTCTTGTACTGCCTGCCTCACTTCCTCTAAACTTAAACCTAACTCCTGTGCTACTTGTTCCACTGTCAACCCCAACCTCAACAACAAAGGTATCATTCTAAGCCTTTCTTTGCGCTCACCTTCCTGAAAGGCTTCCTGATAAACTCTCGTTTGCTTGATATCGCTCAATCCAAACATTGCCTCTATCTCCTCCCGACTTATCCTTGGAAACTTATAAATCAAGATTGTCTCTATCAATTGTAATAGTTGCTGCTGTTGCAGTTCCGAGTTGGTCTCGAGTCTAGTTCTGTTTATTAATTCCCTAGCTTGTGCAATTGCTGTATCTTCATCTTCAATGACTAACTTGATAGTAGCAATGCCAATTGGCAAAGATGCTGCTTCACCTAACTCATCCAAATAAATCCGATTAACTCGTTGACTAGCAAAGAATTCATGGTAATGTTTGATATCTTTCACATCTAAGTTGCGCGTAGGGTATAAAACCACAGCACGCCAATCATTTTTAGGTTTATTTTGGCGGAGGTATAAAAATATTTCTGAAAGCAGTCGAGAGTAAATTTCTAGATCTTGTTGAAACTGGACTTCAACGAAGTAAACGGGGTTTTTGTCTGTTTGCGTGGGAAGAAATACCCCATCAATTCTGAATGCGGTTTGTTTGATTTCAATCGATGAAAATTTATAAGTGTTAGCTGTTTCAAGAGAATTACCAATGAGTTCAAAGAAGATACGGGGGAATTCTTGAAATAGGCGATAGAAAATGCTATCAGTTTTCACGAGCCAAAGAAAATTGCATTATTCTTAGTATAAAATATATCAGGCTAACTTTGTGCTGCTGGTTTTTCTTCTTCATACTGAATAATTTTTATCCATCATCCCCCGTTTTCTTCTCTACCAAATAAGTGTTCTAAGATACGTTGACTTTCAGTTCTTAGACCTCTGATTTCAGTCATAACGACCTCAAAGTTACGTTGAGCTACCTCATGATTACGCTGATGTATTTCAACTATCTGCACTAGCGAATTGACCGTTGATCGAAGTTCACCAACACTGGAACCTAGTTCACTAACACTGGAACGAAGTTCACCAACACTGGAACGAAGTTCACCAACACTGAAACCCAGTTCCCCAACACTGGAACGCAGTTCGGAAATCGCTACTGCATTGGCTTCTGTTGTACCTGCTGTACGCTCTAGAATAGCTTCAATTCGATTCAATCTGTCTGTATTCATACTTAACTAGCTTACTAGCTTAGATTCCAATTTTAACATGTTGACCTCGCTGAATACTCACAGCTTTTGCCAACCATCCATCTCAGCAACAGCAAACTCTTCGTTAATTGTGGCTATCTCTGTTTGAATATCTGGATCGCTTGCCATAGCAGCTAAATCTTGTGCCAGATTATGAGAATTCAATGGAAAAGCGTCTGTATGTGTCTTTTCTTGCAAGTGTTTTACAAGACGTTCCAACAGCCACATCTGTTCTTCTAGTGGCAAAGTACGGATGGAGTGGTCAATTTCTAATAAAGCTGATAATATCATTTGGCGTTTGACTTCAAAAGTAGATTTTGCAGTTCTATTAAGTCAAGTCTATCTTGGGATTTTGAAGTTTTAGCGCAAATATATATTGTGAGATCGTCCAAGCCCTCAATGAAGGATTAGTCAACATAGAGAAACCCAGTTTCTGACGCTTTGAATTTTCACGCTTTTATTTAGGACTGCTATATATGTCATTGACCTCTTTCCAATATGATAAGCCGGACAACTGTTCGACCTTGCAGCCTACCAAGCT
>Ga0116229_10013334_pt1 | contig 11641 bp, 6 predicted proteins | sample S1TSphgellanicum_3_FD_87313 | JGI IMG/M metagenome (GOLD analysis project Ga0116229, IMG submission 87313) | Host-associated microbial communities from peat moss isolated from Minnesota, USA - S1T2_Fc - Sphagnum magellanicum MG | ecosystem: Host-associated > Plants > Peat moss > Unclassified... | reverse complement strand
GTATGGCGGACGGACCGTGCGAGCGTGCTGTCGGGTCGACCGCCGACCGACGGCGCCTCGAATCGCCGGCGCAGCACGCGCCGGATGATCGCGAGCGTGACGAAGACGACGCTGGCGATCGCCAGCGCGATCAGCCACTCGCGCGCGGTGTTGTGGTAGAAGGTCCAGTCGAGCGGATCGATCGTCGCCGGCATACGCAAAGTATAGATGACGTCGCCCGGGCTCGATCGCGGGTGGCCGCTACGCTGCCGGCCGGACGGGGAGCGTCACCGCCAGCTACACCGCGAGCTGCGCCGAGTCGCCGATCGCGGCGGCGGGACGCGCGCGCCAGTCGCCGGTCGCGTCGCAGGCATCACAGTTCTCGCAGCGCCACTCGGGGCCGACCGGCTCGCCGAAGTAATCGAGGATTACGCGCGTGCGGCATTGCGCGGTCTGACAGAACCGGACGATCGCCTGGAGCTTCTCCTGGTCCTTTGCCCGGCGCTCCTCGTAGTCCGTCAGATCGCGACTCAGGTCGACCTGCGTCAGGCGGTCGGCGAGCCGCTCCCAGCTCCCGCCGCGGTGCTCCCGCACGAGACCGTGCCGCTTGAGCAGCGTCAGCACGATGCGCGACTTGCGGCGCGCGATCCCCGACTGGCCGGCGATCTCGTCGAGCGGCACGAGCGTGCGGACGGGATGGTGCTCGAGGACGATCGCCACGCGCGCCGCCTCCTCGATCTCGGGATACTTCCCGCCGAGGAAGTACGACTGGATGCGGCGATCCTCGACGCGATAGAGCACCGTGCACGTCGACGGCAACCCGTCGCGTCCGGCGCGTCCCGCTTCCTGATAGTACGACTCGATCGAGCCCGGGAAGTGATAGTGCACGATGAAGCGGATGTCGTGCTTGTCGATGCCGAGGCCGAAAGCGTTCGTCGCGATCATCGCCGTGAGCCGCCCGGCCATGAAGTCGTTCTGCACCGCCGTCCGGTCCCCCGCCGGCAGCCGCCCGTGATACATCCCGATCGCGAACTCGTGCCGCAGCGACTCGTACAGGCGCTCGGCCTCCTTGATCGTCGCGACGTAGATGATGCCGCACCCCGTCGCGGTGCGCAGGAGCGAGAGGAGCGCGGCGTCCTTGGCGCCGTCGTTGACCGTGCGCCGCACCTCGAACCGGAGGTTCGGCCGCGCGAACCCCGTGATGCTGACAAACGGATCGCGCATGCCGAGCTGGTGCACGATGTCGTCGCGCACTTCGGCGGTCGCCGTCGCCGTGAGCGCGAGGATCGGCGGGTGCCCGAGCCGCGCCGCGATCGACCCGAGCATCAGGTAGTCCGGCCGGAAGTCGTGTCCCCACTGACTGACGCAATGCGCCTCGTCGACGACGAAGAGACTCACATCGCGTCCGATCAGCTGCTCGAAGAACTCCCGATCCTTGAATCGCTCCGGCGTGACGTAGAGGATCTGCCCCTCGCCCGAGCCGATCTGCCGATGCGCCTCGCGCGACTGCCGGTCCGTCAGATGCGAGTGCATTGCGACCGAGTCGACGCCCTGGGCCAGCAGCTTGTCGTGTTGGTCCTTCATCAGGGCGATCAACGGCGTGATCACGATCGTGAGGCCCGGGAGCAGAACCGCCGGCAACTGGTAGATCAGCGACTTGCCCGAGCCGGTCGGCATGACGACGAGCGTATCGCGGCCCGAGAGCACGGACTCGATCGCCTGCCACTGGCCAGGCTGGAAATCGGCGTGGCCGAACTGCTCCGACAGGAGTGTCCGGACCCGCGCACGCGGGAATCGGCGAGACATGGCCGTCCGCATTCGCACAATCCGTTCCGCGACGTCGGCGGGCGGCCGATAGATTCCCGCGCGATGCACGACGCCTTTGCCGTCGCGGCGCCCGGCCTGGCGCCGCTCGTCGCCGCCGAGCTGCGCGCCCTCGGAATCCGGACCCGGAGGCCAGAGGCGGGCGGCGTCGCGTTTGCCGCGTCGACCGACGCCCTCTACGCGGCCAACCTCTGGTCCCGCACCGCGAGCCGCGTTCTCGTCCGACTCGGCGCGTTCCCGGCAACCGCCTTCCACGAGCTGGAACGCCGCGCCCGCCGTCTCCCGTGGGCGCGCTTCATCGCGCCGAATTCGCTGGTTCACGTTCGCGCGACCTGCCACAAGTCGGCCCTCTACCACTCCGATGCCGTCGCCGCTCGCGTCATGGACGCGATCACGCGGAGCACCGGGGCGCTGGCGGCCGACGGGTCGCCCGATGCCGACGCCACGGACGATGCGGATGATCGGAGTGGCGATCGCACCGACGGTCCCGCCGCCGACGGGGCGGTCGAGCGGTCGGCGCCGCTCCTCGTCGTCGTGCGCATCGCGCACGACGCGTGCACCGTCAGCATCGACAGCTCCGGCGCGCTGCTGCATCGGCGGGGGTATCGCCTGGCGACCGCCCGGGCGCCGCTCCGCGAGACGCTGGCGGCGGCGATGCTGCTCGCGAGCGACTGGACCGGCGACGGGCCGCTCCTCGACCCGCTCTGTGGGTCCGGCACGATTCCGATCGAGGCCGCGCTGATCGCCCGACGTCGCGCGCCCGGGATCGCGCGCGCGGCCAACCGCGCCTTTGCCTTCACCGGCTGGCCCGAATTCGATACGGCGCGCTTCGCCGTCCTCGTCGAACGCGCCCGGGATGGCGAACGGACCGGCGCACCCCCGCCGATCCTCGCATCCGATCGCGACGCGGGGGCGACCGCGGCGACGGCCGCCAACGCGACACGCGCCGGCGTCGACGCCGACATCGAGATCCGCACGGCGGCGCTCTCCGACGCCACGCCGCCGCCCGGACCCGGCTGGCTCGTCACCAATCCGCCGTACGGCGTGCGGGTCCGCGGCGCCGCCGACGTGCGTGACCTCTACGCGCGGCTCGGCCAGGTCGCGCGCCTGCGGTGCGCGGGCTGGCGCGTCGCCCTGCTCGTCGCCGATCCCCGACTCGCCAGCGCCGTCCGGCTCCCGGTATCGCCGCGTCTCCGCACGTCCAACGGCGGGATCCCCGTCACGCTCCTCGAGGGACGCGTCCCGATCACCGCCGCGGCCGACGCGCGCGATCGGTAAGTCGCCCCGGTCGTGTAGATTACGGGACCATGTCGTCCGATCCCGTCACGAGCGCCTTCAACGACGGCTATATCGCCGAGGCGTACGAGTCGTACCGTCGCGATCCCGCGTCCGTCGATGAATCATGGCGCCAGTATTTCCGTGTCGCCGAGCAGCTGGGCGGTCCGCGCGAGGCGACCGATACTCCCGAAGCGCCCGGCGCCGCGAGCGCCGACGCGACGCTGCTCCGCATCGCGGCCGGGGCCGGCGCCTTCATGCAGGCGTTGCGCACCTACGGTCACTTCGCCGTCCCGCTCGACCCGCTCGGCACGCCGCCGCTCGGCGCCCCGGAGCTGACGCCGGAGTTCCACGGCATCACCGAGGCGGACCTCGAGCGCGTGCCGGGGAGCGCCGTGGGATTTCCGCACATGGCAACGGTCGCGGACGTCGCGCGCCGCCTCCGCCTCCGCTACACCACCGCGCTCGGCTTCCAGGTGACGCACCTCGCCGACGAAGCCGAACGGCAGTGGTTTCGGCGGATCCTGACCGCCGAGGAACTGACGCGTCCGCTGACCGCGGACGAACGGCGGGCCGTGCTCGTCCGGCTGACATCGGTCGACGCGCTCGAGCGTTTCCTCGGGCGCGCCTATCCGAACGCCAAGCGGTTCTCGATCGAGGGGACCGACGCGCTCGTCCCGATGCTCGACGCGACGATCACCGAGGGCGCGGGCGTCGGTGCGACGCGCGTCGTCATCGCGATGGCGCACCGCGGCCGGCTCAACGTGCTCGCCCACATTCTCCAGAAGCCGTACGCGGCGATCTTCGAGGAGTTCGAGCAGAAGCACGGTGCGGCGAGCGATGCCGCCAGCGCGACGGGGGACGTCAAGTATCATCTCGGCGCGCACGGCAGCGTCACCGTCCCGTCGGCGGACGGGCCCGCGCGTGTCGTCGACGTGACGCTGCTTCCCAACCCGAGCCATCTCGAGGTCGTCAATCCCGTGCTCGAGGGCGTCGCGCGGGCGCTCGAGCGCAACGGCTCGCGACAGGACGGCGCGCCCGCGCGCGATGAGATGCGCGTCATCCCGGTCTGCGTGCACGGCGATGCAGCGTTCCCCGGCGAGGGGATCGTGCCGGAGACGTTCAATCTCTCGCGACTCGCCGGGTATCGGGTCGGCGGCACACTCCACATCATCGTCAACAACCAGATCGGGTTCACGACCGAGCCCCTCGACGCGCGCTCGACGCACTACGCGAGCGACATCGCCAAGGGCTTCGACGTGCCGATCGTCCACGTCAACGCCGACAACGCCGAAGCCTGCGTCATCGCCGTGCGCATCGGGATCGCGTATCGTGCGCAGTTCCACAAGGATTTCCTGATCGACCTCGTCGGCTATCGCCGGCATGGGCACAACGAGGGCGATGAGCCGGCGTTTACGCAGCCAACGGAATACGAACGGATCCGCGCGCACCCGACGGCTCGCGTCCTCTGGGGCGAGCGCCTCGTACGCGATGGCGTGCTGACGGCCGACGCGGTCACGGGACTCGAGCGCGATACGATGGAAGCGCTGTCGGCGATCCAGGCGGCCGTCGCCGCGGGCGTCGTCCCCGCCGAGGCGCCGGAGCACGTCTTCCCGGGTGTCGAGCGGCCGGCGTCCGTCGACACGGCCGTCGACCGCGCGCGCCTCGTGGAGCTCAACGAGCGGCTCCTCGCGTGGCCCGCCGGGTTTGCGCCGCATCCGCGGCTGGCGCGGCAACTCGTTCGGCGTCGCGAGGCGGCCGCGGGCGGCCTGGTCGACTGGGGCCTCGCCGAATCGCTGGCGTTCGCGTCGCTCGTCTCGGGCGGGACGTCGGTGCGACTGACGGGGCAGGACGCCGAGCGCGGCACGTTTTCGCATCGCCACTCGGTCCTGCACGACGTCGCGACCGGCGCGCGATTCACGCCGCTGCAGCATCTGGATGGCAGCGGGGCGTTCGAGGTCTGGAACAGCCCGCTCTCCGAGACGGCCGTGCTCGGCTTCGAGTACGGCTACAGCGCGGCGGCGCCCGACACGCTCGTCCTCTGGGAAGCGCAGTACGGCGACTTTGCGAACGTGGCGCAGCCGATCATCGATCAGTTCCTGGCCGCCGACCGCGCCAAGTGGGGCGAGGGGTCGGCCGTCGTGCTGCTGCTGCCGCACGGCTACGAGGGCGGCGGCCCGGAGCACTCGAGCGCGCGACTCGAGCGGTTCCTGCAGCTCGCCGCCGAGGGCAACATGGTCGTCGCCTCGCCGTCGACCCCGGCGCAGTACTTCCATATTCTGCGGCGACAGGCACTGACCGGGCTCCGGCGGCCGCTGGTGCTGATGCAGCCGAAGAGCCTCCTGCGGCTCGATCGCGCCGCGGTCCCGATCGAGGCGCTTGCGACCGGCCGGTTCCAGTCGGTGCTCGACGATCCCGAGGTCTCGCCGAATCCGCTCCGACGGGCCGCCGTGCGCCGTCTCGCGTTCTGCTCCGGGAAGATCTACTACGATCTGACGGCCGCGCCGCGTCCCGAGGACGTGGCGATCGTGCGGATCGAGGAGCTCTATCCGTGGCCGCACGATGAGGTCGCGCGGCTGATCGACCGCTATCCATCGGTCGACGATGTCGTCTGGGCGCAGGAAGAGCCGAAGAACATGGGCGCGTGGACGTTCGTCGGGCCGCGGCTGCGCGCGGCGACCGGGACGACGCTGCCGGTGCGCTATGTCGGTCGTCCGGAACGCGCGAGTCCGGCCGAGGGGTATCTGGCGTCCCATCAGCGGGAGCAGGCGCGCATCGTGCGCGATGCGCTCGCGCCAATGCCCGCCGGGGCGGATGCGCGTCGTGATGTCGTGACCGGCGGCGTGTGACCCGGTCCCCGGTCGGCGTGGCCGCCGCATTGGCGCTGGCCACCTGTGCGTGCTCGTCCGCGCCGCGCCCCGTCACTGCCCAGGAGCGCGGCGCAGTCGCGATGGGCGAGGCGGTCGAGGGGCTGCCGGTGACGACTCGCGTGCTGCTGATCGCGGCGCACCCCGACGACGAGGACTCTCGCCTCCTCGCGTGGCTCGCGCGCGGCCGGCACGTCGAGACAGCGTACCTCTCGCTCACGCGCGGCGACGGAGGCCAGAACCTGATCGGCAACGAGCTCGGTGACGCACTGGGCGTCGTGCGCACCGAGGAGTTGCTGGCGGCGCGCCGGGTCGATGGGGCGCACCAGTACTTCGGCCGCGAGTACGACTTCGGATTCTCGAAGAGCGCCGCCGAGACGTTCACGCACTGGCCGCACGATTCGGTGCTGGGCGATGTCGTGACGGTCGTGCGCGCGTTTCGGCCGCACGTCATCATCGCGGTCTTCACCGGCACGCCCGCCGACGGGCACGGGCATCATCAGGTCTCCGGCATCGTCGCGCGGGAGGCGTATGACGCCGCTGGCGACACCGTGCGGTTCCCCGTGTCGGCGTACGGCGCGGCATGGACGCCGTCCAAGTTCTACCGCGACCGCTCGTATTTCGGTGGCGGCGACTCGACGCTGGCGATCGAGGTCGGCGGGTACGACGCGCTCCGCGGCGAGACCTATTCGGCGATCGCGGCCGAGAGCCGGAGCCAGCACAAGTCGCAGGGCTTCGGGCAGAACCCCCGCCTCGGGCCGGCGACGGCGTATCTGGCGCGTGAGGCAACGCGTGTCGACGCCACGACCCCGCGTTCGGGCGAGCGGTCGCTCTTCGACGGGATCGATACCACGTGGCGCCGGCTCGCCCCGGCGATCGGCGCACCGGCCGGGCGGGCGCTGCTCGACACGATCGGCGCGCTCGCGTCGGCGATTCCGTCCGCGTGGCGCGCGGCCGACCCGGTGGCGAGCGTCCCGGCGCTCGCCGCGCTCGATGCGGCGCTTGGCCGGCTGACGGACACTGCGGACGCGGACGTTGCCCGCACGCGCGCGATCGCCCGCGGGCGCGTGCAGCGCGCACTCGGTGTCGCGATCGGGACCGAGGAGTCGGCGACGGCCGACCACGACGTCGTCGCGGTCCGCCTCGACAGCATCCGCGTCACCGAGACGCTGCGTGCGGCGCAGGATCCGCGGCTCTCGGCGACCGCGCTCCCCGTCGCGTGGAGCGACGGACCGCTTTCGGCGCCGTCGGCTGCGGCGAGCGCGGCATCGACCGGCACCCTCGGCGCGACGACGGTCGTGGTGCGCGACACCGCGGTCTCCCAGCCGTGGTGGCTCGAGCGACCGCGCGTCGGGGACCTCTTCGGCATGCCCGTGAGCCGGATCGCCGAGGACCAGCGCCCGGCGGGCGATCTCACCGTGCGCGGCGAGGCGACGGCGGCGCTCCAGGGCGCGCCGGTGGCGCGTCCGCTCACCTGGGCGATCGAATCGCGCATCGCCGTCGTCGAGCGTGTGGCGGACCCGGTCCGGGGCGAGATCGACCGGCCGCTGCAGGGAGTGCCCGCGGTCTCGATCCTGCTGGATCAGACCGTGGCGTACGTCCCGGCGGGTCGGGCGATCGATCGCGCGGTCACCATCGTCCTGCAGAGCGGTCGTGGCGTCGAGCAGCACGTGACCGTCTCGCTGGATGCGCCGCGCGGCCTGGCGTCCGAGCCGGCGTCGCTCGACGTGACGCTGCCGGCGTACGGCGCGCGTCGGCTGTCGTTCCGGTTGCGGGGGACGATGGCCGCCGGCGCGGGCGCGCTTTCCGCGGTCGCGCGCGCCGACGGCGAGGCGTTTCGCCGCGGCTACGTCCTGATCGACTATCCGCACATTCGGCCGCAGCGCCTGTATCGTGACGCCGTCACGCAGATCCATGCGGTGGACGTGCGGATCCCGCCGGGGCTGACGGTCGCCTACATCCGGGGCGTCGGCGACAACGTCGCCCCGGCGCTCGCCTCGCTCGGGATCCCGGTGACCGTTCTCGACACGGCGTCGCTCGCGCGCACCGATCTCTCGCACTACTCGGCGGTCGTCGTCGGCCCGCGCGCGTACGCCGCGAGTCCGGCGGTCGCCGCGGCGTCTGGGCGCCTGCTCGACTACGCCCGCGCCGGCGGGACGCTCGTCGTGCAGTACGGCCAGACGGAGATGGCCGACGGCGGCTTCATGCCGTATCCGATCACGCTGCCGCGAAGCTCGGAGCGCGTCACCGACGAAAATGCGCCGGTCACCGTGCTGGATCCGCGGTCCCCGATCCTGACCGTGCCAAACCGGATCACCGACGCCGACTGGACCGGGTGGGTGCAGGAGCGCGCGACGTACATGCCGCACGCCTACGATCCGCGCTACACCCCGATCGTCTCGATGCACGATCCCGGCGAGCCGCCGAACACGGCGGCGATCCTCGTCGCGCCGGTCGGTCGCGGCACGTACGTGTATACCACGCTCGCCTTTTTCCGGCAGCTCCCGGCGGGCAACGTCGGCGCGGCGCGGCTCTTCGTGAACCTCCTTTCGGCAGGGCACCCGGCGCCATCCGGCGCGTCCGCGGGCACGGCGCCATGAGGCACGGCGCCGGGAGGCGGAGCGTCGCCATCGGCGTGCTCGCTGCACTCGTCGTCCTCGCCGGCGCGTGCTCGCGCGACCATCGGACGCCACTCGTCGTCTATTCGCCGCACGGCAAGGCGCTGCTCGCCGATCTGTCGGCGCGCTTCGAGCAGGTGCACCCCGAGATCGATGTGCAGTGGGTCGACATGGGCGCGCAGGATGTGCTCGACCGCCTGCGGGCGGAGTCGGTCAACCCGCAGGCCGATCTCTGGTTCGGCGCGCCCGCCGATGTCTTCGAGCATGCCGCCGCCGAGCAGCTGCTCGATCCATACGCGCCGACGTGGGCCGAGTACGTCCCGCCCGAGGCGCGCGATTCGGCCGACCGATGGTTCGGCACGTATCTCACGCCCGAGGTGATCGGCTACAACAGTGTGCTCGTCCCCGACAGCGCCGCGCCGAAGGACTGGGACGACGTCGTCGACCCGCGGTGGAAGGGGAAGGTGCTGCTGCGCGACCCGGTCGCCTCGGGGAGCATGCGCGCGATCTTCGGCGCGATCCTCTCCCGCTCGCTGGCCGCGACCGGATCGACCGCCGCCGGCTGGGCGTGGCTCCGGAAGCTCGATGCCAACACGAAGGCCTATGCCTTCAGCCCGGCGATCCTCTATCAGCAGCTCGGGCGCGGCGAAGGGGCGGTCACGCTGTACGACATGCCGGACATCGCGACGATCGCCGATCGGCTTCACTTCCCCGTCCGCTACGTCATCCCCGCGAGCGGGACGCCGATCCTCGTCGATGCGATCGCGCTCGTGCACGGGAGCCAGCATCGCGCGGCGGCCCAGGCGTTTTACGAGTTCGTCACGACGCCGGCGATGCTGCTCGTCGCCTCGCGCGACCACTTCCGCATTCCGGTGCGGACGGATCTCGTGGACGACTCGCTGCCGCCCTGGGTGCGGACCGCGCGCCAGCAGCTCAAGCCGATGGTGCTCGATCGCCGGCTGATCGCCGACAGCCTCCCCGGCTGGATGCGATACTGGGAAGCGAACATCCGCCGGCGGGGCGCGGCATGAGCATCGGCGTCGTGGCCGGGGTGCCCGGCGATGTCGAGACGGGCGGCGCGGGCGGGTCGGCGGCGCGCGAGGGCGCGTCGTCGCTTCGCGTGCGCGGCATCAGCCGCCGCCTCGGTCCGACGCTGGCTGTCGACGACGTCTCGTTTGATGTCGCCGATGGCGAGCTCCTCGCGCTCGTCGGCGCGAGCGGCTCGGGGAAAACGACGACGCTCCGCATCGTCGCCGGCTACGAACCCGCGGACGCCGGGACCGTGGAGCTCGACGGGCGCGACATCACACGCATGCCGCCGCAGCGGCGCGATTTCGGGATGGTCTTCCAGCACTACGCGCTCTTTCCGCATCTCTCCGTCGAGGAGAACGTCGCCTTCGGCCTCGAGGCGCGCGGCGTGGCGCGCGCGGCGCGGCTCGCGCGGGCGCGCGCGGCGCTCGCCGGCGTCGGGCTCGACGGCGCAGGCGGCCGGCTCGTCCAGTCCCTCTCCGGCGGCGAGCAGCAGCGCGTCGCGCTCGCGCGCGCGCTGGTGATCGAGCCACGCGTCCTGCTGCTCGATGAGCCGCTCTCCAACCTCGACCCGACGCTCCGTCGCTCGACACGGGACGAACTGAGGGCGATGCTCCGCCGCCAGCGGGTCACGGCGCTCTTCGTCTCGCACGACCAGGAGGATGCCTTCGCAATCGCCGATCGCGTCGCCCTCCTGCGCCACGGCCGGCTGCTGCAGCTCGGGCCGCCCGAAGCCCTCTACGACGTCCCGGTCTCGCGCACGGTGGCGGAGTTCGTCGGGCGCGCGACGCTGCTGCCCGCGCGCGACGAGGGGACGCACGTCGTGATCACCGTCGGCGGCGTGGAGCGGCGCGTCCGCGCCGTCCGCGCCAGTGCCGCCCGACCGGGCGGCGAGATCCTCGCCGTGCTCAGGCCGGAGTCGCTGGGCTTCACGCCGCCCGACTGGCCCGGCGCGTGGCCGGGCATCGTGCGCGCCCGGCGGTTCGCCGGTGGGCACTATGCCTATCGGGTCCAGCTCGACCACGGTCCCGACGTCGAGGTGGCGGCGCCCGACCAGCTGGCGGACGAAGGGGACCACGTCGCGATCTCGATCGTGCGCGAGCCCGTGGCCGTCGTCGACGCCTGACGATGCGACGCCCGCTCGTCTCGATTCCCGCGCTCGTGCTGCTCGCGATCCTCCTCTGGACGGTCGCCTACCCGAACGTCGATGTCGTCGTGCAGAGCTTCGGCCAGGGCCTCGGCTACTGGCGCGAGTTCGCGCGCAGCCCGGCCGATCGCGAGGCCGTCTGGACGACCCTCTGGATCTCGGTCGCGTCGGTCGGCGCGGCGACGGCGATCGGGCTGCCGCTCGCCCTCGTCCTCGCGCGGACGGACTTCCGTGGGCGCCGGCTCGTGCAGGCCGCGGCGACGCTCCCGGCCGCGCTGCCGCCGGTGATCGGGATCGTGGCCTTTCTCTTTCTCTATGGCGAGAGCGGCGTGATCACGCGCGCCGTCCAGGCGCTGCTCGGTCGCCGCGATCCCCCATGGACGCTGGCGGGCGGGTGGTCGATCGTCTTCGTGCACGCGTACACGATGTACGTCTATGTCTATCTCTTCGTCGCCGCGGGGCTCGAGCGCTACGACTATGCGATGGACGAGGCCGCGGCGGGACTGGGTGCGGGCGCGGCGCGTCGACTCTGGCGGATCTCGATTCCGCTGCTGATGCCCGCGCTGGCCGGCGCGATGCTGCTCGTCTTCATGAGTTCACTCGGCTCGTTCTCCGCGCCCTACATCTTCGGCGGCGGACTCCGCGTGCTCGCGACGCAGATCGTCGCCTCGCGACTCAACGGGGCGACCGGCGTGGCCGCGGTCGAGACGACGGTCCTCGCCGTCGGTGCGGTCGCCGCGCTCGCCCTCGCGCGCTGGATCGAGGGCCGGCGCCGCTACACCGGGCAGGCGAAGGGCGGCCCACGTCCGCCGCGGCAGGCGATCGCGTCGCCCGTGCTTCGCTGGGTCATGACGATCGGCGCCGTCGTCACCGTCCTGCTGCTGATCCTGCCGCACGCGATG
>Ga0116229_10013333_pt1 | contig 11641 bp, 4 predicted proteins | sample S1TSphgellanicum_3_FD_87313 | JGI IMG/M metagenome (GOLD analysis project Ga0116229, IMG submission 87313) | Host-associated microbial communities from peat moss isolated from Minnesota, USA - S1T2_Fc - Sphagnum magellanicum MG | ecosystem: Host-associated > Plants > Peat moss > Unclassified... | reverse complement strand
GGCCGTGGTGAATCAAGTGAGTCCAAGTGCCCGTGGCTTGTCCCAACACCCAAGGGTGTTCCCGAATGTGAACTAACCCTCTTGTGGTTGGTTTTAGATGCAGATTCGAGTGAGATAATACTTTTCCCTCTTCCTAGTCTAATTTTAGGACTTCTAGCACGCCCCTCTACCCCCTTTTAGTGCTGGAAGTCGGGAGCGGCCTTCAAGTCCCAACTTTCCGCAGTTTAACATTCTTGGACCCTCAAGTGGGTCTAGAAAGGGACTTAAGAGCGCGTCACAATAGGTGTTTGCTTAATAAAAACAATAGACTGATCAACAAGCTCAGGGATGTGCTCAACCCCACACTATTATAAAATGTGGGTGCAATTCACTAGTCCCTACTCACTAAACCAATGAATTCATTACTTTCCAACTAGTCCATGTTTATTAAAACTAGTGAATTCATTCAAAATTTAACGAAATCACTCAACATACAACGACACCTTTTGTTGTAGTGCTAACTGTTCATTTTGTTTCACCCACCTGGAACATGGCAAACCTCAAATATATATGAAATCACATGATCACCAACTTTTATAGTAATAAAAGCATTACAAAGTTTTTTGTGGTATTGCCATGGCTACTCAAATTATTTTTGTTCACAATTTCCTCTCATTACTACCACAAATGGGATGAAGGGGAAAAGGGAAGAAGAGTCACACAAACCATGAGGGCAAACACAACTTTAAGTAACCTAAGCTAAAACCAACATCTAAGACACTCATACATGTTTCAGGTGATTAACTAACATCAATAGACATTAGCCATGCTACACCCTAACAAAAGATAAACCTTCAATAGATATATATGTAACATTGGGGCTTAAGAAAATTTACTCATTCTTCACCATATTAGTTAGAAAAAATCTTTTGCTTGTGACTTGTTATGGACAAATGTTGGTGGCAACACAATTTAATTTCATAATAGACTTGCACTTCCACCAACAGGATGATGATGCACAACAGGGTAAGGACCTCAAACAAATGTTTCCTTAATTGAGTTTTTTCAGATGGGACAAACAAAATTGTTTTTCATGATGCCCCACATTGATGATACATGATTTTAGCAACTTACCATGTGCAGTGCTGAAATGGTCGCTCCAAACCCTACAGACCTAGATCTGTTCTTTTAACAACATTATTCATTACAAAAATTCCTTGCTACCAAGATAATGCAACATTTCTCATTGCAAAGAAAATATCACATTCTTTCATTGCAAAGAAAACACAACATTCCTCATTACAAAGAAAACATGACGTTCTTTCATTGCAAAGAAAACACAACATCCCTCACTGCAAAGAAAACTAGCATTCTTTCACTGCAAAGAAAACACGGCATTCCTTGCTACAAAGAAAACATGACATTCCTCACTACAAGAAAATAAAACATGATATTCTTCACTATAAGAAAAAAAACACAACATTCCTCCCTATAAAGAAAATCACAACATTCTTCACTACAAAGAAAACATGACATTCCTCGTGTTGTAAGGGAAACAACTTGAAAAACATTTCTCTCCATTGAAGGGCTTTAGAGAGTTTGCAAAGTTGAATTCAAGGATAATCAAAGGATGGTAGACCCAACACCTATGACCTTAAGGAACATTAGCATATGGCAAACCACCTTCCTGCACAAACAACTTGCAATCAATTTTGGACATGGTTGTTGCCGCCTTTGGTGACGAAATGATGCCATACTCTACTCATCTTAAACCTCAATTCAACATACTTTCTCGAGAATACTTCTTCCAATCCACTAAAAATTCTAAAAGGTGCAAAGCTTGTGTGGCAATATGTTTGGTATTTTCCACACAACCAAAAAAACATCACTGCAACATGAAGCAAGCAAATGTTCTCTCACATGAAAATTAGAAAGATAAGATGTTACTCTACAAAGTTTACACCAATTCAACGTAGTTTTGACCATGGCATCTCCAACTCATCTCATTCCCCACCCACAAAGCACCACAAGCATCCACCTTCACTACAACTTGCTTTTTTTATTACTTCTAATTTTACAACCCAAAATTGCATAAAGATCTCTTTGGAAAATCTTAAGCAAGGGAAGAACTAAGCTTCAACTTGATGATCTACATCAATCTTTAAATAGCATTAGAAGCATTACTATCATTTCTTTCGACCTTTTTCTTCTTGCCTCCCTCCCTGTCTCCTTACCTCCTAAAGGAAAAATAGACATTACCAAACATGAATATCGCGTCTTTTGACATGTAATTAAGTCCAAATGTGTTTTTTCAAAAATTAGGGTGCACAAATATATGACACCTAAAATCATAGACTTTGGATAAATCCAAAAAAACATTTTTAACATCTTAGTTGTTAATTAATTTATGTTGAAACTAATTGCAAGGTAGGGTGGGGTAGGGTAGGGACGTAGGTATACAATTTAATTTAAATTGATCAAGGACCTATAAACTTTACCCTACTTGTCAACTTTTCAAAAAAAGTTCAACTTGTTTAGGTATTTGAAAAATGTTACCATAATCATTATTTTTTTTCAAGGTTTCGGTTATGGTTCTAACAAGTTAATTCCATGGTTTGGTTCTTGTGCTAATGCTATATATATTGCATCAATTTAACTTTAAATTATAAAGACTTGAACTCCAAGGTTTCATACTCCAAACCAAAAAAATTATTGAGTTTTGTGACCTTAGTTTTCAAACAATCAAAGAATTAATTCTAGTATATATAATCATAATTCTCAATATTTTGAAAAATATCAAACATCAATGCTATAAAATGGCAAGTTTTTTTCTTAATTTTTTGATGAAAAAGATTGGTTTTTTTAATTTTTTGAAATAACCAAAATATGGAAAATCCTTTGATTTTAATTTCATTTAGAAGACCAAAAAAATCAATGGTTTTATGAAATATGTAAAAACCTAAAACTAATGGTTATTTATAAGTTCAAATAATTGCACACATTGATATTTACTAATATTTGGTAGGTTTCACAAAATGGTTGAAAACTACCCAAAGGTTCAAGTTGATGTTAAAAGTTGAATACCGAGGAAGGTGCAAATGGGATAACATGAGCCACACCTACTTGCTTTGTGACTGCTTTTGAAGAAATATTCCTAGAATATTCTTTAAAAAGTCTTCGAAAAAATCTTTTAAAATCATGATAATTTTTTTTATATTACTTTGATAAGTTTTACATAAAAAATTTGTCAAAATATGTTGTTTAGAAAAATAAAATAAAAATTATTGAACATGCCATTTTACTACTTTAAAACACTTGTTACAATGTTTTATTAGTGTTTTTTAATTTATTTTTTTATTCATTTGATTAATTTCGAATTTATTCACAAGTTCCCATGACATATTATAAATGTTTTCATATAAGTAAATCCTATAATTTCAACATGAAATTCAATTAGATTTTTAATAACATGGAACATCAAGCATTGGTTACACTTGATGTGGTACATGTTACTGTGATTGCACCCATGATTATCATTTTAACTTTGAAAATCAATGTTCCCATTAGAGAACTGAACCCTTGAAAATTACATAAGGTATTACTTTCTCCAAAATTGAAACCAAGGTAGGATAGAAAGTTAACCTTTGATTCCAATTAATGGGTCTAAGGATTTAATATCTATAGTTAAGTTGATTAGGGTTAGGGTTTGTGGCAAGTGAGAAATTAGCACTAAATGCATGTTTCTGTGGATAGAAACATATGGTTTTAATAGAAAACCATGGGCTTGTGCTTGTATTTCACATTGTCTATTGTTCTTATGTTTTTGTTTTCTTGTTGTTGCCCTTGTATTTTATAATCGTGTTTTGTGTTTTTGTTTTTTATTATTTGTTTTGTACATTGACAATTATGTTCTCCTCCAACTATTCGACTCTTCGCTTGTTGTTCAACTTTCCTTTTTATATTTGACTCTCCTTTTATGTTCCTTTTGTTAAACCCTCACTTTGCATTCAATTGCCCATTTATACTCACTCATATCTTATTGTTGTGTTATCCTCCTATTGTTCAACTTGAGTTTTTTTTAAACTCTAAGCACCATGCTTGCACCTTGGCTTTTTGATTGCTTCTTGGCTCTCCTTTTATTAGTCTAATTCTCCTCTTGTGCTACTTGTACTTTGCACCCTCTTGCTTTTGTACAAGTGTGAAGTGTGAGTTTTTCTTACCTTTGAGCTCCAACTCGGTTAAATTTTCTTGTTTCAATTCATTGTTTATTTGATTATGTTGTTTTAATTCATAATCGGAGCAAATTGACTTTTGTTCGTTCATTGTATAACTAACAATTGTGTTGTTTGTCTTTTGTTTTTGTTTTTTTTTTTGTTCACACCAATTTTTTTTGTATTTTTTCATACTTGTTCCAACACACTTCATAACTCATACTTGATATATTTCCATTTTCATACCTATTTGCATTGATTTCAAAGTTGGGAGAAAAAAATGAATGATTGTTGAACAAGCATATCATTTTTTTTCTTTATAAATGTTTTGATTTTAATTGTTAAAAAACCTTAAATAATCATATATTTAGACAAAATATAAATTTATTTCAATGACCTTTATCCAATAATATGGTCAAACAAATAATATGGAGCAATCAAATGGAAATGAAAATATAATGAAAAGGCAACATAAGAGGGATTTGTGGAAAAAATGTTTGAACACTCCCTAGTTTGTAGTAAAAAAATGGGGAACAATTAATCCTTCAAAAATTACATACATAAATAACAATGATAATTTGGAAGTGAATGTGACAAAATAATGCATTCTATATTATTTTTATAATAATGAAATCAATCCATCCAACCCTAGAACAAATATGCAATAATACACGATAAGGTTTACAAAGGTTTGAGATCTATGTTTTTATAAAATTTATATAGGTAGATTTGCATAATTGTATAATTTCACCAAATAATTCAAGAAAACAAAAGTGGATTGGAAATTGTATCGATTCAAGTCTATGCCCAAAAAAATTCATCAATGCCATTATTGGTCAGGTTAGAGGTATTTCAAGGAACCATCAAGTCTCGATCCATTTCTTATTTAAAATGGATGACCCATTGGGTCTATCATGTGTGTTAGTTTAGTTGTTCAGTAGGCCCATGTTAGTAGAGGATACAAGTTGTAGGTGTTGACATAAGAATGCACAACAAGTCCAAATCTAAAAATATTCTCAAAAACTAAAGCATATTAGTTTTGAGGTTGAATTCAATTTTTTAAGCTACTATCATAATACATGGGTGGCTTCGGCATAAATTTTTTTAAAAAAAATTTGTGGAGTTTTAAATAAAATCTTTAAGCCCATTCTTGAAAATTCCAAAAATTTAAATTACAAGAATTTAAAATCAAACGGTGGCCTAATATAAATAAGTGCACTATTTATGAACACAATGACCACAAGGATAATAAGGGAACTCTGAATTTGAGTTAAAATTTAAATGTAAATTCCTTATATGTCGAAAAGTCCAAAATTAAAAACTCACATGTAAAATCTTAAAGTTTAAAATAAATAAATTATTTGGCACTTGTGTGTCGAACCCACTTAGGTATTATAATAGTTCCCCAAATTGACAACTTTAAGTTTTATGTTGTTCATTGGTTTAAAGTATAGGGTTAGTTTCAAGCTCTTATGTTAGACAATTCCAAGGTCGATGTATAGGTTGATTTTGGGTTATAGAGTTTTTTTTTCAACATTGAAATTGCAATATTCTTGAATTATACTATTATTTAGTGATTTTTTATGGGTATGAACGTATGATAAAATGTGTTAAAACTTCTTCTCCAAGATTCACCTATAAATTCTCATCTTTTATTCCAATTTTTTAATTGCTACATCAGTTTGTTTATTATACAACCTTGTGATATATGCCCACAAGTGGTGTGCAAAATGCAAATGTATTTTTGTGGATGTTACAAAAAGAATCAACAAAAATAAAATAAAATTATGGACAAAGGACAAACCACAAGGGATAGACAACAATCATTAGTTTTTTACAATTTTGACATTATGAAGTAAATAAAATTACAAAATGCATGTTATGTTTACTTGAACTACAAATGCCTTGTAATTTCTAGTTTAACAGTCACAAGTCTAATAACACAAGGCAAACATTAATCAATTTCAAGAAATCATTGCCGTGTGTTACATTAGAAAAATTGTTGTCAATATTCATGAACGTGTGTTGTTCCTTTTCACATGGCATATTTCTCAAACTATTGTGGATTCGCTTTCTCTTATTGTGTCAACTTGTGTCTTGAACCAATCTCATGGGCATTGGTTGTTAAATGATACATTGCACTCTATCATAATGTTCACAACGGGGGGACACTAGTAAAAAAAGAAGGAAAATATGCGAGTAAAAATATAGGGTGCAATATATCAATTGTTGGATAAAAATTATAAGTTAATTAGTTGAAAAATAAGGTACATTTATTCAAATAATCAATTTAATTCTAATATATAGTACGTAATAATATAAAATAATGGTTTATAATTGATCTAGGGTGGCTTTGATATATATAAGATAATAATGGAATGATAATAAATAGGTTTGACAATTATTTAATACCCCCCAAAAATTTGACGCATGTAAATCCCAAACTTTACACTAAATGTCCCCCCCCCCAAATCATAATGATGAACCTGAAATTGAGGGAAATGAACCTTCCACCCTTAGTAAGAAATATGATGAATAACAATTCAAGAATTAATATTAATTTAGTACCTCTTAGGTTGTAACATCATGAAAGAAATGTGTTGTGTCCTTAATTCTTTCCTTTCCATTTGAAATAAATATTAACATTGGATCCTAAATCTAAAAGCTTTCATATAATGTTTTCATGCACTAGTTGTGAACAAGGTGTCGCAATAGTATATGAGTATGATAGGAAATCATTTCTTCCTATGTTGGTTAAATGTTATCATCATTTGTGTCCATTATTCAATGTAGGGGTGATGTTATAAATTGACAAAATGGTGGGGATTAGAATGTAGATTTTTTTGAAATGGAACCCAACACAATGAGTTAATCATAAAGCTTGTCAATAAATAATTTGAGAATCTTAAATCATATCATGTGGATGTGAAAGACATTAAATTTCCTTTTGCATTCATGGGCTAAACACAAGTCTATACGGCTCACAATTGGTTTAACCAATTGTCACATAATAAGAATGCTAAGATCTGAAATTGAAATGGAAAAAAAATTCCCTTGTTGAAATACTCATTAATTTAAGCAAATTTCACCTCCAATTAAATAATTGTGAATATCATTTATCTTAGTACCTTTTCATGTTTAGGAATAATTATTTTTAAAATTCCAATTTTTAAAAAAAATATTTGTTTAAAATGTCAAAATTTAAGGAAATTAGAAAGGAGGGAAAATTTTGTAAAAGGTCCCATTATGGTAAAGGATCAAAATCCAAAAAACTTAGCCAAAAAAAATTCTTATATTTATTGTTGAAATTAAATTATTATTATTTTTAATTACTCAAGTTGACTTTGTTTTATAAAAATTATTCAACATTTGAGTGCCAAATCTAAAAAGGTGCTATGATATTTGTGAGAATAATTTGGTTAAATCATTTAGTATTGATTGTAAATCATGCCTTTCAACCTATTGAAGTTAATGGAAATTGATGTGAGTTTAAAAGAAAATTAAAAAAGTTTGAAAGTTCATTTAAAAGGGATGAAGTAATGGAGACATGATTATTTATTATATGTTTATGCAATGTTTCTATTTGGTTCTATTATATTTAGTAGTGTAATTTTCTCCCATATTATTTAGATTTCATTTATTTAATAATTAATCAAAAATTTGATAAGAATTTGTGACTTAAAAAAGAAGTATGTGATAACTAATTATAATGAAGAATGTGAGAACTAACTTTATGAATACCACCTTTAAATAAATTTGGGGAAATTTATATTTTTGGTGAATAGCTAGGATTTTGAATTTTTTTTTCAAAAGGAAGGTTGGTTCTTTTGACCCTTTGGAAAAATGACTTGATAGTTTTCTAAAAATATAATTACCTAAATTGGCACTTCTCAATGTTGTGCAAGTTTTTGGTTTGTTAATAGCCCATGTTTATCCTTTTTTTTTAAAGTTTAAGATCCAAGAACCATTGGTTATGTGTGTTTGAAAAAAAATTAGAAGCAAAATTATAGTTTTGGTCATTATTTTAAAAATTTAAGGTGTTTGTGATTGTCATGAAATAAGCCACAAAGAACCACCAATTTCTAGGTGGCTTTTTTTGTTTATTCATTATGCCTATAAAACATCATGCATTTGTGCAAGATTTGGGAATAATTTTTTTGTTCATTTCATAACTAATTTGAATTGACATGTGGTCTTGTGTAATGTCATTTTGGATGGATGTAATTGTAAGCACACCAATTTGGCTTGTGTTATTTGGATCAATTTTTTTTAAAGAGGTAGGTCATACAAGAAGGTAGGTCAAAAAGGGAAAATCTTAAGAAGGATAAAAACATGTAGGTTGTGGGTCATGCAATAAATTATTTGGGTTCTTTGGTTAGGTTCATTTTTTTTTTGTTGCCATCTTTTCCAAGGTGTGTTTCCATGATAAATTAGTTTGTGGATGAACTTGGGTTGCATTTTGTTTGTCTGTTGCTATCATGATTAACAATGGTTACATTGAATAATGAAAATTGGTCATTACAGTAGATTGTTGGGGTGTAATTTATTAAAAAAAATTGGAGTTTTTAACAAAATTGTGCAACACAAATTGCATCCAATGTGTTGTTGCATATGATAAAATGTAGGCATAAAAAGTTTCCAAAGAAGTTTGTGGTACATTTTTAGCACAACAAAAAAAATTATTCGAAAAAAAGAAAGATAAATAGAAGTAAAAAAGAATTGAAATTGATTGAGGATGGGCAACACCAATGACAATCTATCGTAAAACCTAAAAAATTTCGGCATAAATTAAATTATTCGTCATTTTGCTAAATAATTGAGAAAATATTTATTAGTCATGAAAAAATAATAATAATAATTTTTTTGTTAGGCTTGAACCATAGACCTTAAACTTCAAAGATCTAAGATTGAGATAATTTAGACACATTAGACTATCCCATAAACTTGAAGTCATAATATTTAATTTTTTATAACCATTGCCTATTGAAAATTTCAAAATTTAAAAACCAAGTGCTAAAGTTGAGGATTAAAATTTGATTAATTATTTGGCAATTTGTTGCTGAATCCAATCAAGGTATGTCCCAATTTCCTCACACATGACATTACTACAAGGGGTGTTATAAAAACAAAAGATGACAATAAACAAGTTAATTAGTAATGGCCTTAGGGCAAAAACATGGTAATGTTTCACATCACCTAGTTTTGAAGATCATGAACACAATGACATGTAACTAAAGCTATAACAATTTAGCCAAAGTGGATTAGCCAATTGATGTTGGAGCTTTCATTTCTTCAAAAGGTTGAGGATATTTTGTTTAATAAAATAAAATAAAATAAACCTTTCATCGTTTTTTAGTATTTTTGCTATGGCATTTCCAACATTGAAGAAGGAATTGCAATCACAAATAAAAATGCATTTTCTAACATTGAAGGATTTGTAATTGCAAAATTTAAGGTTTCATTTGAAGACTTGAAGAGGAACCATGAATTTTGGCAAAAGAAATTGATAGTGTAATATACCTAATTTATATGTTTACAAAACTAGAAATGATGATGATGATGATGATGGGGGAGATAGATTATTGCATGGCTTGGAGGAAGATAGAGCATATGAATATTGATAAGCATATTTTTTGTTTGAAGACATCAAGGTATTTGTTGTTCATGCATTACCACCAAATTTGATTATAATGATAAATGTTTGAAGCAGGTGGTGGTTTGTGATTTAGATTTGATGTTTGTCATGGCTCTTATATGGTTTGAAAAAATAATTAACTATCAACAATGTAAAGGAATATATTGTTGCAAGAAGCATATGAGGGAAAAGTGCGAAGCAACCTTTACATGAAGCAATGAACATCTAATTCTATGTTCACATTTGGATTGCTTTGAAATTTTGGTACAACAATCAAGTTAATTCCATTTTGTGGGATTTTTCAATGGTGTTTGACCATGTTGAGTGATCAACCATTACTAGAAAAATTTCTTTCAACATGGATATTGATTTCATAATAAAATTTCCAACTATTTATATATGGATGTTGGTAGATAAGGTAAATGGAACTTTATTTGTTCTTATGATGCATCTATGCCTCGATTGTGGAAAATACATGCCCAATGATCTTGGTCTAGATTTTTGGTTGGAGGGTAATGCAAGGTATTTGGATCTCACACATAAGAAGATACAAAAAGGACTCTAGCTTGAACTCCAATGAAACCCACCATGGTTGGGAATAGAGATGGTTACAATGGCACTAAACATAATGCAATTGAACATTTTTGCATGGAATTAAAAACTTGCAAAACATGTGAAGGATGGACAACCTAAGGCAATGATGTAGCTTTTCCAACAAATGTGATGAATCCTAATAAATTCATTTTTGTTTAAGTTATTAAAATGTGTTGATTTGGGAACACTTGAGGATGGCAAGCATGTTCACGAATAATTCATTCAAAGGGGTTGTGAGTCTAATGTCTTTGTGGGGTGTACCTTTGTTTACATGTATGAAACATGTGGGAGCATGGAGGATGTTTGAAGTATGTTCCACAAGATGCCAACTTGAATTTTGGTCATTTAGACTACCATGATCTTGGGACATGCAAAACATCAACTACGACAAAAGGCACTTGAAGTATGTTGAGAAATGCAACAAGGCGTGTTGCTAAACATTGTTGCTTTGGACCTCAATCCTCTTTGGACACCTATGGTTTTCAACACCTAACCTTAAACATCTTTTATTCATTTCAACACAAGCCTTTTACTAATTAGCTATTACCAATAGATGGTAGATCCATTTTTTAATATGCATGCACATATTGATGATAAGAGGTAACAAAGATTGTGGGTTCCACTTTGACTTCTAATTGAATAAAATCACCTACAAAGTTCAATTTTGGCCTAGTCAAGAATGTTTATAAACTTTAAAGACTTAAATCAATTGTTTAGATTTATGTAAGACCTTTACTTACTACTTTGTGTGTAATGGGTACTTTATGGGAAAAAAAGTAGCAAATGAAAGGACCTTTTATTTGGTGAATTGCATCCTATCTAGGCTCATTTTACACTACCAAAGGTTTTTGGAATTTCACAATGTAAGAAAGTTGCTATGACTAGACCAATTGCTAGACCTCAATGCAAGGTTTTAAATGCCTAGGAGTTTGACATGTATTGGATTTGCCAAAATTAATACAATTAAAAAATAAATCCTCATACACGTAAATAAATGTAATTTTTTTTTTGTTTTAATGGGACAATTGACCATTTTGATCAATAAATTAGAATAATATTTCATTCCTTGTTATCCACATCAAAGTTTGCCTCAATGCAATAGGTGCCATTTGATTCCCTTTTTAAATAACCACCCTTTTCCACCTTCACCACATAATTAGTTGGCATATGCTTCCATGTTATTTGGGCTATAAACTCCATCCAAGTAGAATGGAAGATGATT
>Ga0116229_10013332_pt1 | contig 11642 bp, 9 predicted proteins | sample S1TSphgellanicum_3_FD_87313 | JGI IMG/M metagenome (GOLD analysis project Ga0116229, IMG submission 87313) | Host-associated microbial communities from peat moss isolated from Minnesota, USA - S1T2_Fc - Sphagnum magellanicum MG | ecosystem: Host-associated > Plants > Peat moss > Unclassified... | reverse complement strand
TATATATATATATAGCCAGATTTTAAATGCTAGAAGCATGTGCTTTTTGAGATTTTTCCAATAGCCAGAATTCAACCAAATTTTGGAAAAAAATCGCCAGATTTTTTTAAAAATTTTGTTCAAAGTAGGTAGCCAAAAATACAAAGGATATTTCTTTAATTTACTTTCATATTTAGGTTGTAGCCAAATCTGGCAAAATCTTCCTGCCAATCATGGCCACTTTGGCTACAACACAAAATTGACCCCCAAAAAACATGGATCACTGCTACATGTTTACTGTGAAATGCAAGTTCATCATTTGGGTCTTTTCAAAATTTTGGAAATGTTCATTAAAGGTGCATTCACACTTGGTGTTAGGGACTCTAGTGTTAATAGTCCACTAACATCATGCTAGTCATTTAGGACTTAAAACCAACTTACCATGAAGATTTTATGTTAAGCTAACATACACTTAACATTAAGTTATCACCTATTTAACAAATGCATGCCACCTAGGATGCCACCTAGATTTTTATTTAACACTGACTTAACATCTAGTGTGAATGCTCTTTTAAAAGTGTTTTAGTGTGGACTACTGTGAGTTCATTTGATTATCATGTAAGTAGGAAAATAGATGACTACTAAGTAAAGTAGATGCATGTAAATGGTTAGTACCATACTACCACCAATGCGCCATTCATTGAAAGCCCATTATGATTATCATGGTTTACCATTAGTACCATAGTTGAGCCTAAATTAAATTATGTTTTGTTTTGTCAAACTTTTGAAATTTTATTCATTATTTGTGCCAAAATTTTAATAAATCTAAAAGTTTAACTGCAAGGTTTTGAACCATAAACCTTCCGTAACAATGATTTAAAACTCAAGCAATCTCAACATACTAGATTGTTCCATAACATTAACAAAACTCTATTTATTATTTTGTATAACCATTACCTATCAAAAATTTCTGAATTAAAAAATCAGGTGCTGAAATTAAATTTTCAAATTTAAATAATTATTTGTTATCGAAATGGTAAAAATATTATGGCATGTAACCTAAGAACACCAAGTGGGTTGTTAGTATGTGAGCACAAAAAATGACCTACTAGGGGAATTTGAACCTTATGGAAAAGTGTGAATTTGAACCCAACCATCATCATCTGTCTCTCAAATGGTTAGTTAGTGGCTGTTGGTTCATTCTAGCTAGGGTTTTATAAGGGAAAACTTGACTTCCCTTGACACCATACTTTGCTACCTTCAGTAAGAACTAGTAGGATTTTTCCATTGTAAGTCTTCCTTTCAACAAGGTGTGTTTCACACGATGGCCCTACCATATATATGGTTTTATATGCAAGAAGAAAAATCAATTGTTGATGTGAATGATGTTTTTTTGGCTTCATTTCTTATTCATATATTAAAAGAAGCAAAGTTATGGATCTCTAACATTATATGTCTTTTTTTTTGTTGTTAGGGAAGCAAAAAGTGGCATACATGGTTTGATAGTTTGAATACAAAATATATTGGTTTATGGTCAATCCAATAAGCTTTTGTACTTCCTTATTGACATGGGAAAATGGCATTACTCCATAAATGGTATAAGTGTAAATCATTTAATTGTTGTGCTTTCTAGAAAGGTCAAAGTAAATTTACATTGATGTTTATAATTTGTCAGTTGTTTTGATGATGTTGTGTTTTTTAACATGTCCACATTAAAATCACCTATGAATATTGTTAGGCAATGATGTGTAGCTTTTACATATTCATCTAGTAGTTGAAATTGTTTTTGAATATGTGTTGTTTTGATGATGTTGTGTTTTTCAACATGTCCACATTACAATCACCTATGAATATCGTTAGGCGATGATGTGTAGCTTTTACATATTCATCTAGTAGTTGAATTTTTTTTTGAATTTGTGTTGTGGGGAGCTTACAGACACAATCACATGAATTGATGATCTTGTGTTAATGAAGGTTGCTGCAATAATTTCAATAACATTTTTTATGTGTTTCATGTGTATGTAATGTGTTACTTGCATTGTAAAGCCTAATAGTACCATGTCCATCGTAACATGATAAAATTGAAAACTTGTGATTTGTTAATGCCACAATACATTCAGATTCCATTTTTTAAATTTGTGTTTCATTAAGGCATTATATATGTGATACTTGTAAATTAGGGTTGCCAACTATATCATTGTGCTCTCAAAGTTTAGAAAAGTCCCCAAAAGAGATCCTTTTGTGCTCTCATTTCTCTAATACCAATAATCCCTCATGTGCAAAAAAAAAAGTCCCAAAGTCTGTTTTCATCAATGTTCCCAAATATACATTCACAAAAAGGTTCTCTATGAAGATTGGGAACATCTCAAGGATTTTAGCACCATGGGGAACATTGGGAAAATCTTTGAGATCTTCCCAATCAAAATTACACATGATGCTAAAAATGATTACCATGGTTTGTAATTCATCAATGTTCCCAATATTCCTTAGGTGGGCATGTGAACATCATTGGGAACTCCACCTTGGAACATGGAGGGAATATCATTGGGCAATCCCCCAAGGGAATAGACATTGAAATGAACAAGTCTCAGGAGATGCCATTGGGAAAAATGTGGGATGTTTCACATGGAAACAGAACATACAGAACAGACTTTGGGAACATGGGGAACACACCATGTAGACATTGGGACCATGGAAACGTGAAAACAACACGGGGTACAGCAATATAGAGCAGAATGTGGGAACATGGGAACACACCATTGGGATGAAAAAGTTTAATCAATTTTGGTGAACATTCTTCAAATCCCCACCATTAAACTAAAATTGGGACTGCAAATAGGTGGGAGACTACTAATAGCAGCTGGGACTGCAAATAGGTGGGAGACTAATAATAGCAGCTCACCTGGACCAATCAAACCATCTAGCCAATCAGAGACACGCGGGCAGTTAATAAGTACAATTTGTGTGTATTTATTAGACTCTTCCAGGGCTGTTCCAGGGCCCTGGAAGCTGTGCATTTTCCCCAGGGTTGTAGGAGTATTCCAGTGGATTAACTGGACATGCCTCCTGCACCTTATCGAGGATTTTCATTTCAGGGCCACATACTGAGCACCAGTGGAGATGGTCTAAATTATGTCTGTCAATCGCAGACTTTCATTCTTATCTACAGACTTACATTTAATCTTCTTTATAAACTTATCTACAAAATCCTTTCCATGTACAAAACCTACTTACAGACTAAATCTCACCTCTAGTAAACTTACCTAAGATTTTAGGTTTTTCTTTTTACAAACCTTCTTCCAAACCTACTCTCCTCCTCCTCCTCCATAAACCCTCTCTCCTCTTGCAAACTCACACATACTACTCTGGTTATTGATACATCTGGAAGTAGTTTTTAATCTTGGAGCTGGGGAATTTCAACAACAGGCTTTACCACTTTACCTAACCTTCAAGAGCACCATTGCTTTCCACTAGCCTGTTTGGAAGCACACTTGGGGGAGTCCATATAAATCCATTCAAGTCTGACCAATCTACTAGTTTCAGCAACTGAACATTTGAGATGGATTTTGAAGAAATGTTTTGTGCCTGTTGCTCCTTGTTTAATGAGCATCATCTCACTTCAGGGAAGAAGATAAGATCTGACCCAATTCTAGTTGACATCTCCCTAACAGCTTTCCTCAGCAACCTTCTGATCCGGGTAACAGAATTATCAAGACTTGATGAAAGCTTGGCTCCAGTAATCCAACAGGTTCAATAGTCCCCAAGAACTGTACAGGAAGTTTGTATTGTGAGAGGCTCACTGCACTGAAACCTCTTTCATGTCTTTTTTTCTGATCAGGAAGCAACACCCAACAGCTCAGGAGAAAGACAATCAGCGGTCCCCGCTCTCAAAGCATCAGAAGAGGTGGACATGCAAATCGATCATGCTCTCAAGGCTCACTGAATGGAACAGAATTCCAATCACTAACCACCAGTGCCATTTCATTGCAGGGCTGTGACCACCAAAAAGTTATAACAAAATCCCATTGTTTTTGAGCTCCTGATGAACTAAGATGACATGAAGACAGTCACAGTGGGGGGTGGGGGGGCGCTCAGATTTGACAACAGCCTTCCCCACTAGTTCAATCACTGCTGGCCTTGCCAAAAATCATGGGTCAGCACCTGTACTGTTGGTGGGTTGTCAGTCCGGGGACTCGTTAGTGAATAGTACGCCAACAACTGCTTTCTGTGTGGCATGATCTCTACATGCAAGTATGGCACTGTTGCAGCAAGATATTGGCCAACATCCTCTGTAGCACCAAAGCCTTCCACCCAGAAATACTTCAAAGACCGCATTGATAAAAATACATTGGCCAATTGGGCATCCTCAATTGGACAGTCCCTCAGCTCCAACCTTTCAATCTTCTGACAACCTTGTGCCAAATTCAATAGGCCAAAACCAATGTCACCACAACAACCAAGGAGGACCCACTTAAGCTTCCCTCCATGTGTCCCGATATATGACACTCCTCTATCTGTCAAACCATCAATTCGCAAGTAGACTGAAAAACGTGTGAGTTTAGGGCAACCCTGCAGCACTGACTGTACTCCCGCATCCAGGGGAAGATCTTTCACAAGTGGTGATGTTTGAAGCAAAACAATCCGAAAATCTGTTAACTTGGTGAGGCAACGACCCACATCAGCTAATGATGCATTTGTAACATCTGACAGATACATAACTAAGAACTTCAGTTCCTGACAGCCTTCTGCAATTGCTGTCAGTCCCCTGTGTGTTATGGTTCCCGAACCATCCTCATGGTCATCAACCCTTAAACGCTTCAGTCTTTTACTCGTTTTGCCTACCACCTCCAGTCCTTTGTCCCCTAGCACATTACTCACCTGCGCAAATCCTCTTTAATTTCAGCAAGTGTTACAAAAAACCAAGTCACAGAAAAGACAAATAATAAAGCTAGACCACAATGGTGATGAGACAGTATAGCTGCTGTGGGAAATAGTCTGGAACAAAAAATGTGAAGAAAGCAAAAGAAAAAGCACGTGCCTCTAATTCTTCAAGGCAGAAGCAATAAGTGAGGATCTGACAGTGACCCTCTGCACTGAGTGATGTGTATTTGAGATCAAGAATCTTCAACTTTGTGACCCAAGGAATGAATGCTGTCACCAATCTATCCTCTTCTTGCAATGTGTAGCATCCAGCTCCAAACGCTTCTAACCGCATTGACATGTACTTCATGATTTCTTTCAGTGTTTCCAATTCGATTTCACCCATTTTGAGAGATGAAAGAGCAGGACACTTCTGCACAAGTGAAAGCAGTGCTTCACAGATATTTAACTCATCCAAGTCTGTTGATGTAATATTTAGGCTCTCTAGACATGGGTTATTGTCACCCAGATGAAATAGCCACTCCCCTCCTTGATCATCAATCTTGCTTTCCTCAAGATTTAGCATCTTCAGTGATCTGGTGGGTACAAAACCAGTGGAAGTCTTTTGTGAATGACCAGAGGGACAAGAAACAAATGAGAGACTGGAAAAAGCTCAAAAACTCCCATCAAAACAGCAAAAAACTCTAAATCACCTCTTCATGAGCTAATAATATGGAAAATGAGACCACTGAGGACAAGTGAAGTTTTCTTTGATTCAAGACCAACAACAAAAATTAGGGTTACCTTACAATGTCTTTTCTTGACACAAAATATCACATGGTTGAAGAACACTCAACAGAAAGAATAAATATGGTATCTCTGTGGTGTCAGCCAATTGAAGGATTGATCTAAATTATGACTGCCAGCAAAATTGCCGAAATACTGAAAAACTCATAGAATTACAAACCAAATCCTGCTAATGAGATTGTGGAGAAATGAAAATTTCACCTGCATGCCTGAGCAATAGATTTGAGGCCTACAGTTGAAAAGCCTGAGCATTTGCTCAGCTTCAAGACCTGCAATGATGTGCATCCACCACAGACTGCCTTAATCATTGCAATTTGCTCAATGTGTTCAAACTGAGACACATCTCATTCTCATGACACAAGAAAACCTAAACAAATGGATCATTATACATTATATAGCAGCTCCTCTTCAGCTGGCAAACTCTCCACAAACTCTGCTTCTTACTGTACAACACAGCAATGAAGAATGCAACTCTGGAAAAGAAAAGAAAAAACAAAAGAGAAGAAGACATATGCAACTCAGGAAGAAGAAAAGAAACACCAAGAGAAAGAAGAGCTATGCAACTCAGGAGGAGAAAAACAAACAAGAGAAAAAAGCCCTACCTATGCAACTCAGGAACATAAAAGAGACAAGAAAAGAAGAAGAAGCAGAGGAAGGTCTGTGCAATGGAAAGAGGAAGCACCTGGAACACAAAGTCAGTCAGTCAGTCAGTGCCCACAATAGAAAGGAAAGAAAAGACAAAACCCTAGTGCGGTAACCTGGGAGAATTGTTTGCAAAAGAGAACAAGGGGCAAGGGAAACAAAAGGAGGAAAAGAAAAAAAACAAACAAACAAACAAACCTACCTACCTGCAAGGCAGCACCACAGCCATGGGCAAGGAGCTCAAGATCAGTATCCAAGACCTCCATGCGATGCAAGTGCAGATGCTTGAGAGAAGGATAAGCTTTGACAAGCTCTTGGATCCAGGGACCAGCATAACCACCCCAGTTGTCTACCAGCAGATCAAACTCCACTGCTCTGGGCTTGCCCTTGAGCTTGAAACTCTCCAGGTTCTTGAATCTCTTGGACAGTGCAGAGGGAGCTATGGAGTAGCAATTGGACACTGACACATACTTCCTCGTCTCTCCGTCCACTCTGTGCCATTGCTTTGATACCAGTGAAATGTTGCGCCGGTCGTCTGGATCTCGCAAATGCTCGAAAATGCATCCTAAGGTCTCATCCAGCGACAAGCATCTCTTTACTGGCGCCGCTTGCTGCTGCTTCTGCTGCTGTTGTTGCTGCTTCTTCTTCGTCTGATGCTGCTGCTGCCCCCCCCCGCCACCGCCGCCACCGCCACCACCCGACGCCGACTCCATGGCTCTTCTGTGCTGCTGCTGCTGTCTAAACAACAAGGCAGAAGAAGAAGAAGCAGAAGCAGTTGAAAACATTTTTAGAACATTTACTAACTCTTCAAGAGCGTAGTGTTTCTCCAATTCTTCTTCTTCTTCTGCGAAGCTCCAAATCTCTGCTCTGATTCTTTCTTGTTCTTCTTGTTCTTCTTCTTGTGCGAAGCTCCAAATCTCCACTCTGATTCTTCTTTTTCTTCTTCTTCTTCTTCTTCTTCTTCTTCTGCCAAGCTCAAAATCTCTAGTCTGATTCTCTTCTTCTTCTGCTGCGAAGCTCCAAATCCGACATCTTCAAACTTATGGAAGCACAAAAACTAAGAAGAAGAAGAAGAAGGGAAAAAAACAAAAACTCACGAATTCATATCACTTTCTACAGAACAGGTCCAAAGACAAACACCACCATCACCACCAGAACAACAACAACAACTACTACTACTACTATTACTACTACAACGTTGTTGCTTCATTCCCGTGGTCTTCGCAGCAAAAATAACAACAACAACACTTAACTTAGTGGGGAAAATCTTCCAAGACGGAGACTACAGCAGCTTGCTTCTTCTTGACTTGCCTAGTTTTTGATATTCTTTGTGCGCGCGCGTGCGTGCGCGCAAGAAGAAAAACTCAAAACAAAGACAGCAAACAAACTCAAAACGAAGACAGCAAACAAATGGGAAGAAGAAGTAGAAGAAGAAAGAAACAAAGAGAGAAAGAAGAAGAATCAGAAACACTCCCCCAACGAACAACAACGACAAAAAAGAAAGAGAGAATCCAAAACCAAAAAACAAAACACAGACACAAAAGCGCTGGAGCGAGCTACGCTCAAGGCTCTGGGTTTTTCCAGCGCCAGAAAGGGCTATTAATTCAAGCCAAAAATGGTCACAACTAAAACTGCTTCTGCCTCTGAGGCTAACTAAGTTAGCCTAGTGTTTTATTTTTCTTTCTTTCTTTTTTTCATTTTCAATAAATAAATAAATAAATATTTATTTATTTATTTGTTTATTTTTAGGATGTTTTGTTTATCCCCCCAAAATGGAGATCATCTGTAGGAACTTCAAGCAGTGTTTTTTCTTTTCTTTTCTTTTCTTTTTCTTTTCTTTTTTTTTGGCGAAATTTGGCTATTTTTCGACAAAGAAATTGGGAAATTTTTGTTTTTTTAGAAGTGTAAATATTCGATTAATTTTTGCTAAAAAAATTTTTGGTTAAATTTGGATACCTTCCTTTTCGGCGACTGAAAACCTACAAAATCGATTTTTTAAATTTCGCTTTTTGCCGAAATTTCGCCAGTAGAAAAGACAACGCTCAGGGTGTGAGCTATACCCAGTGTGTTTATTTTTATTTTATTTTCAATTTCCTGATGGAGCCACCGGGGTGGCGAGCATCCCTAGGCAGGTTGAGACAGATTTCGCCAGGTTGGCGACATTATTTCAAGGAACTCCTAAGTGCACATATAAATGTGGCGACACCCTTCCCCTCCCCACCGCCCCCCGCCCTCCAAAAAAACAAAAGAAACCTGGAATAACGGAATTCCAAAATGGATTAAAATTTCCAAGAAATCAATGAATTATTCCAAAACTGGTGTTCATCCCGTAAGAAGATTTAGCCAAATCTGGTTACAAAAATTTAAGAACCTTTGTTATTTTGACTACCCTCCTAGAACCTGTTGAAGAAATATGGCGATTATTATTATTATTATTATTATTATTATTTAAATCTGGCTAATTAGGGCCACTTTTTCCCAAAAATCCTTTGTATGTGTCCAAATCATAGTTTTCAAGTTGAAAAAATGCAAAAAACCTCCTCAAAAAAAAAACCATACACACACACACACACAAACAAAAGAGAATTCTGGACTTGACTAAGTCAAATTAATCACTGAAATTTTTCAAAACAAAAAACATTGGCGTATGTGATCATCATACAATGAACATTGGTCGAGATGTTTGGGAAGAATTGTGATACAGAATGAGACTGAGAAATCCTTCAGGAAGAAAATAATAATAATTAGTGTGAACCCCGTGCATAATGCACAGGTGTGTTATTTCAATAATGTTTGGTTGATGTTTTTGGTTTTTTCAAAAAAACTTTTCTTTTCAAACAACCGTTGGTCCCCCCCCGCCCCCAACGGTTCTTTATATTTAAAAATTGTGATACAGAATGAGACTGAGAAATCCTTCAGGAAGAAAATAATAATAATAATAATAATTTTTTAAATAAATGGTGTGTGTGATTGTGATGAATGATAAATAATACGAGGCTGCCAAAATCTTTGAGAAAATGAATGGATGTTGTGAGTGTGATGAACAATAGTATTATGGACAAAGTATAAGGTTATGGCTCGTAACTCATGACCTTATAGAATGTTACGGATCATAACTTGTGACCTGCTAGCCAAATCTGAGTGTCAAAAATCCTCCTAAGGGGAAGTCTTTGGGAAAAACATTGGTCCCCGTGAGTGTGATGATATTGTGAGCTTAATTCCGGGGTGGGAATGTACTCACTACTTACTTGCAAATTAGTCTAAAGGAGCCAACGACAACAAGAAGTAGGCAAATTGTGTCCCAACTTACACCCCCACCAAACCAAACCGCTTGATGCGGATTGAAAAAGTGTGTTTGTAGTTTGTACCAACAGATATCTGGGGGGTGGGTAAGGGTCGGGGCGGTGTTATACCTATGGTGCACAATGCATTTCAAGAAGCCTCAAATTTGACCCCACAATCCGACACACAAATAAGGGAAAAAAAAAAGAAAAAGAAAAGGGGTTTTGATGATGGCCACATTAGTTGGGTCCACGTTTGGATCCTTAAACCTCTCTCTTTGGCTTGTTGTGATATAAAAAAGTGCGAGAGAAGGTTCTCGTGTTGTGCTTTATTTTACAAAGCTTCTTCAACTCGGGATTGTATCTCACTTGGCCACCACCCATTGAAATTTTACTAAGGCAAAGAGCCCGCCCCCCCCCCCCCTTCCCCCCTCTTTTTCCCCCCTTCAAGAAGAAACATAATAGGTAATGAATGGAGAGGCCTAGCCCCATAAATGTTTTTTTGAAACGCACAAAGTTCTTTGTTCTGGGGGAGGAAAGAAATAAGGAATAAGTTTTAAGGAACAAGTAGATGGCTGAAATGCTCTTTGAAGGCCTAATTTTCTTTTTTCTTTTGGAGAAAGAAAAGGGGGGAAAGGGGGGTTGGTTGGGGGGGGCATTTTTTCTTTATATTTGAGTGAGTTGAATGTGCAGTGAGAGAGACACATCAATGAGCTGAAGGTAGTCCATAGCCATCTCACTGAGGTAAAAAAAATGCCACTTGACTGAGTTTGAAGTAGACAGCCTAATGGTTTACAGCAACTCCAGTGATGCTCAGTATGGGACCTTGCCAAATTATTTCGTACATCCAACTTTAATTATTTACAGGGACTGCAAGTAGGTGGGGAGACTATCAATAGGAACCCACCTTGACCAATCAAACTATTTAGCGGGTCCACAGCAGCAGCTGTTAGGTTTTGCTGTGCCTTTCACCCAGTGTCAGCAAACTGTGGAAAACTGCTGAGCCAAACCGGCACATTTTGACTTCTTTTCATCCAAATTTTATTTACTAAGCACTGGTAGAATTGCTCTTGTAGGATTTTGAACCTTTTTTTGTGTTTTTTTTTGGGGTCCTCCCTCTCTTTTCATGGCACCCTCAATTTGATTTCATATGGTTGGCCCAAAGTTCTCCACCTCTCTCACCTACATGGGTGAACCAATATTTTAACATCATATTTTTTTTTTTAATGTCTGGAGTGAATTTCTTTTGTAAGAGGGGAATCTTTAAACTTTCAGAACTTTTTTTGTGATGGGGCAAATCCAAGAGGCGCATTGCAATTTTTAAAAAAATTCTGAACTTGGAAGAAGGCACCAGCCCAACTAATTAATATGAGTCCAGGTACAACAAAGTCATTCAATAGATGAAAAGCTCATGCTGAAGTACATTGTACGCAACTAAGTCTATCCTTTCAAGGGGGTTACTTCAGTCATGAGATCATTCCATCATATTCCTCAAAACTCTGACACTCTTTCCCATGGCAAAAAAAGCTTTTCCTACTCCAGAAATCTGGGGTTCCAATGTAAGAAGGGTTGTTGCCCAGGAAAAGCTGGTGCCCTATCTGATGCCCATGTGAGAGAGGGGTGATCCAATCCAACCAAGTTGTGTTAGAGCCTAGCCTCTACATGGTAAAAACATGTCCAAAAAAAAATGAATTGCAACCAGTAGTGGGTCACTAATCTGAGTCTCTAAAATCAGACACCTACTTCAAGATTCCCTACACCACCTGGAGAAGTGTCCAAATAAGAAAGGGCTGTTTTGATATGCAAAGTATTATATACTACACCCCCATGACAAGAGAAAGTGGGCTTGCTTCATCACTTTACTCCCACTATTCATGCATTGTAAGGTCCCCTTTTTGGCAGCTGTTTTTACTAGTCAATTGTCATCCTTTCACTTTAAAATATACATTTTTCCTATCAATCTTCAAAGTACAAATAAGATCTCAATCTCACAATTGATTTTTTTACATTTGATATTGAAACCACAAAGGCTTCTTACATCACACATTGTTGTCACAAGTGACATCAACAATC
>Ga0116229_10013330_pt1 | contig 11643 bp, 10 predicted proteins | sample S1TSphgellanicum_3_FD_87313 | JGI IMG/M metagenome (GOLD analysis project Ga0116229, IMG submission 87313) | Host-associated microbial communities from peat moss isolated from Minnesota, USA - S1T2_Fc - Sphagnum magellanicum MG | ecosystem: Host-associated > Plants > Peat moss > Unclassified... | reverse complement strand
CTGGTGGGTGCTGCTGGTTCATTGTGGCCATGGGACCTGCTCTTTACATGCATAATATGTTTCAAATATGTTTACCGTGTTATGTACTCTCTGTCCCCAATCACTTAGTACTTAGTAGTACATTCTCATGTGTCTCTGGACCCTCTGGGGACCCTTCCTTCTTCATACTTCTTCTTCTTCTTCTATTGTTGTCAGCACCACCTTTGTTTGTTTTCAAGGCTTACAATAACCAATAATAATAATAATAATAAATTTCAAACTTGTCCTTTTGAGAAATATTTAACAGCAAAGATTAGTCATATGGCCAAAAATAATAATTATTTCATTCTTTATATACCTTTTACCTATGAGTGATGTTTGACATAAAATAATTTGCAAAAGGTCTAGCTGAAAAAAAAAGAGGAAAAAAATAATTAATATTTTTGCCTAAATTGTTGAGTATTTAACTCCCAACTCATGAAAAAAACATTTATTGTCCCAATTATTGGGTTACTATTACAAATGCACGACAAAAGGTGTACTTTGTATAGTTCATCCTCAACTCTTGAAATTCTGGAAAATTGGGATCGGAAATTGGCGTCAAGTTAACCCAGAGTTTTGAAATACCGAGAGGGAGAGAGAGAGAGATTCATTTGTAAAGTACCCTAGACTGTCGCTACTGGACCCCAGTTTTGTGGAAACTAGGGACGAAATGTTAAGTCTGGATGAAAACAGTACACAGGAGAAAAAAACAGGGGACCAAACTAATTTCTGACCTAAATTGACCCTCAGGGGGAGTATCACCCCCAGTTTTGGATTTTGCTTTTTAGTGCACATTGACTGCTTGAGCCTTGACTGCTTTGCTCATAGCTCATGTTTTTCATTACCTACATGGGGCTGGAGTGAACCAGCAGCCACCAATGCACCAGTTGAGGATGAGGCCGTTGAAGCCCTTTTGAGGATGAACCAAAAGCACATCCTCCCTGCCCAAAGTTTCTTTTTTTTTTCCACCTCTACTCTGCCCCAAAAATTTTCTCTCCTACCTACCTACCTCCCACCTACCTCTCCCCTCCTACCTCCCCCCTCCTACCTCCCATCGCCAGAGCCTGGGAGTCGTTTGGAGCAGAGCGGATCGCCTGAGCCTGGGAGCCATTTGGAGTGGTAGCGGAGTAGATTGCCATTGCCAGAGCCTGGGAGTCGTTTGGAGCGGGATCCGAGCGAGAGCCAACGCAAAGCTCTGGAACGCCTAACGCGGGAGCTTCAAGCTTCAACGTAAGTTCCATCCCTTGTAAGCCTTCTTTTTCTTTTTTTTTGTTGTAGTGCAGTGAAGAAGGTGATAGCTGCCATCACCTTTTTTTTCTTTTTTTTCTTTTTTTGCAAAAGGCCTTCTTCTTTTTCTTTTGGTGTAGTGCAACAAAGAAGGCGACGGCAGCTTTTCCTGGGCTTTTTTTGGAACGTATAAGGCGATGGTAGCTTTGTTATCGTCACCTTCTTCTTCTTCTTTTTGTCGTAACAACGTTGCCTTTTCATTTATTTTTTTTGGCATTGCAGAAGGCAACGGTAAAGAGCTACCGTCACCTTTTGTTCTTGTTTTGATGTAGCAAAGAAGGCGACGACAATAATGCTGCCATCACCTTCTTTTTTTGGTTTTGTTACAACAAGAGGAAAAAGGTGATGTTATCATCGCCTTTTTTTTTTTTTTTTTTTGGGTTTTTTTGAAGGGGATGTTTGTTTTTTTTTTTTTCTTTTTTTTTTTTTTTTTGATTTTTTAAAAAAAGAGAAAAAAGGTTTTTTTTTTTTTTTTTTTTTTTTTTTTTTTTTTTTTTGGGGCATTATAGAAGGCGATGGTAGCTTGATGTTATCACCTTTTGTTTTTGTTCTAATGCAGCAAAGAAGGCGATGGCAGCAATGTTGTTATCACCTTTTTTTTTCGTTTTGTTGCAGTGCAACGAAAAAAGTGACAACAACTTTGCTACTGTCGCCTTCTTTTCTTGGTTTGTTTTGGAGCACAAAAGGCGATGGCAATAAAGTTATCGTTGCCTTTTTCTTTTTTTTGTAACGCAACAAAGAAGGCGACAGCAGCAATGTTGTTATCACCTTTTTTTTTCGTTTTGTTGCAATGCAACGAAAAAAGTGACAACAACTTTGCTACTGTCGCCTTCTTTTCTTGGTTTGTTTTGGAGCACAAAAGGCGATGGCAATAAAATTACCGTTGCCTTTTTCTTTTTTTTTGTAACGCAACAAAAAAGGCAATGGTAGCAACACTACCGTCACCTTCATCTTTTTTTTTTTTTGGGTTGGAGCTCAGAAACCAATGACACCAAAGCAAGGAGAAAAAGAAAAAAAAGAAAAAAACAGAAGGTGATAGCAATTTTTTATTTATTTATTTTTTTACAGCGCAGAATCATTTATGGTTTTGTTTTGTTGTGGTTCCATTGTAGCAAAGAAGAAGAAGACAACAGCTTCTGTCACCTTCTTCCATAGCTTTGCTGCAAGAAATTAACAACCTTCGCCTTTTTTTGGTGGTTTTGCTACGAAGAAGGTGACGGTAACAATGTTGTCACCTTTTTCTATGGTGATGATGATGTGAAGAAGGCAATGGCACTCGATGATTTTTTTTCTTTTTTCTGTTAGTCCTTAAGGTTTAATTCATTATAATTACCAATTAACAATGAAATGGTGGTTTTTTGTTTAGGTTGAAGGTTGTAATGGCTAGGAGAAGGAGATTGAGGAAAAGTGATGGTGGTGATTTGGAAGTTCATAAGCAAAATATTACATTATCAAATCAAGTGATTACTGAAGAAAATGTTATTCCAACAAATTAATTGCAAATTATTGTTTTTTCACATTAGGCAATTGTTGAACAAATTGTTGCTTCTTCATATTAGGTAATTAATGAGCAAAATGTTGCTCCATTAGAATTGAGACTTGAGGAACAAAATGTTGCTTCAGTAGAATTGAAAATTAAAAATTGATGTATTAAACAATCTATGTGGATTAAAGTTAACAAGGATGACAATTTGTAATGTGGATTGAGAATTTCGATTGAAAACTGATGAATTGGATTGTTTTAAAATTTAAAAATATTAAATTATATGTAGATTAAAAAAATTGTACAAGTTTTTTACATTTAATTATATTCGCATCTTCCATCATTTGATGGAAGGTACGGGATTTTTTTTGTCAAATTGTTTTATTGCAATACCTAAAAGTAGTTAAAGTTTGTAGGAATTATATTTGATTGTGTGATTTTATGTTTTACAATACTTGCATTATGTTTTTAAACATTTTATGTGAAAGGTTTTACGGTTAGGGTTTTTTTAATTACAAAGTAATAATTTACTTTTTGATATTTTTTTATTTAGGTTCGGAACTTGAAACCGGCCAGGTTTCTCAACCACCAGCACCTCCTTGTCCACTTAATTTTGCTCGGAAGGACAAAGAATGGACGAAGGTTGAATCAAAATGGAAGTGCAAAGTTGGCACTTGCATTGTTGCATATTGTGCCAAATGGTTGTTGACCAAACATTTGAAGGAGGTGCATGGCTTAGTGGTAGAAAAGGCCAAACCTAGGAAGCCTTCAATTTCCGCGAGAGGTCCTCGACATCAAGACCATGCTAAAATGAATGTTCACATCTTAGGAAATGCCCAGGCTGTGTAAAGGCGAAATGGTCAAAAGATTGCTAGTCGCACATGTGCCAAAGCAAATAAGGAGTGGGTAAAGTTGGTAATTGTTGCAAAACAATGTCCATTATTCCCAAAACCAACTTTGGTGAAATTAGCTTTGGAACAACTATTGCAGGTGCTGGGTCTAACTACCTAAGGCATGGGAAATGTGGTTCGAGATGCAACATCACGAATGGAAAAAAGAAGATTTATAAGAGATGATTCGATCCACCCTTTGTGTATATGCACGACAATTGAAGAAAGCATGGGATGTAAAAAATGGGGATCAAGAGTCTAATAAAGCAAATCGAACAAAACAATTGACATATGTATTGAATTTTCATGAGTCTAAAATGATTCATGGAAGGTAAGAAACAATAATAATCAATGTTTATTATTTTTTTATAATTTTGTTTCATCCAAGGTGTGTAAGGTCTAATTTGGTGGTTTTGGGTGTTTATAAGGTTGAGGAGACAATAAATGAAGAGTTTGTTGCAAATGTAGTTCATGTTGAGATGCAACGCCGCCATTTCTACACTACTCATCATGCAACAAGGGCTGCAAATGCAGCAGTTGTTTACTAAATTAAACACGGGATTATAAATTTTGATATGGTTTAGGGTTTTCACTTTATATAATTAGCTAGGTTTTTTCAGGCCTTTTATTTTTTGGACTACCCAATTTTTGAACTTTGGTCCTATGATGTGTTATGGAGAACCTTTTTTTTCATTGGGTTCTTTAGCAATTTTTCATCCACCCATTTTTGTACATCTTTTATCAACATAATATTCTCTTCTAATCACATTTGTTTAAGGGTATATGGTTAATCATATATGTCTTCTTTGTCATAATTTTCTTAATACTTAAAATGTAAAAATCAAACCTTAAATAGGCCCATATGAATAGGTAACATTAATTTGTCTAAGGTTTATAAATATGAAAATGAACATTGTGTAATACTTACGTCTAATATAACAAAATTCACATCACCTAAATTTTTTAAAAACAATACATAGATTTTAAACATATAATACTTACATCATTTTCTGTTATAACTTCCATAAGGCCATTTACAAGTATGCAATACTCACATATGGGTCCCATAAAAGCCGTTGGTTCTTTACATTTAATGCAATACCCGCATATAGGATCATGTAATAGTTTTTGGTTATTTACATTCAATGCAATACCCACATATAAGATCTCGTAATAGTCATTGGTTTTTTACATTCATTGCAATACCCACATATAGGGTCCCATAATAGTCACTGGTTTTCATTCATTGCAATATCTGCACATAGGGTCCCATAATACTCATTGGTTTTTCATTCATTGTAATTCTCGTATATAAGGTCCCATAATAGTCGTTAGTTTTTTGCATTCATTGCAACACCCCATATGGGTCCCATAATAGTCGCTGATTTTTTTCATTCATTACAAAACTTGCATTTTGTCATAAACTTAATTCAGAATAATAATTAATTTAGGGTTATAAAAAACATATTTTGGATAGCCAAACCACTTATTAGTTATTTTGAAATGATGTTACATGCAGGTATTGCAATTAAGGTTGGTCTTCACATAAGGTTTGTTTCAATCACCTATGGATTATTTCAGTATGAACTTGCATGCAAGTATTGCATTTAGGCCTTGGTCTTCATTCAAAGGCCCACCCAAACTACATATTGGGTATTTCAAAGTGACCTTACATGTGGATATTGCATTTAAGGTTGCCCTTTCACTACAAGTTTTACGTTAATCACCTATGGGTTATTTTGAAATGAATTTGAATATAGTTATTGCATTTAGCGTTAAAGTTTCATATAATTTTGCAATACCCACACACATATTTACTTTCACCAATTACAAATTTAACGTTAATTTTATTAATAACTAAATAAAATTTATACAAAACACAGTAGAAGGTATATCTCTTACCATTTGTTAATATCTCCAAGTTGATTTCTTTCACTTTCTCTAAAAATATATATTGCATTATTTTGCATATAAAATTCCCCCTAAAATGCATTGTAGATTTTTTTTATTTACCATAGATTTGTAAAAAAAATGTTAATTAATTTAAGGTTTCCCAAGCTCTAAATTTGAATCATAATCAAATAGTACATATTTATAACAATTATATGAAAAAATGTGCTTTCTTTTTAATAATTTTTTTTAGTTCAAATTTAATATGTTATAATATAATATGGAATAGACATTAAACCGTCATAAATGTTTATTAAGCTTACATGGCCTAGGCTAGTAAACTACCTATATAATTAATATGTTTACTAAATAAGTTGAACACTTTCAATACTTACATAGACTATTTAAAATATTAACCTAAAAGGCCTACACTAATGAATAAACTACATAATAGGCCTATATTACGTAGGTAGCCTATTAGGTAGTTAATTAGGTTACTTAACAAGTAGCTTGCTAACCTATCACTCATATTTAAGCTAGGTTGTTTAGTTTGGTCAATGTCGACACTCTAATCAATCTAACAATCTTGGCAATGAGCTTTCATTGAAGCTAGTAATTTGTCAAGGCTACAAAGTCTTGGTTTTTTTTTATGAACACTATTGTGTTTTTTGGACAGTCGAATCATGTTTCAACTTATAAAGGTGTCGAAAACATTACATAACAACTTAGCTCTCACAAAGCTTCCAAATCCACACAAACTTTGGCATGGCTTTTAAAAACTTGTGAACATTTTCATACGTAGCTATTAATATTTTGGAATTTTAAAATTCACATTTTAAAAAAAGTTCATTAAAAATAATTGCAACATACATAACCATATATATATAATTTTAAATAAATATGTATTGAAATGTATAATTTCATAATATCATTATTTATATATAATGTGTTATAAATAACAATATATTTGGACCAATATTTAAACCAATATTATACATCATAAAAAAAAAAAGTTTACATAATGACTTGTGTTATATATGTATAAAATATATAATTTTTTTACCCACTATCTAATTATTTTAACCAATAAATTATTTATTATGTATCAAAAAAATATAAAATAAAATTTTAATCAGACAAAGGATTAATATATGGGAGAGATCATTTTTATTACTATGTGAAACGAACAAAAAAAATAAATAAATTATGTGCTTTAATATTTTTTTAAACATTGTTTAAAATCTTATTGAATTAGAGACTTTATATTTTTGTTTTTTGAAATGAGTTTACAACTTTAAAAGGGAAAAAAACATAAATATGAACATATTTGAAGAAATTTTAAGCTTGAAATTTTAATTTTTTGATCTGGACAAACTTTGTATTACATTTAAGGTTGAGTTTTCACATAAGGTTTGCTTTTTACCTTTGTGTGATCTCTCCAACCAAAATTTTCCAATCTTTTTGAAGAAGATATAGAATGAAATTATATTGTTTCACATATGTTTAAACGCTAAAAATTTCCCTTCAATTTAATGTAAAATATTTTTGATAATTAATGAATTATCACCAAATTTTGTCGTATAATTAAATAACTAATAAACCAATATTTCAGATACTTTAAATGATTAATTATCAAGAATTAAATAATCAATTATTTATTTAAAATAATTAAATAATCATTTGGTTTAACTTTATTTACTTGGATAATAAAAAGTTAGATCTAAAAACCAGATTGATTAATTTAACATTTGATTGATTAACTTAATTATACTTTTGTTTTAATAAGTTATTGAAATCACTATTTAAAATAATTATTCCACATTATAGATTGTTAGTTCAAAATTTCCATGAAAAATTCCTACACCAAGATAAGTTTGATCACAATTATCATTGTATTATTTATTCCACAAACAATACAACCTCTTCCCAAATTCAATGAAACAAAGTAAGAATCATGGAACTCCTAATCAATAACCCCAACTTCTATACACACCTTTGTTAGCATATTATTTTGAAATGAACTAATTATTTTGTGACCCAAAATGCAGGTATTGCATTTAAAGTAGGATCTTCATTTAAAGAGGGCTTAAACCCCCACATGCGTAATTTCAGAGTGACCTTGAATGTAGGTATTGCATATAGGTGTTGCAACCCCACTTTGAGGGAAGTGTGAGGTCACCACTCACATTCCCGAAAATGGGACTTGGGAATCCTCTGGGATTCCCGAAAACTCAGAACTCAATTGTAGGGGTCAAAACACCTCGCATTGAGGTGTTATTTATATTGTTGGAAAGGTCTTGAAGTGTAGATGTCTGAAATGGCCTCGCATGAGCCATTTGGGCATCTGCAGCACAAGTTATGGTTGAAAGAAGGGTCGGGAGCCAAACTGGCAATTTGACTCCCAACCACTAAAAGTCGGGAATCGACCCGATCCCGGTGTGTGCAAGTGGAGTGTGACACACCGTTGGAAAGCTTTTAAGGAAAGCTACACGTTTTCTTGAGACCTTGTCCCAATTGGAGGTCGAAGTAAAAAGTTATGAACGCCCAAAGTTGCGGGAGTCCAAACTGGGATAATTTCGGGACTTTACTTTGGGAGTCTCGAGAAAAAGTGCCATTCGGATGCAAGTGTGACGGAGAAGCACATAGAATACTATATGGGGGAAGGTGGTGGCTTCCCCCGAGTTTGGGCAGTGGTGAGTCAAGTGAGTCTAAAGTTATCCGTGGCTTGTTTTAACACCAAGAATGTTCCAGAATGTGAACTAACCAACTTGTTGGTTGGTTTGATGCAGGTTCGAGTAAGTGAATAGCTTGTCACTTCTTCCTAGTCCAATCCCGGAGCTCCAACACGCCCCTCTACCCCTTTTTAGTGCTGAAAGCTGGGAGCGTGCCCCGAGTTTCCCACAATTCCGCAACTTGAGTAACTTAGCCCCAACTTGGGGCTAACTAGGGACTTGGGAGTGCGTCAATAGGGTTCGGTTATTTCAAAGTGACTTTACATGTGGGTATGATGTTTAGGGCTAGGTCTTCACTTAAGGGTATCCAAACCATCTAGATGGGTTTTTTTTGAAACGTGGTTATTGCATTTAAGGTTGATTCTTCATTTAAACTTGCAATACCCGGACTTATACTTACTTCTACCAACTAGAATTTTGGGGTTTCATTGTAATACCTACACTCGTACTTACTTTTACCAACTGGAATTTTGGGGCTTCATTGCAATACCTACACCCACACTTGCCTCTACCAACTAGAATTTTGGGGCTTCATTGCAATACCTAAACCCATACTTACCTTTACTAATTGGAATTTTGGGGTTTAATTGTAATATTTGCATTTGTACTTATTTCTATGAACTGGGATTTTGGGGCCTAGATATAATACCTGCATTCAACACTAATATTATCACTATCATTGTGTATTTGCATTTCACACTTTTTGTGTTTATTACTTGGAAAAAATAATAACCTTTTTGCCATATTAGACTTCATGTGTGTGTTGAATACATGATGTTCAAAGAATTTGGGCTATGGTTTCCTCCATACAAAATTGATTATAAAACAAAATTCTTCATGCCAATGGCAACAATCTTGATTAGTAATTCAAACATTTATTCATGACATCGTTTAGTACATACATTTGTGTGATTGAGCATTGTTTCATGCCAATCTTTGAGCTGTTTGACATTATTTCCCAATCCATCTTCTACACGGTGTAACACTAATCCTGGGTGTGAAATTGCATTTGCCTTTGTGATGTGTATGTTATGAATATTACATGCCAATACTCTCATGTGTGAGGTGGCATGTTCACAAAGTGTCACATCGCTTTCTTTACATTCATTTGTGATCTCTTGCATTATAGTAACCAATTGTGCAAGAGCCCTTTCCATTGGGGTTAATGAATTTATTATGTCATTAGACCCTATAATGGCACCCATAGGGAGATCATTTTGCTCCATGTTCATGAGCCCATCAAATTCCATGATCCCATCATCACCTTCAAGATGTTCATTTTCGTCATCAACATTGGACTCCATATCATCTAGAATATGTTGTGGGTTTGCAAACATGTGACCCAACCCTCCATGATGTGATCCATACCATGTTCCACAGTAATGAATGATATCCTTTTGAGAAATGTCTGTGCATGTGAGAATGACCACAATTTGGTGTTTACACATGTTCCCCCGCAATGCCCATTCACATGTGCAACAAAATATTTCGGTGAATGGGAATTTCACCGCATAAATAACATTGGGAAGGCGTTGGCTCCGTACGCCCCAAGCTCCATCACTTTCAAAGGTTGGTTGGTACACATGGGTGAGTGGAATAAGGGTTGCCTTTTCCACATTTCATGTAATAATGGCCTCCATAACCTTGTTTTTAATGTACCCCTTTTTTTTCATTTCCAATGTGTGCATGTAATGGCATGCAATGGTTGTTGTTAATCACCACACCAACGAGTCAATCCTACGCCCTTTGAGGCCTTTTGTGTCAAAAGCAAACCAACGTTTCAATGCACCATGATATGATTCAATGCTCGCTTGGGTGTCTTGGTTGGAATGGGGCACTCTTCAAACACCTACCATCCATAATTCTACAAACATAAACATAATGCACAAGGATGAATAACATTATCACAAAACAAATTTTGAATACTAAACCATGATCAATATTATCACTTACCAAACTAATGGTAATAAGTCTAGAAATAATTTGTCCACGCATCACCAAGCCTATGTTTATGAAAGCTTTCTCTCACAGTAACCCTCCCACACTCTTTGAAGTCATCAATTGTTTCTCCATGATTGATGGACATGTACATCACATCATGAAGGTCTTGGAGGATTCCACCCCTCACTTCCACATTTTTGATTTTTTCAGTACCACGTAAACACCATGCTTTTAGAACATGCCAACAACAAAGGTAGATGGGAACCTTGTCCATACCCCATACAACCCTAATAAGGACACATGCAATAAAATCTCCATGAGTGGATGGGGTTAGTACAACATAAAATGCATTTGAAGTAATCAATAATTTTATGAAAGATGTCAAAAAACATACAAGGAATTAAATACAAAGTGGGTCCTAGGTATAGAACTAACCGTAGTGCCTTCAACTTGAGGTGCATCGTCAATGAAAAAACATGATGGTTTCCAATGTGGCATGTGTGATAACATCTTATCTTTTAATGGTTTTAACCATTCGATCAAATCCTGAACTATTTACCTACTTGTAATGATCCAAGCTAAAGGGACACTCGTACGATGATCATCAAACCCCATCAAGGTGAATGAATGGAATTTCATGTCATTTGTGCCAAATGTGGCATCCATAGAAATGGCACCATTGTGACCATATGATAGCATGGACTCGCATTGAGTTGGTGTTTGAATACCTATGGTGAATGGGACTTGAGTCCCGTTGATTTCATCAACATTTTGGAAAAAGAACACATCTTCTGGACGTTGGAGAGCCCAAGACCAAATTGAAATTGCAAGGTTGGTGTGTAAACGCTAACTCCCTTTTTTATGTTTCCAATCCAAATATGCAATGTCTTGAAGCCAAATGAAATCATCTCGTGTCATGCTTTGACCCGCATTCACACGTTCCCACCAAATTGCTTTATGCTTGTCATATATTTGTTTGGTCATGTAACCTAAGTTTAGTTGGGCCCATATGTGGTCCTTCAATGCCTATGACATGCGTGGAGCATAATGAGACATACGAGAAATGGATTCTAGGTCATGCTCACCATGTGCGAATGACCCATCAATTCGTGTATGGGCCTTATGATAAATTGTGATCTCAGCCACATCAAGTCATGTGTATAGACGTTTGATTGAGAATGACGCTAGGCATCTTCGCTTAATAGATCGAGTGTGGGTTGAATTTTCCTGATAGTCCTCAGGTCCATATCCACATTGATACCTAAACCAAAAAAAATTCAAAATGTAAATGATTACATCTTGGTATATGAATTAAAGAAATAAAAAAGGTTAATGCCATAAATGTTTACCACGTATGCCCGAGGTGGTTTTTGATAGTTGGTTGCTTGACATTTGTTTG
>Ga0116229_10013329_pt1 | contig 11644 bp, 11 predicted proteins | sample S1TSphgellanicum_3_FD_87313 | JGI IMG/M metagenome (GOLD analysis project Ga0116229, IMG submission 87313) | Host-associated microbial communities from peat moss isolated from Minnesota, USA - S1T2_Fc - Sphagnum magellanicum MG | ecosystem: Host-associated > Plants > Peat moss > Unclassified... | reverse complement strand
TGCTCGGTTCCATTGACGTCGAAGAGGGCCAGGCGGGGCGTGTCGCAATGGATCACGCTGCGCGGCAGATCGAACGTCTCGCAGAAGCCGGGGCGCAGCCCGGCCGCGCAGACGCGCTTCGCGCCGACGACTGCGTCCTTCTCCAGGACGACCGTTTCCAAGCCGGCGCGGGCGGCCTCGCGGGCCGCCGTGGCTCCGGCGGGGCCGCACCCGACCACGAGAAAGTCGACTGACTCCATACGTTTTGCACCATTCGACGGACCGCGCCCGCCTCCTGACGAAAGCCAAAGGTTCTATGCCAATACCAGAACCACGCAATTATCTTCATCTGCCCCTGGGGGACAGCCAGCCCGACGAGATCAACGTCGTGGTCGAGATCCCCGAAGGCTCGCGTAACAAGTACGAGTACGATAAAACGCTCGACATCTTCCGGCTGGACCGGGCGCTGCACTCGTCGATTCACTACCCGGGCGACTACGGATTCTGCCCCCGCACCTTGGCCCTGGACGACGATCCCCTCGACGTGCTGGTCCTCGCGATCCAGCCGACGTTCAGCGGGTGCCTCCTCGTCGCGCGCCCGATCGGCCTGCTCGGGATGATCGACGAAGGTAAGGTCGACGACAAGATCCTCGCCGTGCCGGTCGGCGAACCCGCCTTCGACGAGATCTACAACTACACCCAAGTCTTTCCGCACACGCTGCGTAAAGTCTCGCACTTCTTCGAAACGTATAAAGCGCTCGAGGGCAAGCAAACGCAGGTGCTCGACTGGCAGGATGCCGCCCACGCCCGGCGCGTGATCTCCGAGTCGCACCAGCGCTTCTTGGAATCGGACGTGGAGTAGCGCGGAAGGGTCCGCCTCCTCCAAAAGGACTCACATCAACAATCAGAGTAAGCCAGCCGGTCGGCCCATAGTCGGGCCTTCTTTGCGCGCGACCCTCTCGATAAGGATTTGACGTGACGGCACAGACAGCGATAGCAGCCGGACTGGTTGGCGGCGCCCTCGCCGTGGTTTACGGGATCATCCTCACCTTCTGGGTGCTGAGACAACCCGCAGGCAACGCGCGAATGCAAGAGATTGCCGCCGCCATCCAAGAAGGCGCGATGGCGTTTCTCCAGCGACAGTACTTCACCATCGGCATCGTTGCCGTGCTGCTCGCGATCCTGATCTTCGTCGCGCCGACGCTCGGGTGGGAATCGGCGGTCGGCTTCCTGATCGGCGCGATCCTTTCGGGTGCGGCCGGCTTCATCGGCATGATCGTTTCCGTGCGCGCCAACGTGCGCACCGCGGAAGCGGCGCGCGGCGGTTTATCGCCGGCGCTCAACGTCGCCTTCCGCGGCGGCACGGTGACCGGCATGCTGGTCGTGGGGCTCGGGCTGCTCGCGGTCTCCGCGTACTACTGGTTTCTGCTGCAAGTCAACAACGGCGACGCGGCGCTCTCGCTCGATGCGATGGTGGGCTTGGCCTTCGGCTGCTCGCTGATCTCGGTCTTCGCCCGTCTGGGCGGCGGCATCTACACGAAGGCCGCCGACGTCGGCGCCGACTTGGTCGGCAAGGTCGAGGCCGGCATTCCCGAAGACGATCCGCGCAACCCCGCCGTGATCGCGGACAACGTCGGCGACAACGTCGGCGATTGCGCCGGCATGGCCGCCGACCTGTTCGAAACGTACTGCGTGACGACGGTCGCGGCGATGCTGCTCGGCAACCTGATCTTCGGCAGCACGATCCCCGGAGCGACGACGTTCCCGCTCGTCCTGGGAGCGCTCTCGATCGTCGCATCGATCGTCGGCACGCTCTTCGTCGGGGTCGGCAAGGTCGAGAAGAACTCGATCATGACCGCGCTCTACCGCGGCATGGTGATCGCGAGCCTGCTCGCGCTCGTCGGCTTCTGGTTCGCGACCCAGCAGACGTTTGCGGGCGCCGCCGGCATCACGCCGATCGCCGTCTTCGTTTGCGCGCTGGTCGGCATCGTCGTTACCGGCGCGATTACGTTCATCACGGAATATTACACCGGCACCCAGTTCTCGCCGGTGCAGCGCATCGCGCAAGCGTCGGTCACGGGTCACGCGACCAACATGATCGCGGGCCTCGCCGTCTCGATGCAAGGCACCGCGTTGCCCGCCCTGGTGCTCGTCGTCGGCATCCTGGTCAGCTTCGGCTTCGCCGGCGTGTACGGCGTCGGTATCGCCGTGATGGCGATGCTCTCGATGGCCGGCATCATCGTCGCGATCGACTCGTTCGGCCCGATCACCGACAACGCCGGCGGCATCGCCGAGATGGCCGAGATGCCCGAGAGCGTCCGCAACGTCACCGACCCGCTCGACGCCGTGGGCAACACGACGAAGGCGGTCACCAAAGGCTACGCGATCGGTTCCGCCGCGCTCGCAGCCGTCGTGCTCTTCGCCTCGTTCGTGCAAGAACTCATCAAGCACAAGTGCCCGGGCGTCGATACCGGCACGTGCGTCGACGGCGTGAAGAATCTCTTTGCGATCGGCAATCCGTACGTGCTCTGCGGGCTCTTTATCGGCGGCCTGCTGCCGTATCTCTTCGGCTCGCTCTCGATGGAAGCGGTCGGCCGCACCGGCGGCGCGGTCGTCGAAGAAGTGCGGCGGCAGTTCCGCGAGATCCCCGGCATCATGGAAGGCACCACCAAGCCCGACTACGGCACCACGGTCGACATCGTCACGCGCGCCGCGCTCAAAGAGATGGTCGTGCCGGCGCTGATTCCGGTCGGCGTTCCAGTGATCGTCGTCGCGCTCGCGTACTTCCACATTCTGCCCGGCGATACGGGCGCCCAGATGATGGGCGGCATCCTGGTCGGCTCGATCGTCACCGGCCTCTTCGTCGCCATCTCGATGACGACCGGCGGCGGCGCGTGGGACAACGCCAAGAAGTACATCGAAGACGGCCACTTCGGCGGCAAAGGGTCGGTTGCGCATCAGGCGGCCGTGACCGGCGACACCGTCGGCGATCCTTACAAAGATACGGCAGGCCCCGCGATCAACCCGATGATCAAGGTGCTCAACATCGTCGCGTTGCTGCTGGTCGGCTTCCTGGTTCACTAAGCGGCGCCTTGCCCGGCCCGCGTCGATCCTGGGCCGCGGTAGGAGGCCGCGCCTTGCGGTTGTAACAGCGGGGATGAAGTTTTCGATCTCCCTGGGGCTCCGGCTCACCGCGGTGGCTTCCGTCGCGTTCCTGGCCGTTCACAACGGCGTCCTCGCCGAGGCGCAGCAGTTGTCGAGCGGCATCGATCTAACGGCGCTCGACCGTACGTGCAAGCCGTGCGACGATTTCTATCAGTTCGCCAACGGTAACTGGATCAAGAACCATCCGATTCCGGCGGCGTATCCGGAGTACGGCACGTTCAACATCCTGGCCGACAAGAACCGCGACGTGACCCACGACATCCTCGAGGCCGCCGCGGCGAGCAACGCCGCACCCGGCACCGACGCGCAGAAGATCGGCGACTACTACGCCAGCTGCATGGACGCTGCGTCGATCGACAAAGCGGGGACCGCACCGCTCGATCCGCTCTTCGCGCAAATCGATCGACTGAGCGGCGTGAAGGCGTTGCCGGGCGTCGTCGCCGCGCTACAGATGGCCAACGTCAACGCCTTCTTCGGTTTCGGATCCGGACCGGATGCGAAGGACAGCACCCTCAACATCGCCCAACTCGATCAGGGCGGCCTCGGGCTGCCCAATCGTAACTACTACACCGACACCGACGACAAGAGCGTTTCGATCCGGACCGCGTACGTGGCGCACGTCGCGAAGATGTTCGAACTGATGGGCGAGCCGGCCGCGCAGGCGGCCGCCGACGCCCAGTCCGTGCTCTCGGTCGAGACGTCGCTCGCGAAGAACTCCCTGACGCCGGTCCAGGAGCGCGATCCGCACGCGACCTACCACAAGATGGATGCCGCGGCGCTCGCTAGCCTCGCGCCCGCCTTCGACTGGAGCGCCTTCTTCGCCGCCTCGAACGTCACGCCCAGCGCGATCAACGTCTCCGAGCCGGACTTCTTCTCCGGATTCTCCACGCTGCTCGGCCAATGGACGCCGGACCAAATCAAGGCCTACCTGCGCTGGCATACGATCACGGCCTACGCCAGCGCGCTGCCGCAAGCGTTCGCTGACGAGAACTTCGCGTTCTATTCGACGACGCTCAACGGCACGACGGCGCAGCTTCCCCGCTGGCGGCGTTGCGCGCGCGCGACCGACGGTGCGCTAGGCGAGGTGCTCGGGCGCTTGTACGTCGCGAAGACCTTCCCGCCCGCCGCCAAGGCACGCGCGCTCGAGATGGTGCAAGACATCAAGGCGACGCTGCGCGCGGACATCGCCACACTGGATTGGATGACGCCGCAGACCAAGAATCGCGCGATCGAGAAGCTCGATGCCTTCTCGCTGAAGATCGGGTATCCGGACAAATGGCGCGACTACTCGGCGCTCACGATCGTCAAGGGTCCGTTTGCGGCCAACCTGCTCGCTTCGAACGTCTTCGAGAACAAGCGGGATTATGCGAAGATCGGCAAGCCGGTTGACCGCAGCGAATGGGGTATGACGCCGCCGACCGTCAACGCCTACTACAACCCGACGGTCAACGAGATCGTCTTTCCAGCGGGCATTCTGCAGCCGCCGTTCTTCAATCAGAGCGCCGACATGGCGGTGAACTTCGGCGCGATCGGCGCGGTGATCGGCCACGAGTCGACGCACGGCTTCGACGACGAAGGGCGCCAGTACGACAAGAACGGCAACTTGGCCGACTGGTGGACGCCGCAAGACGCAGCCGCCTTCGACGTCAAGGCGAAATGCATCGTCGACCAGTTCGATGCGCTCTCGCCCGAGCCGGGCGTGCACGAGAACGGCCAACTCGTGCAAGGCGAAGCGATTGCCGATCTGGGCGGCCTGACGATCGCCTATAAGGCCTTCGAACGCTGGCAGTCGACGCACCCGCGCCAGACGATCGACGGCTTCTCACCGGAACAGCGCTTCTTCCTCGGCTTTGCCGGCGTGTGGGGCAGCTCGTCGCGCGCGGAGTACATCCGGCTGGTTGCCAACACCGACCCGCATCCGTACGACAAGTTCCGCGTCAACGCGACGCTCTCCAACATGCCCGCGTTCGCGAAAGCGTGGGGATGCAAGACGGGCGACCCGATGGTTCGCCCCGCCGCGCAGCGCTGCGCTATCTGGTAGTGCGAGGCTCCTAAGCGTATCGATCGGCGCCGCGGTATCGGCTGGAACCGCGGCGCCGGACGCCGGCTTCGGGCCTTAGTGCTCGAGCGGCTTCGCTTTGTGCTTGCGGAGGATGGGGCTCTGCGTCGTGACCGGACCGATCGCGCCGATCTTATTGTTGTGCTGCTCGGTAAACCACAGCGAGTCATTGGGGCCGCTCGAAATGCCCAACGGCAGAGAGTTGGCCGTCGGTAACGGATACTCGGTAACCGTCCCCGCCGTCGTGATGCGCCCGATCTGATTCCCCAGTTCTTCGGTGAACCAGAGGTTACCGTCGGGGCCTGCGGCGATGTCGTCCGGCTCGCTATTTCCGGTCGGCACCGGAAACTCGGCGATCGTGCCGGTGGTCGTGATGCGGCCGATCTTGTTGCTCAGCTTCTCGGTAAACCACAGGGCGCCGTCCGGACCGGCGATGATACAATACGGTCCACTGCCCGCGGTCAAGCCGGTGCTGTATTCGGTGATGGCCATGCCGGTCGTCATCTTCGCGATCTTGTTGCCTTCGGTTTCGGTAAACCAAAGGTTGTTGTCGGGGCCCGTCGTGATGCAGACCGGAGCGCTGTTCGCCGTCGGGATCGACTGCTCCGTAACCGCGTGGTCCGGCGTGATCTGCGCGATCTTGTTCGCGTTGTTCTCGGCGACGTAGACGTTCCCGTCGGGGCCGGCGACGATCCCGATCGGTTGGCTCGAAGAGCTCGTTAGCGAGAAATCCCCGGCGATCCCTTCGGCCGTCGCGAAGCCGACCTTGTTGCCGAACTCCTCGGTGAACCAGTTCTGATTGAGGCCGGGCACGGCAACCACCATCAACGGGAACGACGACGACGTCGGAACCGTGAACTCGGCGATCGCACCCGCGCTCGTGATGCTGGCAATCTTGTTGGTGTTCGACTCCGCAAACCACAGATTGCCGTCGTATCCCGGGCGGATGAAGTCCGACGCGCTCAGCGCCGTCGGAATGGTGTATTCCACGATCGGGAACGGCGACGCGCTCGGCGATGCCGATGGGCTCGGCGACGCACTCGGCGAAGCGCTCGGCGACGCGCTGGGGGATGGACTCGGCGACGGACCCGTAAAGTTCGTCGACGCGCAGTTCTGCGCGCTCGACGGAGCCTGCGAGGCCGCGCAATAGCGCAGGCCCGAATAGGAGAACTCGAGGCTCTCCGACGTTGACGACGCGCCGGAGATCGAATAGGCGACGATGGTGGCGTTTTGCAGTTCGATCGTCGCCGCCGGCGTGCTCGAGCCCTGGGAGAGGAGTTCCAGCTCGACCGGCGCCGCGAACGTCTCGTGCGACGTGTAGTACTGATACAGAATCGGCGAAATCTGATCGGGCACCCGCGTGACGACGAGGTGCTGCACGGACGTCTTGCCTGCGTTCCTTTCGACGCCGATCGAATACGTGGTAATCGGAACGGCCGCGCCCGCGATGCCCGGGAGCTGCAACGCGACGCGCGAGACCGAATCGCGGGGCATGCCGCGCGACACGCCGACGGCTGCCATCGTCGCAAGCGACGCCGCCGCGGCGCAGAGCAGCCGCAGGCGCAGGCCCTTCACGATCCTATCCCCGCAGGTCCGTCGTGTTGCAGACGGTGCCGACGCAGAGTTTGAGCGTCTGGAACTGGATGGTCCACGTCTCAACGACGTCCTCGCCGCCAAAGCCGCTCGTGAAGCTGGTGGCAATCGGTTTGCCGAACGTCAAGGTAAGCGCCACGACGTTATGAGGCCCCGGCTGCACGACCGCCAACTCGGTCACGTTCTTGCCGGCAACGCCTTGCGGCTCGGCACCGCTGAACGTCTGCCCGCTGAAGAGGTCGGTCAGGAGGGGCGGCGTGGTCTGGTCCTCGCGACGCGTGAACGTTAAGATCGAGTTGGTAGGGGCGCCGACGACGGTGAACGTGTCGATCTGATTCCAATCCTTATAGCCCACCATTGTGGCGCTACCGTCGATCCCGGGGATCGCGAGGACGTAATCGCCGCTGAGGCTGTGAGGGATGGCGGCGAGAACGCGGCGCACCTCCGAAGCTTCGCGCGGCGGAAGCTTGCTCAGCAAGCGCTGCGAGACGGCGATGCTGCCGTGCTGCGCGCTGATGAGCGGTTGCGCTGCGGGCAGCGAGCGTGAGAGCGCGGGAACGGCCGCACCGCTCGCCGGCGCGGCCACGCCGCCCGATGGAAGAGCCGGCGATGCGGACTGCCCGCACGCGCTGAGTGAGAACGCGGCCGCGGCTGCGGCGAGGAATCGGTGCTGCATCGTCATCGCCTAGTGTCCTCCGCGCGGATAGGTTGCCGTGTTCGTCGTAAAATCGTGCGACGCGCAAACGGGCTTCGACGTTCCACCCGTTGCGGTCGTGGGGTAAGCGCAGTATTCGATGGCGTCGTAGGTCATCGAGATGGTCTCCGTTGCGGATGCGCTGCCTTGACCGCTATCCGCGGTGATCAGCACGTCGTGCAGCGCGATCGTCGCGTCTAACCGCGAAGGCGACCCGGTGGTAACGAAGTACAAGGTCGTCGTTCCTTGGACGGGCTTGCCCGAGGTATAGATCTGCAGCAAGCGAGGCGACGCGGAGTCGATGTCCTTCGTAAATGTAAATGCCTGCGGCACCACCTTGTTCGTGACGGTGCGGCCTACGCCGATCGTGGAGGACTCCAACTCGATGTCGCCCTTGTATCCGGTCGCGGTAACGTCCCCGGTCACGCCCGGCACGCTAAGATAGGCAGGGTCGCCATGCGGCGAGGGCCCGGCACCGAGAAGAGCGAGCAAAGCGAATGCGGCGATAGCCTGCCGCGCACCGTTCATGATTCAACCTCCAAAGACCCGCCCGATGACGGGGCGTGGCTTCTACCCCGCGCACGGCGCTCCTCTTGAGAACGTATTCGATCGAGCGCGGGTTCCCGAAGGCTCGTCAGTACTTTCCGAGGACGCGGACGTCGAGCGAACCCGGGAGTTGGAACGCCTCCGGTTCGAGCGCGGGCGGCCAGTCGAGTTCGACGACGAACCGGTACTCGAAGGCGGCGCGCTCCTTCGGCCGTGCGACGAGCGAGCGCAGATTGAGGCCGCGTTGCGCGAAGGCGCCCAACGCGCGATACAAGCTCCCCGGTTCGTGCGGCAGCGAGAACGCGACGCACATGCGCCCCAGATGGCGCCGCGGCTTTCCATCGCGCGCGATCACGAGAAAGCGCGTGACGTTCTCGCGATCGTCCTGCACGCCGGGCGCAAGCACGACGCCGCCGTAGATCTCCGCCGCAAGCCTCGACCCGATGGCGGCCGCCCGGCGATCGCCACCTTCGACGATACCGCGCACGGCGCCGGCGGTATCCGCGACGGGTTCGATCTTGATATGGGGGCGCGCTTTCAGAAACGCGCCGCACTGCTCCAGCGCGACGGGATGCGAGAGGATGCGCTCCACGACTTCGAGAGTCGCACCCGGCGCACCGATGAGATTCTGCACGATGGCGTGCGAGGTCTCGTCGACGATCGCGACGCCGTCGTACTGCAAGAGCAGATCGTACGCACGCGCGATCGGTCCGTAGATGGTGTTCTCGCACGGCAACAGGCCGAACTCGACGTCGCGCGCGTCGACGGCAGCCACGAGCGCGTCGAAATCGAAAAAACCGCGCGGCCGGATGCCGTCGCCGAAGAGCGCGCGCGCGGCCTGCTCGCTGAACGCACCGGCCTCGCCTTGAAATCCGACGGTCGTGATCGCCGCGAGCTCCTCGAGGCTATTGCGGCGCCGGGGCCGCGACGATCTTGCCCGCGAGCTCGGCTTGGTATTTGCGATAGATCGCGAGATAACTCGTGCCGATGTAGGCGATGGCGAACGCCAGCAGCGCGTCGCCGATCACGGTCGCAAGGCTGCCGCTATGCGGCGTGAGCTCGCGAATCGCGAAGCGAAAGCCGAAGGCGCCCGCAAAGATCAACGCGGTGATCCACGACGAGCCGAGGTACATCACGCCGGGCCGGTCGGTCGGCCGCACGTCGGTGTGGCGGCCGCGCAACAGACCCACCGGAATGCCGGCGACCGCACCGGCCAGCAGCCCGGCCGCAATCTCCCAGACCGGCGCCGGATTCACGCGATCCGTCGCGTAGATCGCGAAGGCGGCGACCGCGCACAGGATCAAGGGAAAGAGCCACAGGCGCGTGACGCTGACGCGCTGCGGACGCACCATGCGGATCACGACGATCACGAGGATGACGACGATCGGGAGGAACTGCGCCCACGCGGGCGCATCCGCACCGGAGGATGGCATCGGGGTCTCCTTCAACGAGCGCGACGGTGAAACGAAAAGGACGGGGGCGTTACCGCTCCCGTCCTTTTTCGCGACGTGCCGTCGAGACTACTTGATCTCGACCTTCGCGCCGGCTTCTTCGAGCTTGGCCTTGATCGTGGCGGCTTCTTCTTTGGTGACGCCTTCCTTGACGGCCTTGGGCGCGCTCTCCACGAACGCCTTCGCTTCGGTCAAGCCGAGGTTGGTGAGTTCGCGAACGGCCTTGATGACCTTGATCTTCTCCGCGCCCGCTTCCGCGAGGATCACGTCGAACTCGGTCTGTTCCGCAGCCGGAGCCGCGGCCGCGCCGCCGCCGCCGGCGGCAACGACGGCGACCGGCGCTGCCGCCGAAACGCCGTACTTCTCTTCGAGCTGCTTGACGAGGTCCGCGAGCTCGAGAACGGTGAGCTTATCGATCTGATCGATGACTTCTGCAACTGCCATGGTATGAATCTCCCTTTATGCGTTCGAACCCGCGGCTTCTTTTTGCTCGCGGACTTGGTTGAGGACGCGGACGAGGCCGCTCTGGTTCCCGGAGAGCACGGTCACGAGACCGCGCATCGGGCCGGCGAGCGTGCCAACGAGCTTCGCGAGAAGTTCGGTCTTCGGCGGCAGCGATGCCAGCACGGCCACCTGCGAAGCGTCGACGAGCTTGCCGTCGACGTAGGCGGCTTTGATGGCGAGCTTCTTGCGCTCGTCGGTGAACTGCTTGAGCGCCTTCGCCGGAGCGACGGGGTCCTTTCCGGCGAAGACGATGCCGGTCGGGCCGGCGAGAAACCGGTCGAGCTCGCTGGCGAGCTTATCTCCGGCGGCGCGGCGGAACAACGTGTTCTTGACGACCGAGTAGGTCGTGCCGTCTTTGCGAAGCTCGCCGCGGAGCTTCGTAATTTCTTCAACGGTCAAGCCTTGGAAATCCGTCAAGAACAGGTTCGGCGAGCCGGCGAGCCGGTCCCGAAGTTCTTGTACCGCGGCTTCTTTTTTTGCGGTCGGCATAGATGTCCCCTAACGTAAAAAAACGCTCCATCCGTCCGGAGGGCGCTTGTAGGTGGACCAACGCAAAACGAGCGCGGGATTGCCTGTGCGCGTCCTCGGCAGGTGACGGGTCGACTTCCATGCGGAGGTCGAATCGAACATTATCCCCAAACGGGGGCCTACGGTCTTCGGAGCCTCGCGTAGCCTATCACAGGCGGGCCCCGAGTGCAACCGCCTGGAGCGCGTTCGGCCGGGAGGCCGGGAAGGATCACGTCCCATGAGCGATCAGTGTGAGGGGCCGGGCCGCTTGGCGACCGGCCGGGCGTCGTTTCTGCGAATCGCCGGGCTGGGGCTCGGCGCGGCCTGCCTTGGAAGCCCCGTCGCGGCCCGCGCGGCCGGCGCAGGACCCGCCCGAGCCGTCGACACGCCCGCCGAGGCTTTAGCCGAACTCAAAGCGGGCGACGCCCGGTTCGTTAGTGGAAAGTCCATCAACTGCGGGCCGCAGATGGAGCGCATGGCGCAGCTCGGCCAAGGGCAAAATCCGCATGCGATCATCTTGGGCTGCTCCGATTCCCGCGTGCCCAACGATACGATCTTCGATCAAAGCCCAGGCAACATTTTTTCGGTGCGCGTCGCCGGCAACTACGTCACCGACGACGGCCTCGGTTCCATCGAGTACGGCGTCGCGGCGCTCAAGGCGCTCCTCGTCGTGGTGCTCGGACACGAGGGCTGCGGAGCCGTCAAGGCCGCGATCGCCTACGTCAAGGACGGCACCGTCCAACCCGGCAAGATCGCCGACGTCGTCAACGCGATCGTCCCGGCCGCCAAAGCCGCAAAGGACCAGCCCGGCGACTGGCTCGCAAATGCGATTGCCGAAAACGTACGGATGAACGTCAAAGCGCTCACGGCGCGCTCGAAGATCGTCAGCGACGCGGTCGCCTCCGGATCGATTGACGTGGTCGGGGGCGTCTACGACATCGCGACCGCGAAGGTGAAGTTCTTCTAACGTGTAGGCAGCGCGGCGTGCGGGCATTCGCGGCGTTCCTGTGCGAGCGCCTGTCCCTGGCGGTGGTGGCGATCGGCAGCGTGTTCATGCTGCTGGTCTTCTTCACCGTCGAATACACCGCGCCGCAATACGGCGACTACGGCATCACCTTCCGCGGCAACACCAACGTCGTCGACATC
>Ga0116229_10013328_pt1 | contig 11644 bp, 9 predicted proteins | sample S1TSphgellanicum_3_FD_87313 | JGI IMG/M metagenome (GOLD analysis project Ga0116229, IMG submission 87313) | Host-associated microbial communities from peat moss isolated from Minnesota, USA - S1T2_Fc - Sphagnum magellanicum MG | ecosystem: Host-associated > Plants > Peat moss > Unclassified... | reverse complement strand
CATAGTGGGGAGTTTGATTTACATGACCATCATAAGGCCAGATTTGAGTTATGCAGTTGGAGTGGTGAGTCAATTCATGCAAACACCACGAAAGCCACATTTGGATGCAGTGAGGCGCATACTAAGGTACATAAAACATACCTTGCATTGTGGAATTTTTTATGAAGCCAAGAGCTAGTTACAAGTACATGGATACTGAATGCTGATTGGGCTAATAATGTTTCAGATAAAAGATCAAGCAATGGTTTCATGTTTTCTTTTGGAAGTGGTGTTGTTAGTTGGAGTAGTAAGAAACAACCAACAGTTGCATTATCAAGCACGAAAGTAGAATATAGAGGTGTAACAATTGTTGCATGTGAAGTAGTTTGGTTACAAAAACTACTCTCAGATTTGGGATAGTCAGTGGATGTTCCTGTTGTCATCTATTGTGATAACATTAGTAACATACTACTTGTTAACAACCTGGTCTATCATGCTAGGACAAAGCACATTGAGGTGCACTACCACTTTATTAAAGAAAAAGTTATAGCAAAAGAAATTGACTTCATTCATGTCAGTACCGAAAATCAAGTTGTTGACATTTTCACAAAGGCTTTAGGTACAAACAAGCTAAAGAGGTTTAGAAAAATGCTTAGTGTACTAGAAGTGGATTTGAGCTTGAGAATTTAAGCTCAATTAGTTAGGTTTCATTAGTTATTGGAGTAGGAAAATAACTAGGTTACTTTCACAAGGTTGAATTACTTTCGTTACTTATTTTAGTTTGGTTATTTGTGGTTTTTTCTTTTAGTTAAATACCTTGGTGTTGATGGTTTGGCTCTCTTTTCTTCATTACACAAGTTTGTGTATTTCATGTGACAAGAACCTTGGAGAGTTCTTGATGTTGTGTTTTGTGTTATGAACATTATGTTATAGTCTCCTTTCAATAAAGGTTTATGTTTGCACTTGAGTAGATCTCCTATTTGTTAACATAGCCACCTACTTTACCTAGCTCAAATGGGTGGCTTAGCTACCTAGCTTACGTACCTTAGGTAGTTAGGTTGATAACTAGGCAATTTTTTAATAATATAAAATAGTTTTAAATTAAAATGATTCATTAATTATTAAGGTAGGTAGGTGGGGAGGTAGGTAAATAATGAAAAATTAATTCCTGAAAAAACTATTGCCCAAATTTTGAATGATTAGTCAAAATGACCCAGTCAAAATGAACGTGTTCAATATGACTTGTCCAAGATAGTTATAGACTTGAACATTTATCACTTTTAAATTGTTCTTGACTAGTTTTTCAAATAAAAAAGTTGCGAATTCTTGAAGTGTTGATAGGTAGGTTTCAATAGTTTTAAGCAAGCCCTAGGTAGCCTCTCCATAGGCCTAGGTGGACCAAAGTGGTCCCTAGTAGGCCCATACATAGCTTGAACAACCCCTAAATACGCCTATGTACACCTTAAGTAGCTTTTAGGAAGGCCTGCATAGACTTTAAATAGTTTAAATAGCCCCTAGGTAGCGAAGGTAACATTTTAAATGCCTATGTAGTTCCTATGTAGGCCCCTAAGTAACCTAGATGCAATTCTATTGAACCCCTACATAGCTTAAGTAACCTTTAAATAACTTAAGGAGCCCCTAAGTATCTTAAATAACTTTTACATAGGCCTTTAGGTAGGTCAGGCACCTTTTAAATGGCTTAAAAAATCCCCTAGGTAGGCCTTTAAGTAGCCTAAGTAGCCCCTAGGTAGGCCTTTACATAATTTAAGTAGCTTAGGTAGCCCAATTGATCAACCCCTAGGTACACTAGGTAACCTAGGCAACCTTTACATAGGTGCCGAGGTAGTTTAGGTAACCATAGTCAACCCCAAAATAACCCCTAGGTAGCTTATAAATAACCTAAGCAACCTATGGCCCTAGGTAACCAAAACAACAACTAAATAGCCTAAGTAGCCTTTAGGTAGCCCATGCAACCCTTAGGTAGCCTAGGTAGCCTAGGTAGCTTAAGGTAAGTTTAGTAGGTCACTTAGTTAGGTTTAAAAAAATGTTTATTAAAATGTGGTTACAATTCCCATTACATTAAAAAAGATGGTGCAATGGTAAGGAATTTGTTTCTCAATTTGAAGGTGAGGGGATCAAATTGTCATTCTTGCAACTTATTTACCCTAGTTTAGAATTGGCAATTTAAGTGCCTACTTTAGGCTAAGCCACCTAGGCTCTTAGCTCATGTTTTAAACCTAGACAAGGTAGACTAAGTGACTTAAGCTATCTAATCTAGGTAGCTTAACATACCTATTGTAGGTTAGATGGCATGGGCCAACTTAAGCTGAGCCACATGGTGTCATTTCTTTGACTTGGAGCTTGCTACATGTCAACATTTTAGCGGTCAAAATTTTCCTCATTTTGCATTTAATTTAAACAAATCCAATGATTCAAGTTGGTCCATCTAGCCATTGAATGTGTCTTCCATACTACATTCACAATGACTATAGTTATGGAAGCTAAATTGTTAATATTCTTTATAATTGCGACCTTGAAAACAATTAATGATAAAACCACAAGTTCACATTGAATACCTATTATGGAGTCAAATGTGATTTAAATGACTACAAATGATGTAATCATATATGTAGTTGTATATGCCAAATTTTGGCATGGTGAATCATTTAGTTATTTTGTACTTCCTTGCGATTATTTGAAAGTGGGTGAAACCAATTGTATCTTTACACAAAAAATTATCAAAGGAACAAATTTTTTTATAGGTAATTTCCATTACATTAACTTCAAAATTGAGATGTGTACGTGCAAAGATGTGGGTTTTATGATTGCTCTAGAACCCCATGGCCATGGAAAAAGCTTTAGATTTATCGAATGTATTATACTAAATAAATAAATCTTTAAATTCTAATGTAAACCTCAATTTGAAAATGTAAGAAAAAATAAAAATAATGCTAAAGGAGATGGAAGTTTATTAATTTAATAATCATTTCTAGAATTAAAAAAATTAGGAACCTTTAGAACAAGTTATTGAACATTGTACTCAAAGAGTTGAATTAGCTGTTAAAATTTAAGATAATTTAGTATGAGAACAAGGAATGATTTTTCAAATTTTGAAATATTCACCCCCTCCCCACCCTTTTTAATTTCCTTTATATGTTCCCATACACTATGAAAGAAAAGGGTGTTTTGTCATTGGCCTTGTAATTCAATTTTTGAGTTATAGAAGACACTTGCAACTCACTGTATTTATACACCATGAATGTTAATAGACAAGTTGCCTGAGTTGCAAAGTTGCAACTCACTGTATATATGGTGCAACTCATTACAACTCAATTGCAACTTTATCAAAATAACTCATTTTCAACTACTATGCAACTCCATTATAATTACACCCATGATGTCATGTTGATGTCATTGATTGTCATCCATCTATTAAAATTTGAAATGTGGCACTGTGAAGATTTTTGGACATAATTTTTTTTCAAAATATTAATGTCCATTCTTCATTATGATTATTAATGATGGCTTCAAATTTTGACACGTGGCACAATAAAAAATTGCCACATGACATATTAACTATATTTTGGAATAAATAAATAAATAAAAATATTTATTTTAGTAGTTAGGTAGGTCGTATATAACCATAGATAGGTTTTAAGACCTACATACCTTCGTATTTACCTAGGATTTACCTACCTACATAAGTAGGTAGAAAAATAAAACTTACTTACTTACATAGGTAGGTAAGTAGGTAGGAAAGCACAAGACTAAATGAATTAAAAAATAGCCATGAAATTTTATTTTTTAATTTTATGTTTTGCCTTTGTGACGCGCTCCCAAGTCACGGGGTGAAACCCGCTTGAGGGTTTCACAAAGTCAAGTTGCGGAAATTACGACTTAGAGGCACGCTCCTGGCTTCTAACGCTAAAAAGGGGTAGAGGGTCGAGTTGGGAGCCCAGGGATTAGACTAGGAAGAGGGACTAGTTTAGCTCGTGTGAATCTGCATCCAAAAACCACTCATAAGAGGTTAGTTTAACATTCAGGACACCCTTGGGTGTTGGGACTTGCCACGGGCACTTGGACACACAAGACTCACCACGGCCCGGACTTGGGAGCAAGCCACCACCTTACTCCCTATAGTATTCTCTGCGGCTGGTCGCCGAGGCTACATCCAAATGGCACATTTTGTTGGGACTCCCGAAATGGAGTCCCGAAACTGTCCCGGCTGGAACTCCCAAAACTTTGAACGGCCATAACTCCTCGCCTCAAGCTCAGATCGGGGCAAGTCCTAAATCAAAGTTGTAGCTCTCGTCGAGAGCTTTCCAACGCCATGTCGCACTCTCCAATGCGACATTGGGAAGAGGTCGATTCCCGATTTTTAGTGGTCAGGAGTCAAACTGCCAGTTTGACTCCCGGCCCTTCTTTTGCCCATAACTAAGGCTGCAGATGTCCGAATGGCCAATGCGAGGCCATTTTCGATATCTACGTTTCAAGACCTTTTCAATGGCACTAAGAACACCTCCATGCGAGGTGTTTTGGGCCTTGCTGTCGAGCTCTAAACATTCGGGAGTCTCGGAGGACTCCAAATCTCCAATTTTTCCAAGTGTTGGGCTTCACCCCCACACTTGGCCAAAGTGGGGTTGCGACACTTTGGGTTGAACTTTTTTAAACTCATCCCAAAATGACACTTGTATTTTAATGTGATAGTATAAAAGAACAAACCTTTTTTATATAGTTTGTAACATGGGATTCGAAGACAAAACACATGGGTTAAATCTTTTAGTTGTTCCTTAATTACAAATTAAGTTGCAATTGAGTTGCAACTATAACATTTAAACATTTAGTGCAAGCCATACCCAAGGGGAGGGCTCTATTGTTTTTGGTGTCCAAAATGTTTTTGAACCCCTCCTATTGGCACTTTTGGGGCATTAAAAATCATCAAAAATGGAATAAAAAACTTGATAAAGTTATGCCCCCCCAAAGTAGAGGGGGTCAAGACTCAAAAAATAAACCATCGAATGTTACAAAGGCTAGTTCCCAAACACTTAAAAAAAATCCTTGTATGTTCCTATGTTGCTATTTGAGTTCAAAGATGATTTGTAGAAACTCTAGGTTGCAGTCTTAAAAACACTTTAAATCATTTAAAATGAGTAAAAAATAAGAAAGTTATGAGGTTTGAAAGTAGGAGGGGTCCAAGGAGAAAAAATGTCTTTTGTAAGTTGGAAGGCTTATTTTTCTTTTTGTTATTTTTTCATTATTCCTTTGGTAGTGTTCCCATAACATTTTAAATCACCCAAAATGAAGCACATATATGAAGATATAAATAACTGATGAATATATATATATTTATTAAATTATAAGTAGTTATATTACAGTCATAACATAGGTGAATAATAATAATTTAGTAGTGGCGCACTAATGGCCGTATTATTTGGATCAATGGGAATCATAATAAAAAATTGGTTACAAATGTATCCCATAATGAATGGTGGAAATGTGGAAATGTGGCATGATCGTATATGTGTACATTGTATTTAGTTGTAACATAGTTGTTGTTTTAGTGGCAAATTTATGACAATTTTAAAATATTTGCCACATGCAACTATAATGCAACTTTTGAAAAAATCAAACATAGTTGACTACATATGTATGTACAATGTGTATAAATTATCGTATAAAACATCCATTTTCAATTCACTTGCAACTATAATACAACTAACTAATTTTCTAGGGGGATAGTTACACATTAGTTGTAATACTTAAAAGATAGTTGCACAATAGTTGTATATGAGTTGTTTTTTGAGTTTTAATTGTAAGGTAGTGTGGTTTTGACAAACATGATTTCTCATAATGATGTTGTTTTCAAGAGTTCATAATTATTTGTGTCAATTTCAATTTTGATTTTATTATATAATATTGACATAAAAACACATTTTCATGTCCATGTAAGAAGCTAGGCTTGGAAGAGGTAGTTATTGTTTGAAATGGTATTGATTTTTTTAATAATATAATTATAATATTGCATACTAAATGAACCACTTGAAGCTACAAACTTTGGATGAATTTAAGTAGGTTCTAACTACAAGAAAGCTTTTAAAAACCTCAAAGAAATGATGAATTTCATGAAAGAACCAATGATGCTAATTCTTTGGTCAATTTTTTGACTTGTTGCACAAGCCATGGCAAATTTTCAATCCTTACCACTGATAAGGCTAATTTGATCTTTGTAAATACCTTCACATGATTGTGGGTGGGTGATCCATGCTCCCAATTTTTGACACACTTTTTTTCAAAATCCTTAAAGTTGACAGAGAAAGCCATGGTTCACATTCTTGATTTGATGGACAATGAGTGGTGTTTTAGTTTAGGTTTTTTTTTGGAAAAAAAATTGTGCAACCATTTGAATCCTCATTTTAAACTTCTTGTCGCTATGTATGCACAAAAGTTCTTCATGCTTGAGAACTTTCCATACCAAGCTACTTATGACATGTGATTAGACATAAGCAATTCATATGGTTGAGGAGAGTGTGCGTGAACTTTGTAGGGTGAAGTTGCCCCTTGTTTTTATGATAGGAATACTAGAAAGGGGTTGGAAGTGAGCAATTTTTGGAATCATACCATGGTACTATGTTGGACCTTAGCACAATGAGTTTATCGGCATATTTTCAAAATGTAGCTAGTATCCATAACCAAAATACAATTGAGATGGAGATTGTTATTCACCTTTCCAAATTCCAACCCAATCTTGTGTGCCTTCTCTTTGAGAGAGAGCTTAGTTTTCTCCATGTTTCCTTTTGATAAATGTGGTGCAACAGAATATCCACATTCAGCAAACACAGTGGAGGATATACAACTCCCGGTGCTTAAGCACACATTTGATTTCCATTCAGAAATGACTATTTCATATTTGATATTTATCCTAAGAGGATCTCCAAAGTACACATTTGCTTTCCATTCATAAATGACTATTTCATATTTGATATTTAACTTTAGAGGATATCCAGCCACAAGAGTAACTACAGATGACATGCATATCAATTAGCACATCAGCACACCTGACCTGACCTAACAAGCCATCAGCACCCCAAGTCAAGCTCATTGACAGAGGGCTCAGCAGGAGTCTCACCTGCACACCACTCCGTTGGGACCCTTTGTGCTCCCAGGGTCCCAAAAGGGATTATACCAATGAGCCATCACCCTTGGTGTATGTGTCAAATTTTGGACGAGCTAAATGCCTCGGTGGTGTGAAAGCGGGTTTGCTCCTGTAAACTTGCTCACTAGTAGCAAAGGTATGAAGAGACTGGCAAAAAGAGAAATGAGTGCTTCTAGTTTGTCAACGTCAATGATTGTTTGGTTACACATTGACTGGAGTTCATTGCCCAGTCAAAGTCACTAGTTCATTGTATTCTATCTAATTTTTACTGTGTGTGGGTGGGGGAAAGGCAAATATTAACCTTCAATTTGGATATCATAAATATTAGTGTGGCCTGTGCCATTGGCCCCGCGTGTTACCACGTCCTCAACTGATTTTTCCTTCCAAAACCTGGTGTTTGGGAATTTATTTGAATTCTCAGCAGCAGAAATTACTTTAAAATCAATATCTTCCACATTCTGAACCCACATCTTACCAAATAAATTCCATTAAATCCAGCTCATACGATCTTTCCAACAACACCAAAGGCACATTCCAATTCCTCTGAAAATTTCAGTTACAATTTGAAATTTCAGTTAAAAAATCATTCAATATTCAAGAACTTTTGCACCGCAAGTCCAAACGACATAGAACCAAGCCCATGCACCCCTCCTTGTCAAGAGCTTTCCAAAGACACCAATCTGAAGCATCCCGGTTTGGTGGATCTCATAACTACAAAACAAAACAAAAGAAACTACCTTCCTTCATAGATAGATAGGTTCTGTCACAAATACAGTGCATTGTTAGAGTTGCTCTAAGTTTGATCGCACACTCATATTATTTCTCAATGTATTTTTTTCAGGGCACGATCTCTTGCACTGTGACAAAATAAAAATGAAACCAGAATTTGTTGTCCTAAATTCCTTGTTTTGGAACCAAAAATTCGCCAAAAAATTTGAAGATATTTTTTCAGGAGAATGTCATGACATTCATGTCTACTGACTACACTTTTGACACTTGTTTACAAAGTTGAAACGTGTCCACCAGTTAATGCATCCTTAGTATTTTTGGGATGCTCACCACGTTGGCTACATCACAAAATTCATTAAAAAACATTCCTTCTCAACAACTCTTCTATAATTTTTTAATTTAAGGATAGTTTTGTAATCCTTATTGACGTGAAAAAGGTATGGTCCACCAGCCGCGACAGTTTCTAGAAGATAAAACTGTTTTTTCTAAACCCTTCATAAAGCTCTACTGTCTAACACAAAAGATTAATAAACTTCACATGCCCATCATACACCATCATACACAACTTCTAGAATGACCTCAGACCATATTCTGCATGCATTTGGACGGTTTTGTATAACATGAATTAATAAGAAAGCAAAAAAGAAGACTAAAGCCGAACAATAAAAGTGCAGAAACCTAGGTCATATTGATGATAGCCACTCATAACTGCAAATGGAAAATTGAGTGTGTAAGGTTGTTATGTGAGCTTTATCAAAATTGTCATTTTAAAACTTGGAACCACCTAGCACTTAAAAAAAGCTTTTGGCAAGTCTTTAAAAGTAGATGTAGATAGTAGTAGTAGTCCAAAAGAGTGGGCAGCAGGTTGCTTCAGTGACCAGTCTGCTGGTGTATTATAAAATGTTGTTTGTGTGTACAGTTGCTGGAAATAATGAATTAAAGACCTGGGCTTGCATATGTTTTTATATTAGGGTTGGGAGAGATTACATCTAACTGAAACTCAACAGAAAACTGTGTACTGACCACTTATCATCTATCCATCACATTGCCCTGGTGGGTGCTGGTTCACTGTGGCTGGTTGATTGACAACGTTTTATCCTGAAATGCACTCATGAAACTTGTATTTTGAAAAATTATGGGCAACTGCAATTGTAGCCTTTCACAAAGATGAGCACTTACACTAATTAGCTAATCTGTTTTTGCCCAATTGCAATTATCTAGGTTTCTAATGAACATTATAAACTTAGAGTGGATTTTTCCCCATGTGGATTGTGCTACCTGATATATATATGTCTGATGTCTTGCCAATATCTGGGGAAAATCATTTGATTGATTTTCCAGTCAATACAGGTGAGGTTCCTTTGACTGATGTGCAACACTGAATAACTTAAGGTGGATTCCCGACAGAACAATGCTGATTATGTTCCTGTCTACAGGCTTTATGTGCAGGGTAAAGCCTGAGGGAGCGGGCTTTACCATAATAAGGGGCCCTACAAGGTGGATTTGAACTAGAACCCGAATCTGGTAAAGCCTGCCCTGAGGGCCTCACATGATGTAAGAATCATGTGCATTCTTTCATTTAAAAATCTTGTGAAAAAAGGATGGCAAGCTTTATGAGCATGTGTAACACTCGCAGAGTTTTACACTAGGTAAGGTGCTCTCTAGATAAACTAAAAAAATCTGCTCAAGTTTTTGCTTAGGAGATTTGGCTGTTCAATTAGGCAAATTGCAACGTAAGTAGCTTTCTTCTTCTCTCCCCCAAGTGACATTGTGCAAGGCCAAGCACCATCAGCCACTTGTTGTGTCAAACGATGCTCATTGTGGGTGTTTAGCATCTTGCTTCTTTCACTAGTGAGGCTGGTTGTCAATCGCATTCAATCATTTCTCAAACTTCATTAGCAAGTGCCCAATTTTGAACACCCCACAACCTGCATGTTTTATGATGTTGGGTTGCCTGGCCTGTGCACGAGTAGGCTAACAGTAGGTGTATGAATGTTTCTCTCCTATTCCTCATGATCTATGCATGTTTGAGTTCATTATGATGTTCACTTCATGCTCAATGATGTGTAAGTCCCATGGGTGTGGGACATTACCAGAAGTGTGGGGCCTTTTATTTTAGGAATGCCCCAGCTTGGGGCTTAATCCTACACATAGTCTCTCACTTTACACTGACCAATTTTTAGCACAGACTCTCGCTCAGAAAAGCAAGCAATCTCCGCATGCATAAGCGTCATGATGGAGTGCTTGTATGTGAAGAAAGTGTGCTCATTTAAAAAATCTCATTTGATGCAGATTTTAGTGAAGAAATGAAAAGAAGGAAGAATTGCAAATGGTCAATCACAGCTTTGGCTATGTAGAAAGAGGGTTTTCTATCTAAGCTAAAGAAGTGAGTATATATCTCATGAAAATTCAATCTTCGATTCTCGCTCAACTTTTAAAGTGAAGAAGACGACAGCAGAAAATAGCGAAAAACAACCAAGGAAAAGAAAAAAAACAATGGAGAGGGCTGCTTTAGACCTTAGCTTGCATCTTTGTTCCCCAAATCATGAACCCCCCTTTTTGAGCCCTCTCTTTTGGTCTGAACCAATTGAGTTTTCCTTTCAAAATGATGTCATGTAAATGTCACTTCAATTTGGTATTTCTTGATCATGGACCATATCACCTTAAACGTTTGGATCCAATTTATAACTCTTGACAAATAGGATTGCTCTATTTCATTGGACCGCCCCCACCCCTCCCCTCCTCTTTTAAACCTTCATCTAAAGTGCCTTCTACAGCTCTTTAATAAAAACACAAACCTGTTTGTCTCCACCCTTCCAAAACAAAACTATTAAGTAGCCTAGTATGAAAACTTAAAAGGTGCCTTGCAATATGAAAAGCAGGTAGTATGCCCCATACTATGAACCCTTGAATGAGACCTAATTTATAAGGTCCAAACTCCTGGGGCCTTCAGTAAAACTGCCTTTTCTGGCTTCTGGAACTAGAAGATTCCATTATCTGATCTGTGGATTGATCAGCTCTTTCCTTATCATATTTTTCATTTATTTGTGGGGTGAAAAGGTGTCTGGGAGGACCCTACATCAAGACACACTCTTATTTTCATCACAAAAATAAACAAAATGTTCCCTAGTTAACCATGGTGGTTAGCTCGGTTGCTTTTTTACACTACCCATTCACTAATAACCCACAAGCAGGTTGTTAGTAGGTAGGTAATAAAAACAGCACTTACCTATGTATAAACCATCTACTTACTTAGTAATTACCTATTGTCCTACCTATCTACCTATATATGTGAGCCTATTTCCTAATATTAGCTCCGTTGAGGTTCATCCACAACTGAGTAATAACGGCCATCCAGTGGATGGTGCATTGGGCTGGAGTGAAACAACATCCACCAATGCACCAGTTCAGGATGAGGCCGTTCAAGCCGTTTTGGGGATGAACCAAAAACACATCCTCTTGCGTTGCCTAGGGATTTTTCAGCCCCCTTCTTTGCCCCAAAATTTTCCCTTCCTACCTACTCCCCCCCCTCCTACCTACTTCCCTCCCTCCTACCTACCTTCGCCCTCCTACCTCCCTCACCTCATTTCCTGCTCATTCCATCTCCAAAGCTTAGAAGAGCTCATGAGCTTGAGTAGCATAGAGTTTCAAGGAGATGTAGACACAAGGCTTGAGGAAGGTGGAGAGGAAAAAGCAAGAGGAGTGCTTCATCCCAAATGCAGAAGGGAGAAAAGATTACCTTCTCTACATTTCTTTTTCTTCTCTATGATCTTTTTTTCTTTG
>Ga0116229_10013325_pt1 | contig 11647 bp, 13 predicted proteins | sample S1TSphgellanicum_3_FD_87313 | JGI IMG/M metagenome (GOLD analysis project Ga0116229, IMG submission 87313) | Host-associated microbial communities from peat moss isolated from Minnesota, USA - S1T2_Fc - Sphagnum magellanicum MG | ecosystem: Host-associated > Plants > Peat moss > Unclassified... | reverse complement strand
TTTTTAGGGTCAGTGTAAACAGAGCAATAACGTTGGTATCACTGGTTTTCAATAGCTTATTTTAAGGCATTTTTGCTCATTCTGATTTTTGGGGATTTTGGCATGTTTTAGGTGAAAAAGCAACCAGCATTTTATACAGAGCGTACTGAGGACAAGTGCGATCGCTCTGCGGCATAACGGAAGTATTGCAAACCCCATAACAACAAGAACGCAATACAATATTGATATTGTTTATTTAGAGAAATTCTCATGGCAAGCAAGCGACATATTAGGGATACACAGTAAACGTAGTCAACTGAAGTCAACTAGCATCAACTGCTAAATTCGCTCTCTGATTGACCTTACTCGTGCGTTTTCTTTTAGGTTCTAGAGTCTTGGGTTTATCCGTACCCATTGTCGCTTCAAAAGTATTATCCCCAGTTTCTTTAGTAACTTCAGAAACTCGTTCTAATTCCTTTTGAAACTTCTGAGTGCGTTGAAGCAGTATTTTCTTAACATCCGTATGTTTCATAAAGCGCGCAATCTCACCATCACGCATTCTTGCTTCAACGTTATCAGCAGCATTAGTGTCCGATTGCAAAACGACCCCATCAAAACAGGTGAACTTGTCCCCCGCCCTAATGCCCATAAGGACACCATGACGAGAGTCAAGTTGTGACGTATATGCCGCAGAGACACCAATAATCGTGCAACCTACACGAGATGAAACTTGTTCTAGCGCTTGAGCTACGACGCCTTTAGTCCACGAACTAAGGTTTCGCTTCATGCGCTTTGACCGCTTTTTCTTTGTAGCGAAGTGTTCGGTCAAGTCTTCAAATGCCACAGCTTTTATTGCATCGTTCATTAATTGAACTGTGGCAGTAAATACTAGTGTTTTAATCCTACCTTTAAAGGATGCCTCTCTCTGGGTCCATTTAATTCGCCCCAGATTATTATTAATAATCCTTTCAGCTTTGGCGTAATCACCTTTTTTATTTGCCTTCTCTGCCAAAGCCCGAATTTTGTTGCGCTTTGTTCCCTTTTGGTTGCGGTAGTCGCTCTCTTTGGTCTGAATTGCACCAAAGTCTTGACCAATAAATCTCGCACCGTCATTGGTGGAAGTTGCATATACTTCTGAGTAGCCTCGATCCACCCCAATGCTAAGCCCCTCAGTCTTCTTTGGCGCTACTGGTACGTCTGTTGAATAGTGGATGTACCACTTACCGAGTCGCTTGATTAATCGGAGTTGTCCAGTAATTTCAGCCTTAAGTGTGGTAGGAATTCTTAGAGGGTTTGATTTTTTGCCTTCTTTTTTTAGTCCATTAAATTGCACCCACACAACGCCATTAGAATCTGTCTGGCAGTTATATTCTTTAATGACAATTTGATTAGCAACGTGTGTGTGACCTCTATACCAAAACTTTCTAACAAGAGTACAAAGCTTTGGGTGGTTCATCCACTCACGCGACTCTAGAACGTGCTGAGCGACAGATTTTTTGTCAGTAAACTTTTCGTATCTCAGCCCAAGCGACTTAAGTACTTTTTCAATACATGCTGCTTGGACAAGATGAATATCTCCTATGACATCATGAAACGTAGCTTCCCATAATTTAGCAGGCAATTGATATTTGCTATTATGGGAACGCAATATTTTGTCTAAACTATATTCAGAGACTCCCCAAGCTTTTAAAGAACCGTACTCGTTCCAAATATCAGAGCGCAACAAACCCAAGCGAGCAGAAATAGTATTCAGTTCTTCCGACTTCCATCTATTCAGTTCAATAGTCCCGACTATCGCCTGACGAGTTACCGTCTTCATTCCTTTTACTTTTTTCTTTCTCGCCATGAGTTCGACCTCTCTTGGTTGCTATATTTATAGTATATCGCAGTAATCTAATAGATGCAATATAAAATACAAGATTTTTGCTATATTTTTTGCCGTTAGACTGGCATGTACAATAAAAAAATAATAAAAATAATCTAAATCAAACCCAAATGTTCCATGCAGAGTAATGCTAGACCTCCACTGATAACGGTGTCGTCATTCTTGCCATATGCGGCTTCGTACTTGTTATCTTTTTTCCTAAACGATAGTAGCTCATCAACAAAAGGGGATTCGGCTTTAAATCTTAACGTCTTTTTTTCTAGTTCGAGTGTTAGCCTTCCTAGTAGTCCTGCCTTATTTTCAGAAGTGGAACGAAAAGGAATGAAGTTAACCATAGGAAACTGACGCTTTAACGTCTCGTAGTAAATTATGCCACCGCCATTGACTTCAATGGCTACAGTTCGTATTGAGTATTCCCTAATTACTTCTGATATTTTGTTGATATTGTACTCTGATGTCATCTTTTTCTTTCTATATGGAAACTGCACATTTATTCCGCTATTACAAAACTGCATCAAAGACGCAGAACAGTAATCAGAACCGCCGAAATTTGGATCAATTCCCAAAGTGTAAGCATTTTCTATACTATCTTCAAATAATTCGCCTATGCATTGTTGGACGATAGAATATTCAAAGAATGCTGTGTCAGCGTTGCTAAAACATAAATTATATTCCTGTGCTATCGTTTCCCACGACAATTTCTGCCTATCATGCACCTCCTGAAGAAATGTATCGGCGTTACGTCCATATATTTCGTGTTCCCTCCAATGGATCAAAACCTTAGCCCATCCACCTCGATCAATCCAGTGCTGAAAAGGAGGCGAATTTCCCTCTGAAATCTCTTGACAGACTTGCTCAATGTCTATATCTTGACCATCTGTGAGCAAATCCCAATAAGCCCCACAGCGCCCATTGGGAGTAGAAATTACAAACACTCTAGCGTCACTCGCACACATAGCCATAGCTGGCTGAATTGCATCAAAAAGACGCTTATCTTCAGGACTTGGTAGCCAAGAATATTCATCGAAAAAGGCACAATTTAGACTCTCTAAACCTCTCGCGGAATCTGCGCGACTTCCTCTAAATAATATCCTCCCACCTCCTTCTAGTTCGCAGTCTCCGATATTATCAGTCTTTGTCCTTATGCCTAATTCTGGAGGTAAAGACTGTATCATTCGCTTCATGCGGCGTGCTAGCAAGCTTGTATGTTTCTGAGATTGACTAAAACAAACACCGAGATAACCAGGGTTTCTGGCAGCATTCCATAACATGAAATTCACTGTTACTTCTGAAAGCCCCATCTGCCGACTTTTGCAAACGATTACGCTCCTCTCTTGATATAGCCTCACTATTTCGCGCTGGAAATGCCAAGGATCGAGAGTTTTTATAGTGCCAGACGATCGCACGGAACAAAGACGCGCAAAATCTTCCCATTTGTCAGGAATTGCCAATGATGATTCTTTCTTGTCGCGATCGCGCCATTTTATAAATTCTTTCTCTAAGCTATTCGCTTGCGCTTTCGTTGCCATAAATAGCCGCCTCAATGTTTGTTATTTTTTTGTCTATTGCTCTCTGTTTTGCACTGGCGGCTAATGATAAAAGCCCTAAAATAGCGCTGACTTTTACTTTGTCGTTAGTCTCTGGATTTTTTATTATTGATTGGAGTTCATCTATTGCGCCTTCTACTCCTAAGAGTAACTTTGCTAACCCTGCGTCATAGACTTCTATTATTGATTCATTTAATTTACGGCTAAAGTCTGGGCTACTTTTCCATTTTCTTACTGTCACCTCTGCTACCCCCGCAGCATAAGCAGCCTGTTTTATACTGCTTCCGCTTGCAAGGCTACATAATGCCTTATATTGCTTAAAATTTAATTCTGTATCACTCATAAATATCAATTTTTATCGTTTTTTATCGCTTTTTTAAAAAATATATTTTAAGGTTTTGTCTATACCTTTTAGTGGCAAGAAATTTTTCTAAAAAACCTCAGTGCGATCGCCCCTCAAAACAGTCACTCAGGTTTTGTAATTGTCACTAATCTTGTAGCCACGCCAGTGGGGTTATCGCTAGTTTTAAATGACCCCTCTGGTAGTTTTTTGCTGGTTCCCTTTTCGTCAAGCCAGTCTCTAAATTCCTTAGATTTTTTGGTGCTTGAAAAGAACGAATGCTCGCTCATGATCGCCACCAACTTACCACCGGGTTTTAGCATCTCATAGGCGTGTTGAACATGGTCAACATCTTGATCGCGTTCAAACGGTGGATTCATGATGATGCGATCATATTTCTCACTGGTGGGCATCTTCATGAAGTCATCATGAATAGTGTCATGACCCTTGGCTTTAAGGATTTCCGATAGTCCTCCATGTTGTTCCACTGCCGTTACCTTTACGTCAGCGCCATATTCTTTTTTGATAGCATCAACTAATGAACCTTTGCCAGCGCTAGGTTCTAATACTGTCATTCCTGGTTTCACATCTAGGTCTTTCGCCATGCGATCAGCTATGTGGGGAGGCGTGGGGAAGTATCCAGGTATCTTTTTCCCTACCATCTCTCGTTCCATCTGTTTTACCGGATCGCCCTGCTGCTTCTCTCCTCTTAATGGTAGGTACTCGCGTAAAGCTTCTCGTAAATCTTCTGGGGTCTTAATGCCTGCACGTTGCAATCTTTGGTAATTTTTTAGTTCATCTGACAAGTTGCCGTGTTCAGTTTTACTTTTTAATGCTGGTCTATTTAATTTTTCAAGGAATGTTTGCAAGTCTTTGATATCTTCTGGTGATTTAAATTTAACTTGATAGTTACCCTCGTTCTGAGTTTGCATTGCACGCTGTTGAAGTTTTTCAGATAATTGTTTTAGTCCTCGTATGCCTCTAGCTTCATCAGCCAATGTTCTTAAATTTCCATAATGAATAGAAGGATAGGGATATTCAGCATGTTTGATAGACTCTTCTTTGACAGGTTCATCGTACATATCCCCGATGTTCCTTTGTTGGTTAAATCCAGCGCCTTCTACTTTCTTCCTGACATCGGTGTAATGACTCTGCTTTAATATTGACTCCAGTTGTTCGACATGAGCTTTGCTATCAACACCAGACAAGAAATGAGCTTTACCATCATTCAGAGCCTTAGCAACATTGCTCATAGTCTGAGACATAGCTAAGTCTTTCCGTGCCGCTTCCTCTGCATAACCTGCCTCTCTAGCGCGTTTTGCGGTGTTAGTTAGTCTGTTCTGTGATAAGCGTTCCTGGGCATTCTGTCTAAGTGACTCTGCTAGCTTGGCTAGTTTCTCGCCAGATCGGGATTGTTTGTCTTGTTGTTTTTCTGTGGCTTCTTGCTGCGCTTTTTCTTGGGGCTTTTGTACTTTTTCAAAACTGGCGAATTGTTCAGCCGCTTCTTTGGTTTTGAATTGGAAACCAGCGATCGCACCGTCTTTTGCATACGATGAGTAGTACCCGCCTAGTTTCTCTGCTCTCTCTTTTAGTTGTTGGTATTCTTCTTTACTGACTCGCTGGCTTGGCACTGCAACAAACAAATCATGACCCTTTTGGGTGTGCTTTGTTTGCTTGATTTCAAAGGAAACTTTTTCGCCAAGTTGTTCATGAGATGGCACAACCTCTTTCGGTGTCGGTACTACCTCGCGCTCTTGCTTGTTCTTCTCAGCCGTCAGCCTATCAAAAAGTTTTTGTTGCTCATCGGTCAATTCAGGAACATTTTTGTATTGCTTGCGAATTTCAAAATCCTCTAGCGTTTCAGGATTTTCAATAGCTTTCTTATGTTGCTGTACTTTAGCTTGGCGTTCATCAAATCTTTTCTTGTTCTGCTCAGCCTTTGCCTGGATTTTCTCGTCGGTTACTCCAGGTACAGCTTTGTCTAATGCTTCCTCTAATCCATTTTTTTTGAATGGGTCAAATTGCAGGGAATCAGCGACATTAAATCTTTGAGCCAAATTATCTAATGAGCGACTAACTAACTCATCTTTTTTAGTACCGCTAGAAGCGAACGGTACAAACTTCATTAATTCATCTTTCTTAAGCTTGCCCAACTCTTCCCGCAGTTGGTCTTTGCTATTCTTAAACTGTCCCCAAGCTTGTTTGACCTGATTGGCGCTTACATCTCCGTGGTACAAGTCTTTGTAAAAACTCTTCAACCCATCCATCGTAAAATGAGGCTGATCAAGATAAGTCTTGGGTGTCTCTTCTTTTACTTCCTTAACTGGTTCCTCTGGGGGCTTTTCTGTTTTTTTGATGCCTAGCTTCTCTGCTTCATCTTTGTGTGTTTGGTGTAACTCAACACCTTTTTCAACCTGACTTTTAAGCCATCCAATATAAGTTTTGTGTTCCTCGTTTGCATTCTGATGACAGTTCTTTTTTGTCTTACTCAAGCACGCACCACCACAAGCCCATCCCTTGGAACATTGAATAGTACGCGCAAAATCAAAGCATTCTAAGGAAGAATATTGTATTTGCTCGGAGAACTTCAGCAAAGAATCCAGTATATTCCCATACTTTTCTTCTGTATGGTCAATAACTTCTAAGTTTCTTGGTGTAAGGACTGTACCCGCGTCGTTGATTGCATAGTCAATCACCAAACTCTTACCACCGAGCCGAGGCGTTGAGAAACTCCCTGACGCAACCATGCCGGAATTGGGAGTGTGGTCAACGGAAAAATCGGTAATGCGATCGCCATAACTGTCGTCAATTATCTTGTAAATAACTCTCTGCTTAAACTCGGCTTGTTTGTCCGCCGATAAATCAGAATATTGTTTTTCTATAATGTCAGAAGTAAGCATAAATATTAATTCAACCTATATTGCACTATTTTACAATATTTTTAAAGGACTACACCCTATGCTAAAACTCTGCGCTTACTCCTACAATTCCCCCGTGTCTGCAATCCTGGTGGGCAGCTTCAAGAAAAAAGTATTGACCATTGAAAAACTCATCTTCCCTTCCCCAAATACGATCGCCAATATCATCAAGGAACTCCGCAATACCCATGCACCGATTCATATCGCATTACATGAACCACTCCGTCTGGAGTTGGGGCTAAGACCGGAGAACCAGCACGACCTAGAGAACGAAGAAGTCATGAGGGTAGCAAAAGACCTGTATCAGGTCATCAGAGATGAACAGAGATTAGTAGAGAACGTGGCGGTCGATGTCTCCAAACCGTTCATTTGGAAGAGTTTATGTGTACTGCTGAATGCTGGCGTAAAGCATCTGTGCGTGAACAGTAATAGTTATTTCGCTGATTCAGCCGCAAACTACGACGCACCAATCAGAGAAATACACTCAGGTCAACCCGATGGATTACACGCCCTTGAGCAACATCATTCAAGGTACTACTATGGGGATTGACGTACGTAATACCTCGCAAAGAAAAACCCTGGATTAATCCAGGGTTGGGGTGGGGCGGTATGGGGGATAATACGAAGTGCGATCGCGCTTAATCTTTAAAGATATCTACGGTTATTGAAAAAATGAATTCCTCCGTGATAACTTTCAACAGCTTTGATTGCGTCGAACTGAACCGATACAACATCGCCCATTGTTTCTCCAGTTCCGCCGCAAAAAGGAACTATTTTTGACCAATCACAATTATACAAAGGTTCGCATATTTCTTTATACATTGGTTCTCCAGCTAAATGCCATTGGTCGTACTCATTGAAAGAATAATCGCATTCTGGTTTGCCATCTGGAGATGTTGTGTTGACCTCGATCCAATAACTTAACTCCCAAATTATTTTTCCATCTTCTTCGTCCATTTCGTCTACAGAAACGTATTTAATATCAAGATCGTTAATTTCAACGACCAAATCAGGAAATTTCTCTAAACAATCTTTTTCTACATATTCTAGTTGGTTTTCAATCTTATCCCACAAGTCCTCTAAAGGTTTTACTCCTTTGGATTTAGCGTCTTCCTCGTTTTCTGCAAACAGTCTGTGCCCTATAATTATTGTTGCCATTGTTAGTTGTCTCCTGATTATTTATGGTTTTAATTTACAATTATAAAGTGCGATCGCTTTACTTATTACTTGCTGCGTCTTCAAGAATTAAATCTTGAAGGGTTTTTAATTCTTCATAGATTCTAATAATCTCGCTAGATATTGAATGCATAGCGCTACTAGGTTTAAACTCTTCGCCTTCCTTGGCAATATCTTCTAATTCATTCGCTACTAGATTCTGAAGTGACTGTAGTTGCCGTTTGTATTCCTTGATTGCGCGTTGCCTTTTCTTTTCGATGGTTGCCTTCATGTTTTTACCCTTAATTCTTTTCTAAAGCTTCTAAAGCCTCAACCCTCATCGCCATCAAATCATCATAAAAAGGATTTAGCTTACACAGTGGGGGAATGGTGCAAGATACACCACCCACTCGCAACGTCCGCGCAAATGGACAAGCCGCAGGGACGATAGCCTTAATTATTTTTGCAGTTGATTTACGCATTTTCCCGAATTCCTCTAAGCTACTTTTACCGGAACTGACCGAGCAACTAGCAGCGCGATAGCACTTTCCATGTCTTCAACCCTGACATTATTCTTTTGGTGAACCCCTCTAAACCAGTACCCCATAACCCCAAACCCTATTTCACCAGTTTTGCGCTTACCTATAAAGATTGAAGTCGAGAAACTCAGCCAATCAATCTGGCTATGAGACACGCCGTAATCCCTGCATGTAGCTCTTAGTTCATCAGCAAGCGCTTGATTTTGCTGCCTGCGCGTTGGTTGCTTTGGGGCGAGGCTTGTTTTCACCTCTGCCAAGACTAACTTGAATTGCTCTTTGTGAAATCTGGCGTACCCATGCAACATTTTTATCCATACCGTTTCATTTTCATCAATCCAGATGGTGATCACATGGTCAGCTTCGACGTGTTTTGAGTAGTCTGACTTGTTGACTACTATGGCGATCAACTCTCTGTCTTCTTGGGTAATTGGATTCTTGGTTTGAGTTTGGGTTGCTTGCATAAATCTTGTTGCTCTTTTCTCGTGGTAGATCTATAGTATTGCAGGTATTTTTATAAATGTCCATATAATTATGCGATATTTTCTACAATATATTTAGAGCAAAGCACAAAACAAAGTCCTAAAGCATTACTGCGGTTGAATTTGGGGCTATTTTCAAGCACTCCATGTAAAGGGTAAATTAATGGAGCAAAGCGTCTATCTTGCGTGGGCATATCCTACACCCCATATACAGCAAGACCTTTGCCTTATTGAGAATGAAACAGGCTTTTACCTATGTAAAGATCGAAAACGCCAGACGAACGAATTTGCGTCGATCTAGCGTTTTAGAGTGCCCAAAAGTGCGGGTTAATGCTTGAATGTCACGCTTATTTTCAAAAATATTCCCTAAAATCTATTATTTTGTCGCCGTAAAATACTAAGAGCGATCGCGCTTATTGAGAATGAACCTAAAAAGCGTGACACTTTCTCAATAATGTCACGCTTTTATCAATAATATTGCTATTTAGTTCCAATATTATTGAGAATATTCTCATTAGACTTGTCAGCCTTTACCCTGGTAAAGATTTCGTGACTGGGTAGGTTTGTCACGTTTTTCTCTGTAGAACCCTTGTGGCTGCGTGTGAAATTTAGGGTTGCAAGGGCTAGTCACCTTTTTTGTTGTAGAACGCCTATGGCTACGTGTGATTTTGAGGGGTTGCAAAAGCGTGACTTGTGACAAAAAACGCTAAAAAATAGGGGTGTAAAGATCGGTAAAAAAGTCGAGGATTTTTGGGCATTAAAAAACCGCCAAGAGGAAGGCGGTAGGCAGGGTCAATAGTATTGCTGGACTACCTATCTGGAGGAACTGGCGGCTGAATAACAATGATTTTCCTTGGTGCGTGCTTAGGATGGGGCACAGAACCGATCGCACCTCCCCCGCCGAATACCATCAACAAAGCTAATAAGCAAAATATTTTGAGTTTCATTGCACTTTTTTCTCGCGGTATATCTATATATAGTATCGCAAATTTACCACGCACCCGGCAACGACTTAATATCTGCCACATCTTCATAAGTCAGCGCGAACCATTCACCAGCTATCTTGCGGTGTTGATACTGGGACAAGAGCGATCGCTCCAACGCCACTGCGTCACCAGTCTTGATGGTACACACCAGTCCTAGCCGCTTCGAGTTACCTGTCTGGAGTTGCTTCAGTCTTTTGGTCGGTGCAACTGCGCGTCCTATTTTGTAGCGCAGTGTCAAGTGTTCAGCGATTAAATAGCAATACCCCTTCATACTTCAACCTCCGAAGCTTTGGCGGCGCAATTGCGGCAACACTGCGACAAGCCAGATTCCAATAACACCAATGGCACATCATATCTTTTCTTGCACCGGAGGCATAGGCAATCAAAATACAAGCCTTGATGCCCTGGCGTGTACTTGTGGGAGTACTCTAAATCATGATGAATCTTGTACCCCAAAAATTTAATAATTTGCCAGTCATTGACCCTGCGGCTACTCAGTCCATTTTGAAAAGTTTCTATTTGCTTAGCTTGTTTGGCTTGTGTTTTCTTCTCTTCAATGGCGAAATAGTATTTCTCTTTCAGCAAGTTGTAAATTAATTTCGTCCTATTGTTTACTTGGAGTTTCCTGTAAATCATCCTCAAATAATGATCGATAGTTCTCTTTTTTATATTTAATTTCTGCCCGATTTCAAAGTCAGAAACCCCGTCATGTATCAAACCAATTATCGTAAATTCTCTGGCGGTGACGCTCACCATTTGACTATAAGATTCCATTGCACTTCCTGAAGTTGATATTGCAATAATCTTACCCTGCTTACAATATTTTTGCTAGAAATAAAATATTGTGAATTAATTAATTTTTTATGGCAGACACCACGACCACAACCATAGTGCAACAGCAAGAGTCACTCAACGACGTAGCCGCGAGAATATTCCCCGGTCAAGACGTGACCAGATTCAATGAACTATTGGCGCTGAATCCAACCATTACCCCATTCCAAGCAATACCCGCAGGGACGGTTTTAAATACCCCTAGCCCTGCTCAAACCCTGCAATATGCTACACCAGTGCTTACATCCATCGGTAAGGCACTATCAGGGCAGTCTTTGACCACCAGCGTGGTGATTAGCGATGCTCAGTCATTGGCTAATGCTGTGGCGAATATTCCAGCATTGCAGGGGTATCCCCAAGCAGCGATCGCCGAGCTAGCCAAGGTCAACAATATTGTCACTAGCTCTAATTCGGCGATCAACGCTGGGCAAAGTAACACTAGATATAATGACCCCACGGTGAAACTCATTAGCTGGTTGTTGAGCAACAAAGTTTAACTTACACTGAATTAGTTTTATATAGGGAAATGCCCCAAAATTTGAGTCAGTGCAAACAGAGCAATAACAGCCTGGGGTAAGATTTCCAATACTCTTTTTTGGGGTATTTCTTTAAAATCAAGATGTACCACAATCTTAGTTACATTTAGGCGAGTTTCATTAGATCGCGCTTATCTTGCGTACACACTGTATAAAATGTTGGTTCAACTTCGCCCAAAACCTGTCAGATTCGCCAAAAACAAGAATGAGCGAAAATCCCCCAAAATAAGCTATTGGAAACCATAGCCCAGGCGGTTATTGCTCTGTTTGCACTGACCTTAAAAAATGGGCATTTCCCTATATAAATAACAATCAGTGTAATGGCGTTAAGTACGGAGATGGGGTGATGGGTGTGGGGCATTGAGCAAGCATTGGAAACTTGCAGGAGCGATCGCGCTTATCTTGCGTACACCATGTATAAAATGCTGGTCATCATCTCGCCCAAAATCTGC
>Ga0116229_10013322_pt1 | contig 11648 bp, 8 predicted proteins | sample S1TSphgellanicum_3_FD_87313 | JGI IMG/M metagenome (GOLD analysis project Ga0116229, IMG submission 87313) | Host-associated microbial communities from peat moss isolated from Minnesota, USA - S1T2_Fc - Sphagnum magellanicum MG | ecosystem: Host-associated > Plants > Peat moss > Unclassified... | reverse complement strand
TATATATATATATATATATATATACACACAAATTAGATTATTACCCAATTTAGTATTCTTTTAGATCCTTTTTATGAAAACAAAATTTGTTAAAGCTATTACACACAAACTTCAAAAACACTTAAGCAATCAATTTAAAACCATAAATTCCTAAGGAATTATTTTTTAAAACTTCCCCAAGATGGTTGCCAAAATTGGAAAAATTAGATTTTTATGTTTCAATTCTTATCAAGTTCTTAAAATCAAATCTTCTTTTCTTTTATCTACATTATACATTTCTTCATTCTAAGAAACATATTCAATAGTTGTAAATCAAAGAAAACATTGAAGAAAATTCCATAAAATTCAATAACAAACATATTTTGTATTACAATCATTTATCTCAAAGACATTTTACATAGTCTTTTATACTTTTGTATTTAAACACAAGATTATATATCAAAATGGTTGCCAATATTTAACTAATAAAAACATAACTAGTAAGGCTATTCAAAAAATGTAACAATTATGTACAATTACATATGAAATAGTTCTAACAACATATTAAGTAGTTCTAACAATTACAAGTCATAGATCACCCTTTAACAATTATGTGGTGCAATCTTTCATTGTTTGTTAAATTATAAGCTTGCTTTTTCTAGAGATATTATTTCATCTTTAGATGGATTAGTGCATTTTTGCACAAGCCAAAGTTTTAAGCACATTTCATCTTTCTAAAATTCCTTTCCATTTGGTACCTTTGACACACCAATTCATGTCAACAAGGCAAAACCAAAACTTGGGAATATGAAAAGGGTCGTCAAGGTATTGAGCCAACCAACCACAATAAGAAGGAATGGGAACACCAATGAGAGTTTTATTTTATATGATTTGAACCTTATAAGGTTGTAAGGTTGTCTTATGCAAACCGGAATTGTGATGGGGATTTTGTTCTCATCAAGCCACATGATCTTGGCCTTGTTCATGTTTGGATGAGAAGAGCACAAGGTAATGTTATGAAACATGAGGAGAATGCACTTTTCAAAATGGTAAGGGTTCATGTGAAAAAGGGTGCAAATTTGGATGAACGACATTTGTATGAAGATTGCTAAAATGGTAAGTGGAAATGTAATTTTGTAAATTCAGAACACTGGCTTGATATTTCATTCATTGTTTTCTTGGTTTTAACCTGAAAAAATATATCAAACAAAAGTCAAATTACTATTCCCGTTGCTTGTGATAGTAGGGCTAAAATCAATCTTGAAGCTATTAATGCATCCAGTAAGGTGTGAAGGATGTTTTGGACATGGAAGAAATTTTTTTTCTAATTTTTTAGAACCTTTTATATGATTAAATTGATCTCAATGTTGTTTCATCAATTTATTCATGATACAAAATTATTCTTGTATATTCTTGGACATTAATGATCAATAATCTTTTTTATTGCATTTTAAACCTATTCCCTAGTGGCCACCACCGGTTATTGCATACAAATGTCACTTAATTCAAGCAGATTTCAGTGACATATGTATAGTGACTAAATGTATAACATGTTACATAAGGGTTATTTAGGGTACTACATAGGGGTGACCTAAAGACCTTCTTAAGCCAGGAGATACTGAAGGACTATGTAAAGTTCTACTTAAGGAGCCACATAGGATTTATGTTGAGGTTATGAGTCAGCCCTAGGCAAACATTTCTAGGTAGCTTGCTATGTAGACCTCATGTAACTCCCTTTTGCATTATGAGTCAACCTTAGGTAATTTCTTAAATAATTCTTAAATATCACTTAACCTAAGAAATTCCTAGCTAATCTCATAAGTAGACTTTATGTAATGTTTTAAGTACCCGATATCCCATAACCTTCGTAAGTCTCTAAGTGTTTTCCTAGGTCAACCCTAAGTAGATCTTGGGTAATTTCCTAAGTAGTTTTGAGGTATCACATAATACAGGTAGATCCTTAAGTATTTTCTTAAATAACCCTCTAGGTAGGCCGTATGTAACCCTTCATTGAAGCTTTTGCTAACCTTTAGATTTTCAAATAAAGTTTGAGCTAAAGAGGACTGAACTAGGCAAAATTGAAGGGGTATTACAGCAATTATTCAATGCCTCAAAGGGGAATACTGATGAATTGCTAATGTATCTATAACAGCTGGTCAACATCTAATTACCAATTATGTAGAGCATATTGATGCCTTTGTAACACTTGAGTACATTTGGCAAAGGATATTGCAAGAGATAGCAAAATATCAAGTTCAAGCACTTGATTAGGCTAGTGGAATTGTGAACTTTGGATGTCAGCTCATCAAAAGTTCTTGAAAGGAAGTTGCCTACTAAGTTACAGTGTGCTTCAATCTTTAGGTCTATTAATGTTTGAAGAAGTTGACATTTGTTAACCACCATAATTGTATGAAGTTTGGATCAAATTTTAAGTAATGAATCCACTTAGAGTTTACAACAATTCCCACAATATCTAAAATTTTAGACCAATCTTTCAAATTGTAAACATTATGCCCAATGGCTTCAAGTATATTGTTGGAATGGTGACTTCAAAAGAATAGAGGGGCCTAAGAAGGTATGAGCCGTGACCATTTCCAACCCAATTAAGACCCACTTTGAGAGCCCCAAACGGCAGATAACGAATGAAATTTTTCTAGAGACTCATAAGAGCAACGCTCATACACAATATGATGAGCAGCAATAAGTTACCTTTTGTGCTGAACATGAAGCTTAGGGTTGGGTCAGGATGGCTTGAGGTGGCAAAGAACAACTCAACAAATCATAAGAAAAAACCTCAAAACTTGTAAACAAGGCATAACGGCACAAAATGAACTTTGGGAAATAAGGCATCTTCCTAATCCAAAATTAGCCTCTTGTAGGTGTAAGGAGCCTCTCGCTCCCACTATCCCATGATCTACATATGTTTTGGACTTACAATAACATTTGCCTCATGCTTTAGGATTAGTAAGGCACATGGGTGGGGTACACATTCCTGAAATGTGACTACCGGCTCCTCTTACACCCCTTTATTTTGGGAATGGCCCACCCTGGTGCAATACCTACACTTTACCAAGTTGGCTTGCCCTCCTAACTCACTGGAAGGCCATCAGTGGGAAACCTCTCCACCATTTGATTCCAGAGTGTATGAGAAGTGGAGCATGGTATTTTTCAAGGTGTCAGATGGCTCTTGAAACGCTACACGGTTAAAGACCCACAGCCGTAGTTGTTGCCAGCATAGCAAAGTTGAGGAAATCTGGAGCAGATTTCCTCCTTATTCCCTCCTCAATCCATTACATCATCCAAGTGGGCCAAGACGATACCATCAAATCATTTTGTTACCTACTTGCAAATGATTTGATGCCCAGGATCTAAACCTCCACTAGTTCTGTCGTTTGGTCCTTTGATGCTCATGTTTGGGATGCGCTCAAAACTGGCGACACATGATATCCTTGGGTTTGGGTGGAGCTCAGCCACCAGGTTTGGGATATGCTCTAAGCAAGGCCAATGTACATAATATTGGTGGGTTTGATGTGCTCATAATATTCTTCAGCTCTTTGGGCTGCGTGCCTCGGCGCTGACATTGTACTACTACTGCCTGACTCTTGAAGTGAAGTCTTCTTGGTTCTTTTAATCCACCCACCAAAACCAAAAAATTTTAGGCACTGATATTTACATATGCTGTCAAGCTCATGGGTCTCCAAAGGGGTAGACCACCCATGCTCTTTGTCAGACCAAGGATGGGATTGGACATTGGCATCTAAGATAATAAAACCGTTACAAATCGTTAGGAAATGGGTTCCCCTTCCATGTTTTACTGAATATTCCTTAAGTTCATAGTTACTTTCATTTATACTAGTACTCTCGGCATTAATGAATCCTTCAGCACCTAACACAGGGTAAAAATGTATAAACTATAAACCAGCTGTTATCTCTGGGTCAGACATGGATGGGTAGACGCATTCCCATTCAAACTTGGCGGGGTAGGTGGTTGGGCTTTCATGTAACTTAGGCCAAATATATGGGCACAAAGCTGGTCCCATTGTCCATTCTCATTTAACACAAGTAAATATAATAAAATAATAGTAGTCCCTTATTTGAGGAAAAGAAACAAGTAAAACGAACCCTAATCCAAAGTCCTAGTCCAAAATCACTTAACTTCACTCATGAGTCAGAAGCATACCTTTAAGTGATTGACCTAAAGCTGTGTAGATCCGAAATTAATCAGCAAATATAAAGCAAGACCTATTCCTTCCCATCCAATACAGTTATCTCCATAACAAGCCTTGTAATAGAAGAAGAGAAAAGGGACCCAAAAAAAACCCCAAATAATCTAAGTGTATTTAAATCCTCATACATAAATCAAATGCAATTTCACCCACTTAAATATGTGAGCACAATTATCATAATAATTGATGCTAGACTATCAAAAATAGAGTCGAAAATTTTATTTCACCAGGCTCTTGAATTAACCAAAAAGCATTTCCACAACACTGTAATTTTCCATGACACTTCAAACACTTGAAATGTTGGCAAAGGTTTCCCTCGGATGAAGGCGAATCATTGTGATTTAAAAATATTTAAGTCTCACATGTATTTGAATAAGTGAATATTATGAGCCTTCTGCCACATACATTGGTTGATAGAATTGTGGTTCATGATTGTTGAAGAAGAATCATGGAGAAAGAAAGTGTAACTAGAAAATTTAAAGTGGAGTTGGGTCTGCAAATTATCTTATCATTCTTCTTCTTAAACTGGATGGTTTAGAACTGTAGATCATGAACTTTGGATTATAGACATCTACTCGTTCCAAAGCACTCTGTCACAACATCAGCTGCATGAAGTTGAGTAGTGAGTTTGTTGGTTAGCTTTCATCTAGTTCCCCTCCTTGTTGACTACAACCAGCACTTAAATGTCCAATATCGACACTTACCAGTTGTTGATGCAGTTGTTAGGACTCTCTTTTTCTGATGTTATCATGGGTGTCTATGTTTAGCCTTGGTGAGTCAGTACCCACACCTTTATTTCTAATACCCTTGTTTCTACTACCTTTGTACATTTTCCGAATCTGTGGTGTGTTTATTAATAAAGTTTTGCAGGGTTTTGTGTGTTTATTTCTTCTTTCCACATTTCATGTGATTGGTTCTTCTCTTTTCAAAAAATTACCCAAGGGCAGAGAAGGGAGTGCCACAGTGGGAGGCAGAAGGACAAGGGAGTAACCAAAAAGAAAGGGAAAAGAAAGACAAGATGATGAGCAGGAAAAATGATGGGATTAAGAGTTGTTTGCTGTAGATTTGTCCAATATCGATGGAGTTCAAAATATTACATAGATGGGACATTGTTGGATCCTGAATCAGGCCTCTGAAGACACAGATGTCCGAAAAACATCAATCTTTGCATTTTGTTGCCTTCTTGTGGTGACAATTGCATATGGGCAAATGTACAACTGAAGAACCAGAAATGTGAAAATGAGATAAGTTGTATCCATTTCCATACTGTCGACATGAAGTTTTCCAGTTAGTTTTTGTGATGGCAATGTTATACCCAAAAAAACTTGGTCAGCTGCTGATGAATATGGAGCAAGAAGCAAATGTGAATAGTGTAGACCATCCAACTCTTTGGTGATACACTAGGTTTGGTCATACTCATGGGCGCTCGGCTGAACTCAACACCATGCACAGAGAAGGTCATTTGGATCAATCTGCTGTGCAATGGATGTATCCTCCATCACTTAAGAAGATATGGGTCCCTAAGTGGAGATTTGACTCCTAACTAAGAAAAAGATATAAGCCACATGCATGTTTTACAGGCTGATGGCCCTTATTGCATTAAAAAAATTGTTGTCTGCAATGGAGTAATGGCTATTTTGATCAAAGGTTGATAGCAAAACCCTAGTTTTTGAACACAGTACCAGTGACCACGATACTAATTCATAATTTCAAAAAATTTGAGGCTGAGTCTAGCAGGTCATTGACATACCCAAATCATCATTCAATCCTGACTCAGCTAAGTTGAACAAATAATGAAGCGGCGGGTGCCCAGTTTGTTCTCTGCAATTGCAAAGAAAAACAAGGTCCTACTACAACTGGAAGTATTTCCGTGATGCTCAGCTGGGCCATTGAGCAGAGCCAAGAGCAGGCTGCTTGTGTCATACCAGTGAAAATTGTAGTTTGTGTTTTCAGGTGTGCAATTCCACGTTTTTGCAATTATTCAATAGCAACTTATGGAATATTTTATCATTCCATTAGAGGGCATGAAACAAAATCTGGTTGCAGGAGTAACTTCAGATTTAGTCTTTATTGCAGCACCATTGTTTTCTCCAACTTAGACATGGTTACAAGATTGCAATCTTGTAATGTGCTTGCTATGGCTCATAGCTCACAGCTACCTAAGCATCTATTTTGACAGCAGAGCCTATAGCTAGTACCTCTATCGGCCATAGTCCTATTGCTGTGAACAAACAATGCATGCAAATCTGAGGCCAGAGTGAACCAGCCTCCATGACTGTACCAGTTGGCCGTTCTGTCCATAGGATGGGCTGTGTTTTTCATCCGTGTCTTCACCCTACATTTACCAACATTCTACCACAGTCAATTTTTTTGCCTGCTGACCTTTGATCTTTTGTTTTGGGCCAATTTTTTCCCAACCCTGACCTCCATACTACCCTCCCACCTAGTCACCCTACTAACCTACCTACTCTACTCACCTACCTCTCAGCCTAAATCCTAAACCCAAACAACTAACAACTAATCCGTTACCTACCCTTTTTATCTTTTCCTAGCAAAACCTATATATTTTTGTGGCTAAACCTATATCTATTCTTGGCTAAACTTTTTTCTCTTGGCAAAACCTATATCTATTCTTGACAAAAAAATTTCTCTCTTGGCAAAACTTATATTTCTTTTTGGCTAAACTTCTAAATTTTGGCAAATCCAATATATTTTTGGCTAAACCTTGACCTATCAACAAAACATTTCTATTTGTTGGCTAAACCTTTACCTCTCAACACAATCTTTTTACATATTAAGTAAACTTTTACTTTTCAACAAAACCTTTCTATTTTTTGGCTAAACCTGTTTATTTCATAATTAAACCTCTACTTTTCTAGAGGGAAAAAAAAATGGAATTCACAAGGTGTAAAATGAACTTCAATATATATTTTTTATAGAATTCAATCAAAGACATTAAAAATACTATTGATTTTAGTTAGTACAAACAATTAAAGATGTAAGAAAAAAACCATATTTTTTCTTGTATTTTGAACAATTATCTAATTCAATCAATTAAATCATAAGAAAATTAATGTAAAACATACGTTTTTAAAAAGAGGGTTAAATTTACATCTAGAGGTTGAAGGTTTAAGTTTTGGGCATACAATACTCATGTCAACTTTTAAGTTAACACCATGTTTGTAATGGTTTGGAGTTCCCAAAACTAACACGAATTGTATGAGTAATATGCAAGTATTGCCTATTATTGCAATTACTAATGGTAGTTGAAGATTTAATCCCAACATGCAATACCCACATTTGAAAACAATGTCATTTGTGATCAAAATGAAACTTTTCTTTTTTGAATTTTTATTTTGCTTCTTTTAGATTATTTTTCTAATTTCTAGTATTTTTATTTCTCATTCTATTTTTTTTTCTTATTCTAAATTTTTTTTCTTTTATTTCTTCTTCACAATAAATTTTTTTATTTTTTATTTTTCTAATTTAAAAAATTAGTATTATTTTCATCAATTTTTGTTCAACATTAAATATGCATATTTTATGCCCAACATTTGGGTATTATGTGAAACATGAAAAAATCTAACCAACATTTTATGCCTTAGATGTGAATATTACACTATTTTATTTTATTTTTCTTCTTTTAAATATTTTTCGTCACAATGTCAAAAAAACGAAAAATGAAGGTATTGCATGCAATGGATTAATCATGTTATGGTGGAGCTTGAATGACAATGGACCTAAATTTTGTAATACCTGCATGATAAAAATGTGGCCCCATTGTAATTAAAATGCAAAAAAACCAAATCCTTGTAATTCCCATATAATTTCTACTACCAACTACATTTCATTTATGTAAAGGTTTTAATATGTGGGTATTGCAAATACTTGCCCCTCCATCACTTAGGTTAATGTTACCAAAAAATTTGAAAAACTAAAAATACTTACATTGCCAATATCCAATACAAATGTCAAAGTATGGGTGAATATAGTTCATACACACTCAATTGTGATTATTACACACACCAACAAAACAGTACTCTCATCATATTTTTAAACATGTTGATATTGCATTACCTTCATCCAAAAACACACTTCCTTGTTGTGAAAATGAACTCATTAGTAATACTTGAATCTAAAACTTTCACTATAACCCCATGCTACATTACCAATATCCATTAAAGGAGTTTTTCACTATGATAACAACAAAAAAGACAATTCCTACATCAAAATGGCAAATCTGCCGCTGAAAAGGTTAGGGGATGTGTATTACCCTCATATATCACAATAAAAAGTCATTATATCCCATGTAATATGTGAAATTCTATGCAATATAAGAAAGCTTGTTCACTAACCCTAAACTATTGTACATCAATTGTTTGAACTAATATGGTGTGTTATGAATTGGGGGGTTAACTTTCAAACCATACATGTTCATTGTTTAAAGTTGAAACCATTAACACATATAATGGTAATATGTGTCATTTTTTTAAAAATGGAAATTAATATGGGAGAAAATACAAGTGGAACTATATTTTCTTTTTATATTCATGAGTTCTCTTTCTATGGATATTTGCATGTTCCACCATGGTCTCATGCCAATCCTTCATCTAGTGCACTAAATTGCTTAAGCCATCATTGATGCAATGAAACACCATGCTTGGATGCATAATCTCAGTCACCTTGGAAAGGAAAATATTTCAAACATTTGATTCAATCACAAGTAATAACGATGTGGTATGATGAATGAATTGAATCCCACCTTTTTTTATTTCATTGATGATTTTTTGCATTACATCACTCATTTGGGTAAGGATTATTTCCATGGGGGCATTTGAAATTAAAGGCTAGTTGTGATCCTTCTTTCCTTCAACATTGCGAGAGGTACCATCCAATGTGAAAAGCCCACCCATGTTGACAACCCATGGTTCTTCAATGTCATTTTCATTGGGTTCCTCATTATTGGACTCATTATCATAAAGGAGTAAATATGTAGGGTCCACAAACATGGCAACAAAACCTCCATGATTGGATCCATACCATGTCCTACAATATTGAATAATATTCTCCTTGGTGAAATCGATACACAGAACAAGAATAACAACTTGGTGTTTGCACAAGTTTCCATGCAATGCCCATTCAAATGTGCAACAAACATGCTTGGTGAAAGGAAGTGGAACCTTGTAAGTCACATCTAAATATTGTTGGCTTCGCACCATCCTTACATGGCCAATTTTGTTAGAGTCATCAATCCCATGGGTGACACGGGTGTAGGGGATCAATGTGGCCTTTTCAACACTTGTTTTCATGATGCATTCCACAACTTTGTTTTTTATAAACCCACATGTTATTTTTTTTGTCCATGTGGGTGTGTGGTGTTTTAAAATTGTTGTTGTGAGTTTCTGCATTAATTAATTAATCCACCAACCTCGAAACCCTTTTGTTTCCAAAGAAAACCAATGTTTCAATGCTCCATGGTAAGATTCAATGGATGCTTGTGTGTTTTAGCTTGAATGTAGCATTTGTCAAAACCCCATCATCCACAAATATATGCCAACATGCACAATGCCTGCATTCATGTTCAAGTACCCTAATTTAAATGTGCATGAATAATTTGGAATATGCACAACATGGTGGAACGACAACAATGGATTGAAAATAATATTCCAAAAGTATTAAATCCATGAACCACCATGCAAATGTAAGGTGAAGCTTTGAATAACCTTATTTTTTCCATGAATCATAAAAGTTTCAATGTTTTCATTTGGTTCATGGGCATGTACATGACAATGTGAAGGTCATCCAATATTACACACTTCACCTCATTGTTTTTGATTTTTTCCATTGAATGTAAATGCCAAGCCTTCAAAACATGTCATGCTCAAAGGTAAATGTGCACTTGAATTTCACCCCATACCATCCAAACCATGCATAGAATAACAATTTAGTACAATCATTGACAACATTATCTAGATATGGAGAATGTGAGAGGAAAATTTAACATTGTTGCATGTACATTAAAAAATAAAAATAAAATGGTGGAATGAAAATAAAACGCATCATAATGCTTGTAATTCTTGTGGAACATCATCAACAATGAAACATGAAAGTTTCCACCTAGGCATCTTCCTTTGAAGCTTTGTTTTCAAAGGACTTAACCAATCCACCAAATCATTACATGTTTGGTGACTTGTAATGATCCATGTGACCGGCATTTCGATGCAATGTACATTTAAACATCATCAATGTGAACAAATGGATTTCACATCCTTGGTGCGGAAGGTGGCATCCATTGATATCACCCCATTATCACTTTATGAAACCATACACTATAATTATGATGGAGTTTGGATCTCTATTGTGAATGTGACCTTAATTCCATTAAGTATCTTTGATCTGTTTTTCCAAAATTTTGCCCGAGGTGTGAGGATATTATCATATATTTAATTGTACCCACTGTCATTCACAGTGAAGCAAATGATGATGATTATGGTACTCACAGGCTGGAAAAGACACAACATTTATTTTGTTATGTTACACGATTTGGTGGAGATTCTCCATGGAACCACATTCATACATTTCATTGTCAAGATTCCAGCAGTTTGAAGATTTTATCTGAAAGCTTGCAATTAGGATTTACCTGATTGGATATCTATCTGAGTGCAAGTTAGCATTTCCTCATTTTAGAAGAGTGTGATGTTGTCCAATTTCGCCACTTATTGTTAAGGAGTTTTGGTCAAGATTTCTTGTCATTCCATCATTATTTGAGGGAAGACATAATGTCAATGCCTTTGGATGACCCAAGAAGGCAAAAAACAAGGGATGACAAGTTGTGGAAGCAGGAGTTCACATGGGCCACACACAACATGGGGTGGACAAGATGCAGTGTCCATGCACCAAATGTGAAGGAAGGGGCAGACTCATTTTACTTAAGATAGTTAAAAACCATCTAGTCCTAAACGGGAGGCATCCTCTATTTAGAGTGTGGAAAGGCCCAGGCCCAACCATGACCATTCTGATGAAGAGTGAGTTGAAGCAAGCAAGGCAACAGTAAACCCAATGCAAATAGAGATGGAGGTGCAGGTAATGGATGAGGCTATGAATGTGAACCAACTTTTGGATGACCTATTCCAAATGTTAGGGAAGAACATGAAGGTGAGAGGGTTGCAAGATTGTTTTCAGACCATAATGTAGAGGGAATGGAGGTAGCAGGCATGGTGCAGAATGCCATCAAGATCATGGAAGAATTAGTAGCATTGCCTGAAAGCATGTCCGGCCAGAATAACCATGATAAGGGACAGGGGGGTGTGGACAATGACATGGGACTAGGTGAAACAGGGGCCCCATCAGTAGCAAGTGATGATGACATCTCAATTGAGGCCAATTATCTACGGGAAGCATGTCAGCCTTTGTACAATGGTGCAAGGTGCACAAAGCTAGCAT
>Ga0116229_10013320_pt1 | contig 11649 bp, 14 predicted proteins | sample S1TSphgellanicum_3_FD_87313 | JGI IMG/M metagenome (GOLD analysis project Ga0116229, IMG submission 87313) | Host-associated microbial communities from peat moss isolated from Minnesota, USA - S1T2_Fc - Sphagnum magellanicum MG | ecosystem: Host-associated > Plants > Peat moss > Unclassified... | reverse complement strand
GATGAATTTAATACAAAATATTAATATTAGGTTGGTAGGTGCCTAGTTAGGTACATAAATAGGTGCCTACAAACCTAGGCTACCTACCTACCTACCTACCTACCTACCTACTTAGGTAAAAAGGTAAGTAGGTAGATCTACCTTCCTAGGCTAAATACCTATTCATATAAGTAGGTATTTAGGTAGGTAGGTACATAGGTTGACCCAGGTGGGTAGGTCATATTATGTACCTACCTAGCTAGGTAAATAAGTAGGTTGGGGAGGTTGATAGTTTAAAATTGTGCATAATTATTACTATTATTATTTTTTGTGGGTTAAACCTTTTGATTGGCTGATCCCATGTGCACAAATTCCTTAATGTGAAATTTGTTGACCACACCCCTTGTTTATATAGTGTTCAAAATATGAATGGAGAACAAACAATATGGGATCAATTTTGAAGTTTCAACTTCTTAACTTTCCTCATGCTTTTTGTTATTAGTTTTTAGATTTATAAACAATTCAAGTACGTGGCTCACTAGATAATTAAATAACCATTTAATTAATAATGACTAAATTTAACATATATTTATAATATAAATTATACTCTACAAATATTAAGTATTCATTATCAATTACTCAATAAATAATAATTAAAAAAATTATTACTTTTTATACATCTAGTCGAATTATAAATAATATAATTAATGTAGAAATAAAATAAAAAATTAATTAAAAATTATTTTAAATATATATTTTCAAATTGAACGAAAAATTGTTATTAAAAAAATATTCCTACATGATTTCAAAAAAGAAGTAATACAAAAATAGTTACATTAATTACTATATGATTACATTTATTATTGTAAACAAGTTTATCATAGGTAAGTAATTGCAGAATTTTTAAAAAATAAATCAAATTATTTTATAATAATTCTTAAAACTAAAATCATTACACTAATTATTTTAACTACATTATACTTTTTCCAAAATTTTAATTCAAATTTAAACTTATAAACTACAGATTGTGAATAATTATGTTCAATTAAAAAATAATTATGCATATAGTATAATTATTTATTATCTGAAGTAATTCCAATGATTTTAAAGTAATGTAACATTAATTACAGTAATTAATTTCTTTTACTGTAAGAATATAAAACATATAATGTAGAAGTGTATGTTTTGAAAAAATGATTTAGTGTAACTTATAAGTAATAAATATAATCATTTATAATTATTTATAAAAGTGATTCATTATGGATAACACTAGTAGAAAAAGCCTTAAATCTCAATGAATTATTTTTTGGAATTGAAATTTTAATTTTAGATTCCAAAAAAATAATTCTGAATTCAAATATCATTTTTTAGATGAAATAAGTATTTGAATTTAAATTTAAAATTTCAGAACTGAAATGTCAATTTTCAAATTCAAAATTGCAATGTCCATTTTTAGATTCATTAAATAATTTTCTAAATTGAAATATTAATTCTGAAAATCCAAAATAATAACTTGGAATTGCAATTTCAAGTTTCAAATCAAATTAGTTTTCAAATTTAAATTTACAAACTCAAAATTGAAATATTAATTGTTAGAATCGAAAATAATAAGTTTGAATTCAAATATCAAATTTTAGATCAAATAAGCTTTTTGAATTTAAATAAAGTTTTTAAAAATTCAAATATTTTTTTAAGGAATTGAAATAGCAAATTTCAGATTCAAATATCAAATTTCAAATTCAACTAATTCCTTAAAGAATTGAAATAATAGTTTTCACAATTGAAATATAATTTTAAGGAATTGAAATATTAATTTTCAAATTCAAATAGTTTTTTTTCAAATTCAAATAATTAAACAAAGAATTCCAATAAAAATATTTAGAATTAAATTTAGAATTAAAAATTTAAAAATTAGATTGAATTTTTAAAAATTATATAGATAATGAATTCTAGTAGCAATTTTCACAATTGAAACATCAATTTTAATGTTTAAATATAGTTTTCATAATTTTAATTATAAATTTATACTCAAACATATATTTTTGAATAAAACTAACAATTTTAAGAATTCATATTTAAAACTTCAAATTCAAATATTGATTTTTAAGTTCAAATAAAATGTTTTAGAATTGGAATAACAATTTTTAGAGTCAAATAACATTTTTAATTAAACAAAAAAATCAGAATGAAAATAAAAATTTAAATTCACATAAATATTTCTTAAATTCAAATATCAATTTTTAAACTCAAATTTATATACATTTCATAACTGAAATATTAATTTTTAGATTCATTATATAAACAATATACATACATACACATAATTAATATACAGACAAATATATATTTATGATATATGTAATATATTGTAAATATAATTTTAATACATACATAAAAATACACCCCTATGTCACCGTAGAATACCTTTAAGATGTGATTAATTTGATGACTATTGCAATTAATGGGACATATCAATGTATTCATGGATGAAAATAAACCTAAAAGTCATCCAACCAATAGGATGAAGTTTTCAATAGTTGCATCATAGTTGTAAGAATGACCAAAATAGTTGAAATTTGATTTTATAGTTGTAGATACTCTCAAATTTAGTAGCAAACGACTACAAGTCACATGTAGTTGCAAACAAAGTGATTACATTTTGGCCGATTTCTATTAGTGATAGTTTTCTGGATTTAATGCTAGGTGGTAATAAAGAGCACAACGATTCAAATCACAAAACCCTAAAAGGTAAATCAATAAATCAGGGGGCATGGGAATTAAGGGCACCAACTTGGCATGATTATGAACAATCATTTTCTCTCATTTTTCCAATTTCCATTAATTTTAACATGTCAAAATGAATGATAAAAGTTTGGTTGGAAAGCTTAAAAGAATTGCATAGGAGAAAGAAAAAGTGCATGAAAGAAGGAATTGTAGCAATAGGAAAGACTCGTTGTAGAAGGCCAATAAAAGGGGGTGGACCATGCTTTGCATTCTGGAGTTGCAAATTTCACATTATTCCAAGTTTGTTCTCCATCTTCTTTAGACAATGATATGAGAAGGAGGATTGAGGGGGAATCTACACACTTTAACACAAACAGAAAATGAAGTTGAGATGTGGTTGTAGTTTTTAGGAGAGCGAGATACTTGAATTCGCAACAAGTGGTGAAACCATTATGCTAATCAATTCAAATTTTTTCCTTTTCAACTTTTGGTGAATTTACATCTTCATGCATTCTTATAGTCCAAATCAATTTTTAGTATAGGGTAAAACCCTTAGGTGAGGACATACATAAAATAAGGGGCCTAGGATGAGATCAAAGTCAACTCCAGCCCCACATTTTGAGAATGTTTCACACCTAAAAACATTACCCATCATAAAACATGACAATAATGTTATCATGAATCAAAAGATATTTAATATTTTACAATGGGTAAAACACAACACAAACCTAAGCATACATAGATCACAAGTTGTAGGAGGGGGATCTAATCTTAACATCCTTCCCTAAGTCAAGGAGTTGTTGTAAGATCCCTCCCCTTTTCTAGGAAGGATATTTGCAAATGTAAGGTGCCCTTCAAATAAACTAGGATTTTTTTTTTGAATTTTTATGCAATGAAGACAACATAAAATTAACATCAAGTTACACTGTCTCTAATAGACTTCCAACTAATCTCAAGAAATATAGAAAACATAATTATTGGTTGTAGCAAAACCCAAAAAATGAATGTACTTGAAAATTATAGCATAGAAAAAATGTTGATAGTGGGGGGTTTATTGTTGGGACAAATTTTTGCACATTGGTGACAATAAGAAAATTTCTACATGAAACAACAAAAGGATTTTGGACCATTAGATCTTTTCAAATTTTCTTTGAATTCACAATATGGATGGGGGACAAGAACCATCCTTACAATGGGCGACTTCCAATTGACACACCATGAGCAATTTCCCCTCACCATTCAATGTCATATGCTCTCCCCAATTGTTGCCATCCACATTGTCTCCACCTTATTACAACTTGTTGCCATCACTTACAATGTTGCAAGTTCTACATTAGAGATCATGATCAATAAGCATACAAGATCTTATGTGACAATAGGTTAGTAAGGTGAAATTTGCTTCCCATTAAAGGTCCTTTACCCCCATATCACTTGACAAATATGGGCCTTAACTTTTTCCACCCACTAGGCAACCATTCCTTCCACACACTAAGGTAATCCAAACTTAGGTGAATATGTCGTTTTGAATCAAACAAGTTCACTAGGTCATGCCATAAACATGAAAGGATTTTGATGTCTAGCCATTTGGCGTTTGGGTTCAACCAAGCATTGTGTTTGATTTTCATCCCTTTTGGTATTATTTACCTCCAAAATCTCCTTACCCAATGAAAAATAACAAATAAAATGCTCAAAAATAGATAATAGTTGGTACCAAATGTTCACACATTACAATTATATAGGTGGAGCAAGCAATCTTGCCAACAAAGGGATTGTTCTTGATCCATGGACACAAAATTAGAAACAAAAATGATCAAGAAAGAGACGGGTGGGGTTAAAAGGGGATCAACATTCATTGCACTTTTGCTTTGAAGGCCATTGCTTTAGTTCACATCCAATCCAAGGTTGACATATGTCCTTTACAAAAGATGGGTAAATTTTTAAATGATGTTTGAATTATGGTGATGGGTTCAATAGCGACGTAATGTACACCATTTGATGGTTTGGTAGTGAAGGGAAAACCTTGAATGACTTTGACAATGACCCTTATTGCTTTCATTGTCCTCTCCGCCCCGATTATCCCCCCATTGTTGTCCCCATCATCTTTTGTTCCCTTTGCCAACCTTGTTGTCCCATTGTTGAACTCATTATCCAAGTCATCGTCCACTATCGTTGTCTCATGGTAAGTTTGTAATAATGACTCATTGCATGTGTAATGAAACGTGCTTATAAATTTTCAACTCAACTTAAGATTCAATAATTTTTTTATGTAACCTACATATTGTGATGTAAATATACATTCAAGAATGACATAAAAAAGAATAAGTCCCTTCTATCAATATTTTTTAAGGTGAAAAAAGATTTATCACCCAGAGAAGATGTTTACTGAATATATCTCTCAGCAAAGTTTGCAAGAGGCTTAACATGAACCATGATTCTTGCATGTTGAGGAGCACCTTGATTTGACTGCATTTGCAGTGAACCTTAAGTTGAGTGCATTTATTTAGAATGCCTTATAATTTGCTTCATGGTTTAGACTGCATCCACTTTTCACAAATCCTGGTTAGGGACACTCAAAGCAATCACAGCACGCACAAGCCCAAAACAAGCTACAATCTTCACATTATTGCCCATTCATCTACAGCAAATGTTGCAGGCTACTTGGAGCTTAGTTAGAAACTAGAAACCCTCATGCAAGTGTTGTGGGCTACTTGAAGCTTAGCTAGAAACTAGGAATCCTCCTCATGCAGTCTACTCCCAGTACCTGGTGAGTCAACACTCCCACACCAAGTAGCAGATGTAAAGCACTAAATGAATATTGGAGCTGGGAGTCATTCAGGACAGAGACTTGTTTCAGCTTCATGGGCAGTAGTGTCAGAGTCCCAGTCGCCTGTATTAGAAGAATGGCTCCACGTTGATGATTTTGCCTGCACATTCTCACAATCCGTGCATCCTCTCCCCACTCTCTGTATACACGGGTAGTGTTGAGCTGACTTCACATCTAATTATAAAAGCTATATTTTGACCCAACTTCAGGAGAATCTGTTCTTCACAGTCTACTACACTGCTGTCATTCAGAACATGTGTTATTGAAAGGGTCTATGATCTTTCACAGATGTGTCTTGATAACAATCTCCTATCTCACGAGTTTCAATGGGTACACACTTACGCAATCAGCAAGGTGCAGGAAAAGAATCCACTCAATATGCCCCATACCCTTCACCACCATTGAGAAGTAACAGAATCCTGAGTGTGATTTGGACATGATCAAATATGAATGATTTCAAATTGCCTCTGGCTCTGAAAGGTAATTTTTAATAGTCACTCTCAAATTCAATAATCAACTATAAAGCCTGTGCATCAGTCTCTAGGGTTTAGCTTTCCAATTATTCAATGGAGCCCACAAAGTTTTTCTTCCAAACAGTGACAATTTGATGCACAGACCCCTTTGCCACTCTGCAGCATTGCACTCATCTAAACTTCATGCCCCTTCTCAACAAGTTTCTTGCTTTTGATCCTGTTGATAGGGTGCACTCATTGGAGTGATGGTTGCTTTCAATCTTACTGGTAGAGACACTCACTGGAGTGACAGCTGCAACTCCCTTATTACACATAAGAAAGCCACATAACCAAAGTGGGGCGCTCATGAAACTGTAACAAATCACCTGCACCACTTGCCACATGACATGTGCTTAAATCAAATCTGTCAACAATTGAGCAAGATGCATTGACTATGGAAACCTGAAAAAATCCAAACCACCAACTCAACCAATCCTGTTTGTGTGTACAAGTCCAGTATCACAAATAATTCCATGCCGGTGTCTAAAACACATCTGTGGAAATCACCTTATATCCAGTTGGTTGTTAGGTCATTGAGTTTGTCTTGTTCAAATGGACCGCAGCATGATCCTCCAAATACTCGACACCCTGCATTTCTGTCAATCTGTGCACATGCGATAAAAATTCACATGTCTTTAATAGACTCTAACCAAATGGAAGAAATGTGACCACAAGAAACCTAGACTGGACTGTCACAGCAAAAGACAACATAACAAGACAATGCTGACATTCTGAGTCTGCAGTGTGACAATTGAACTTTATGAACAGTAAAATGCAAATTTTACCTGCTACAAGTGCGATCCTTGGCAAACCCCAACTCATTGTCCACCAACAGATCCGCTTCATCACTATGACTTGAGCGGGAATTTTTCCTGCGGGGTGCATCTCGAATGGTCACCACCTTTGCAAACAGCTCCAATGCTGGTGCTTCTGCTGAACATAGGAAACGAGCTCTATGCTCATACATAACCTTCCCAACCAACCAAGCACACACTTAGAAACTTGTGACTGCCAGCCTATACAAAGCTCTAACCCATACGCTTGGCACCAAGCTTGATCACTAACCCTAGGTCACATTGTACATGTGCAAAATTGGGTGTTCAACTCTCCTCCAAAATATAGCATCACTCAAATAGGCAGTGACCTAATTCCCAAGTTCACAATTGCAAGTATTTACTATAACAAGAAACAGAGAGGATCTTACATCCACAAGAGTTACAAACCGATAAGCTGAGGAGCGGTTATGGGAACCAAACACGGGAACACCATCCAATGCCAGAGTGTGAAAACTTTCTGCTCCTCCAAACCACACACAGTGCAATCCTCCATCAGCTAACTTTATGGATGCCATTGCCTTCTGCTTGTCTAATCAAGAGGCAAATAACATTGGGGTCCCCCACAAAATTCAGGGTCAAGGTCTCAAGTTCAGATCTATTACGGAAGAGTCCAATGTAGTCAGCTGCACCCAATGGCATATCACACAGCTCGTGAAACTGGAAGAAAGCACACCCAGCAGCTGACAAAGGGACCTGCATGATCAGAGGGATGCCAACAACTTTCAAAACCAGAATTGGCAAAGTAGTGCCATCTGTTTCTTATTATAAGTTGCTTGAAACTTTCAAAACCAGAATTGGCAAAGTAGTGCCATCTGTTTCTTATTATAAGTTGCTTGAAACACTGACCTGCAGTCTTCTACCCATAACCACTTCCACAGTTGTTGGCACTGCTTTTTCATCCTGTATCAGAGACTGAAATTTCATGTGCAATAACTCTGATGCTCCAGGACCAGTGAAATAGTGGCCTGCCACAGCCTGCAAAGCAAAAAATCTTTTGTTATTGCTTCATGGGTTGTGGATGTGATCCAATGCAGAATCAGTATGAAATTTGGGTATGCTGCTGATACAGAATGTTTTGAGAAGTTTGAAGTAGATTACCGCAGCCAGCTTCCGGTAATCAGTTGCTGAATCTATTTGGTGTATCACACACCTATCCTGCACATGAACAAATACATTTGCCAACTGAACAAAATGAAAATTCAACACTAGGAGAATGTGCAACCACCATGAGCTACAAGGATATAAAAGGACCAGCTGATTTTCACACCAGATCATCTAGGAGGTTCACATTAGACACAAAGGAGAGGATTGTTTGTGTCACAGTACTTTCAGACGAGCAATAAATGGCAGAAATAAATCCCTCTGCAAGCCACCTTCATAGAGTTGATCAGGTGCCCTATTAGATGTTGATACTAGAACCTGTCACATGATCAACTGTGCATGTCAACTCATTGTACTGAGATTCCTTCCAGCATCCAACTTCACTTCGGCTTCAGTAGCTTGAGATCCAGGGATGTTGAAGCTATGAACCTTGCTAGGCTGCACTGCTAGCACATTTAATATCTTTCATAAGAGTAGAGAAATCTCCATTCTCACAATGAAGAAAGAACACAGCAAGGTTAACACTTCCTCAAGAAGCCACAGAAAGTTCCAAACTAGGAAAGACAAAAACAAAAAACAACAGTATGAACAAAAGTGCCAGTTCAGGGACCATCAAGAGTAGTATGTATGCTAGCACATTTATCTATAAATCCCATCATGGTAGTATGTAAGATCTAAAATTGGGGCAGTAAAGATATGTACTTTCACAGCAAGAATAGTGTGCAAAAAACAGCTATATTGTGAACTCATAAGAGTGCAGAAATACTCACAAGTCCTTGTTTGAACAGGTGGTCAAAAAGCCGATTCAAGATGAGAGCATCAGCAACATCAGTAACCTACACAACCATAAAGAAGATCAATCCAGCCTTCGAGGAGCCCCTTGATGTAAACTGCCAGATTGACAACAAAACAAGTGTCCGCTGATACATGCTCCCAAGATTTGCTCTGGGAATGAACATCCAAAATTAAAAACTGGTTCATTTGCAGGAGAGCCAACCATAAACTCGTCAATACAGAGCAAAATAGACTCTTCGACAATGTCCTCAGCCACAACCTCCAATGGATCCGTCATTCCTCTGCTTCTCTGTAGTGTCACAGATCAACAAAACAAAAGTCTAGCTGAGTATGCTTAAATTCTTTTAACTGGAGTACTAAAAATAAAATGAGACGGCAAATTACAGCCCCCGCAAATTCTTTAGCTGTTGTTAAACTTACATGAACAGCTGCTATAAATTCCTCAATATATGAGCTCAAAGCTAATAGATCCCTAGACTCACACGTGTTGCTCCAAGGCAGTGTCATACAATATAGCATGCAGCTTTACAAGAAACCCTAGTTTATAACTATTCATAGACTGCTCACTAATTGCTAATGAGACAAAAGTTGTGATTTGTCCAGGGTTTTGGAACAACAGCTTACTTGCAAACGAGTATGTACATTGATCATGAAATCATGAAAGTGAATCCTTCTCTTTCTCCATGTCTTGGGCCTTGCAGATAAGGAATGACACCATGTCAGTAACATTTCATGCTGGAAGAAATAATGACAGAAGCTGAGAAACACTTAGTAAAGGGTCAGGAAAGCATGGAAGAAGAAGAAGAAGAAGAAGAAGAAGAAGCTCACAGTTGTTCATAAAACATATCCATGAGCATGGTCTTCCCAGTGCCTACACCTCCATACATATATAGCCCACGAGGAGATGCTGGTGAAGATCTGCGCATCAAGCGTTGCCATAGCCAACCTCCAGCACTGCAGCCCGCACAACCCTAAAAGTACTCAAACACAAGGTAGCACTGTGATGCCATGCACTCTCTGGAACTCCTCACAACTTGATGCAAATGACCCCAATGGCCCATTCATTATACCTTCTACTATAAGACTGTGGGACAGGCAACCTGCTGTCAAGCCCAATATCATCAGATTTGCGCCAAAGCTCCTCGTACAAATCTTGCAGTGCATTTACTGTGCTCTCCTACAAGACACACCAAAAGAGGCTTTCAACACTGTTGAGAGTGAGCTGTGAAGGAGAGAGAGCAGGCCAGAAAAAAGTTCCATAGACTCTCTCACTCATGCACCTCAATCAATGATTTTGTAACAAAACAAACAAAAAAAATTGGGTTGTGGTTCAAAGGCCTTCTTCTTCCTTCTTCTCTTGACTCCTTGGATTTTTAGGGTTTAGGGTTGGTCAACTGGGGATTTCTTTCACTGCCATAGCTGGGCTACAACAAACAATCTTCTTCTGCAAAGCTTGGGCAATATTTTGTTGGACAAAGAGGGGAAAAAAAAACACACCTGAAACTTGTCTTGACTCCTTGGATTTCTAGGGTTTAGGGTTGGTATCAACAGAGGATTTCTTGCATTGCCATAGCTGGGCTTCCAAAACAACAATTCTTCTTCTGCAAAGCTTTGGCAAGAGTTTGTTGGACAAAGAGCGGAGAAAAAACACACACACCTGAAACTTGTCTCCTGGATGAACATCTCCAGAAGCGATGCGACGCTCGTACTCCGCCATAGGACTGAACTTGAACTCCTGCCCAGTTGTTTCAGTAGCTGCTGCTGATTCACAACAACAAAAGGAAAGGTGCACCCACCAAATTGAAGACCCACCATCGCCATCTCCGACAACAAAAACCAAAAATTACCCATACAACAAAAGAACCCATATATTTCTACGTGAACATACCTTTGGAAGCTTACTTACATACCTTCATAGCTTGGCGCCGAAGAAGAAGCAGCCCTCCTCCACCAGGCCTCATAAGCGGCAATCTTCCGGTTGCTCAAGGGAAGCATGTGTTTCTGCTCCACACATGATGAGCAGTGGTCATACTTCTTGTCATGACATTCCAGTGTACTTGGTGGGACAGTAGCAGCAGCAGTAGTAGTAGTGATCAACGAGCTCCACTGCCCCCCCTTGTTGTTCTTCTTCGTCTGCTTCGCATAGTAATGTGTGCGTGCAAGCGTTTTTCCAGCAGCTCGCACTGCTGCTGCTCTCATCATGAAGAAGAATCCTTCCTTGCAAATCCAAAACCCTTTCTTTTGATCCGGCTGAATGGATCAATCTTTCTCACAAATGAATCTCGAAGAAACATGGGGTTTTTTTTTTTTTTTTTTTTTTTTCCGAAGAAAGAAAACCCAACAAAATTTAAGCAAATCCAAACATTTTATTCAAACCTATGTTCTGGTCGATCATAGTCATTTTATTGATTCACTCCCAAACCCAACCAAAAAACAAAAGCAGCAGTTTTGCTTCGTTTGCTTCTAGCTCCAAAATACTTAAGAACTGCTGCCCATCTCTTTTGTTCTTGCTTGCAACCCATCATCCCCATCTCTTTGGGATAAACATCTAGGTTCAGAAAAGGACAGACTTCATCACGACCCCAAGCAAAAAAACAGCAAACACCCAAGAAAGAAGCAAATCTGGCACCGAATTTGGAGCTTTTTATGGGTTGTTTGCAATTTATTTGTAGCATGATTCTCGCACATTCTCCTCTCGGCACTCCTTCTTCCTTTTCAGATGCTTTCTTTCTTTGCACACATGGTTGTTTTTTTTTTTTTTTTTTCTTTTTTTTTTTTTAAATTTTTTTTTTTTTTTTTTTTTTTTTTGGCCCCTTTTTTCCTACCTTTTTTTTGTAATTTTTTTTTCCTTTTTTTTTTTTCCTTTTTTTTTTTTTTT
>Ga0116229_10013318_pt1 | contig 11652 bp, 6 predicted proteins | sample S1TSphgellanicum_3_FD_87313 | JGI IMG/M metagenome (GOLD analysis project Ga0116229, IMG submission 87313) | Host-associated microbial communities from peat moss isolated from Minnesota, USA - S1T2_Fc - Sphagnum magellanicum MG | ecosystem: Host-associated > Plants > Peat moss > Unclassified... | reverse complement strand
TATTTTGAGGTTTTTTACATTTTTGAAAACAATATAACTATTGTTGAAGCTGCCATTGTATTACAGTATGTAAGTAGATAAATACGTAAGGCATGTGGTGGCTAATAAGAAGGTAGATGTATGTAGATGGTTACTACAAAGCTAATGACCATGTGATTTGGTTATGCAGGACAGGAATCTTCAACAAATAAGTGTTTCCTGTTCACACACCATCTCTCTTGCATGATGGAATAGTGGGTGCTGGTTCACTCTGGCCATGCACTGCATATTATGATGCAAAGACTGAGAATTTCAACATTGGTGCATTAGCTTTTTGTAATTTGTAGCACACAAACATACATCATGACCCATGTTATGAAAAGGGATAAACGATCAGAGATATTTTTGGATCAAGGATTTATATAAAGTTTGAAAACTATAGCACTCCTAGCAAATATGAAATTTTAAATGCGGAACAATCTTATGACCTTCATAGTACTGGACGTTGACAACTTGATATGAGATTGTGTATTGAACAAGGGACTTCAGGGCATGAGGTGATCAGATATAATCCATCATTAGTTGTCAACTAATACGGATAATGAGAGGATCAACATGCACACAAAAGCAAATGATGAGATTAGTTTGTACTCTCAAACACAGAGTGTGATGACTCAAATTAGTTTGTGGACCAATGATACAACAGCCCAGTTATTTTGCTGTTCAGTTGATTTTGGTCATGAGAATTGACTTAAAAACCTTAAACCCAAAACCCATTGTATATTTTCAGACCATTGACCTTTTTAATGAATACTGGCCCATTTGATCCTACTAAGGCCTCAATCACATTTCATTCAATCCAGAAAGTGTTGGAACATCCTTCAAAAGATAGGCAATACTTACTTAAATAGTTTCATTCAATTTTTTGGATACTTGAATATATCAAACACAAATATATACAGAATCCCATTTCCCTGAATTTTTCCAAATTTTGAATAACTTTTGAAAAGTTAATTGCCTACATCCACATCATTCATTATCTGATGTAGATGCAGTCTAGAACATCCATGGTGGGCAGCCTTTTTTTGGTTGGCTATATATAGCCAAAAAGCTATATCAAAAATTAAAAGTGCTAAAACCAAATACTTTTTGACATTTTCAATAGCCAGAATTCGATGAAAATTAAGAAAAATCATCAGATTTTGTATACATGCGTGAAGTAGGTAACCAAAAATACAGAAGGATGCTTTAAAATTTTGCTTTCATAGCTTGTAGCCAAATTTGTCCAAATCTTTCTATGATGGTTGCCACCTTGTCTACATCACAAAAGAAACAAAAGAAACAATCATGATGGGGGCTATCCATGAGTTCCCATTGGGAGTTGAACCCATTGTTCCCAGTGTGGTTTAGTTGTACTTTACCAGATGACCGAAATAGATAGAATTGATTACATGTTAATATCTACCATAATGACCTCATAAAATGGTGACAAAGTTATATGTGATATATTTTGGGAAGGAGAATTTAGACCTAAATTGTAATTCATCAAATAGTTGTGATGATTGTTAATCGATATTCATAAATATGTTTCCCTATCCTCCATGGAATTGATGTATCAAATGTGACAAAATGTTATAAATGTTACATAGTGAAGTTTTTGGGGTCGTTTTTTCTCCTCAAGGAAATGTTATTGCAGATGAATTCACAGCTCATATGTGTTAAAAGTTAAATACATATAAAAGCAAACTGTGTCAAGGCATCAAATCAACTAGTTACAGTGTAAAATCATTACTTATGGATTTGTTTAATTTTTTTATTATTTATGTAGGCAGCCTTTTTGTTTTAACATTGCCACTTTGTGGGCCTAGCTTGAGAGCAATTGACTACTTGTCTTCTAACTTGGTCCACAGGTATATCTACTTGGATTATTTTGTGGTCCATGAAAGTGCTCAACATGAATTAGTGAATGCAAATCACTCATTGTTTAGGAGCAATTTTGGTGTATCTAAGTTCAAAAATTTAGCAAACATGCCATGCAAGGTGATTCAATCCCAACACAAAGTGCACCTGCCCATTGTTGCACATGGCTACTTGCACAAGAAAATGATATACCTTACCCTAAGGTCAGTTTCATCATTAAATAATCCTCAAAATAGTGAAATGAAATTTTGTGAAAATATGAAGTTGACATGTTGAAAATCATCATAATTATTGTAGGCTACACTTTGAATAATTTCACTACTCATATCACAATATTATAGTAGATGACAGAAAAATATATAATTTCAAAAATTTTAAACGAATTCATTTTTGGAAGAAAAAATAATTACTCATTTTGTCAATGTGGAAATTGACCCAAGGCTACAATACATGTTCTCAAAAAATACAATAACATGTTGGAAGTTTCACCACCAATTATATTATTTGTTAAAATGTTGAAAGTTTCAAATTTATTTATTTATTTATTTATAATTTTGAAAGAATTTTTTTTTTTGTGAAGGGAAATTCAAAGTCTTTTGGAATATTCAATTTTTGACATAGAATTTCCAATTTTAGTTATTTTTGGACAAACATTTGTAAAAATTGTCCTTGCATTATGGTAAATTGCACTACCATGTGAATAAAAAGAATTGCCAAATGTCATGTTGTTGCATACTCACAAATAAAAAAAGTCCTAATTATGGAACCAAAGACTCATCCGTAGACCAATAATTTTGTAATGGAACAAAATGACCCAAAAGCAATTTTGTTAATCCCCTTAACATAAGGATTTAAGCACAATGTGAAGGGGTACATTTTAAATTAAGGTACCACAACAAGAACCATGATGCAATTTTATCCTATGTTTTATGTTCTACTTGATAACATGTTAAACAATGGATAATGAATATGTATGTTTCATTTTTCAACCAATAAGTGTTACAATGGGTGATAAAATTACCTTTGGAAACTAACCTAATTATTCACTAGATTAATGTAGTCATCCTTTCTATTGTAATCACAAAACTAAAAAAATTCAAAATTCTATCATCATTTCCACAAAATTTGGTGTTTTATAACATTTAAACATTATGTTGTTATATAGAACATACTTTATTTCAAATATGAATTAAAATATTAAAAATTTTGAACAAATATTGTTATTCCTTTGCATTTTATTTAATAAAACTTTGTAGTGGACATAACTTTTAAATTATGTTTCAAAAGATTTAAAGATTTCTTTTAATCATCACAATTATGATTTTTCAAAACCATATTGATCCTAATGTAGACTTTTATTTAACTAAAAATAGTATAAAAATGATATAACTTATAGGTTTACACTAATCATGACCAATGTTGGGTAGTTATCAAAATTGAAATGAAAATTCACCAAGTTTTTAGGCTAGTTCTCACCATGACAACCAAATGGTATCACCATTGATGATACTTGGATTGAAACCCTTCTAATTCTCACTTGAATGAGAATTGACCCTTTAAATTTATTTATTTTTATTCAAAATCTAAAAACCACCCAAGACCTCAATAAAAGATACCTAATGTTGGTTTACAACTATAAGGATCTAGTGTCTAGGGGCCTAGTCTATGGGTAGGTAAGGTCCTACCTAGGAATAAGTTTTTAGGAGTTTTAAATTTCTAGGTATAATTTTTACGCTTTTGGGTTGCTTTTTTTAAAATATTTTTGACCACCTCTTCTAATAAAAATTTCTTAGGCTTTAGGTTATTTTTTCTTTAAAAAATTGTTATTTTATTAAAAAAATTATGATAATCAAGTTGAAGGAACCAATTTTTAGATTAATGATTTGTTTTATAAGGAAAATCTCAATGCATCTTACTTTTAAACAACTTATTTGATGTTGTTTTACTTTTTTAATAAATAATTGACATTACTATGGCAAAACTTTTGGGTTAACATGTTAATTTTTTATTTTGTGATTAGGAGAGTGTTATTAATCCAAAAGTTCATTATGAGTCCAATCTTTTCATGAAATGCATCCATAATTTTTAATATGGTTCCTAATAAAATTTATTGTAACGTGGATAGTTAAAAAATTGACAACCTTAATGTGGAATATGATTTTGCATTTTAAGTTCATTTACAAGATCTAAAAAACCTATGACTATGACAATCCACATTGTCCCCTTACCTATGTTTTCACCCAATTGAAATTCAATGCGATTTTCCAGTGAGACATTCTTTTTGTGTACCCTATTGTGAATGCACCTAGAAGTGTGCTTCAAGGAAAATACAACCACAATCGAAGTTTGTGAATAACACTAATTCAATTAATATTAATAAGATAACAAAATCTATTTCAAATTGCATGACACCTATTTCACTTACCATCATGAAACCAAAAACTGAATAGAAAGTATGAATGTAAGAAAATAACTGATTCCAACTCATCATCACAAGGTTGACTTGGGGCATGTCTAAAAATGCTTCAATTTTTGTAAGGACTTTGCACAATAAGAGTTCAAAGTTGCATCCTCACCATAATGCATGTTCGGTCCCTTCCATTCGTGAATGGCAATGTATCATATGGGAAGTATTCTTGAGGGTAAAGAAGTGTTGCAAAAACATGTAAAGCATTAAATCAAGGTGGGTGGTGGTAAGTCTATTTCTTAACTTTGATTTCATGAAGCTAAAGGTACTAAAAGTGTGTTCATTCTTTGTTCATCCAATGACTTGGACAACTACAACATCCACCAATTTGATGTATTTCAATCTAAAAGCATGGTAAACACAAAAAATGTCTCTTCACTTTTATCATGTATCATGCATATAAAAACAATAAATTAGCATCAAAATGTGTGAAAGTTCGATTTTAAAATCATCCATGCATTCTTTTGAGCTTCTAACAATCTACTTGCAGAAAATTAAAAGCAAATAAACCTAAAAAATAAATCAAAAGTAGGTCCAAAAATGGATGGAAAATTTGTGTTTGGATCTAATGAACAACACAAGATATTCATTTGAATATATTTATACTTGGTTAGGATGTAAAGATCATGTAATATTCTTGAAAGCACCATCAAAAATATATATCCTAGTCTTTATTTGTTACAACATATTTTACACATATTTTACAAAAGCCCATATTACAAAAGATAGACTTCACAATTATTTGTATTTCAAACCAATAGGTAAACAACTTATTGAAATAAGTTGGAACTTGAAAATGAATGCCCAATATTGAAGAGCTAACTAGTTTTTTTGTCATTCAACACTACACCAAAACTTAACTTTTGGGACTAGGAGAAACCTTAATCTTAGAAGGGAAGACAATTACCAAGGTGAACTTGCAACAACATGTTTTGATGTGCATCTTGAAAGGTTGGGTGAATATAACAATCAACATATGAAATCATGAACATATGTATGTACTATAATTGCATATCTTGATATTAAAACAAATTGTCACAAAACTTTAATGTTGTTTCTTATACTTTGATAAGAAAAAAAATTCATTAAGTTTGATTGTTGTGATCGAAAGGTGAAATAACAAAATGAAACAATCAATAAATTAGGTCAAGAATAAGTTTGATTTAAATTTCACTTCAAAACAATTTGAAATTGTGGCCATCCAAATTATGAAAATTTTGTTGATCAATCTAAGCAAGGTCTTTCAACAAAGCCATAAGGTTAGGTTCTCCTAAAACCCTTTTGGACTTGTCAAAAAATGTTGAAAGCTTGGAAACATCTAAGTTATTTTGAATTAAAGTAAATTGTGACAATTAGCATGTAACGGCCATTAAACAAAATGAAGCAGTTGCATGTGCACTTGTGAATTTCAAAAAAAATAGACGAGCTTTAAAAACAATTGGGTGCATGTATTATCTGGTGACTCATTATAGGTAAATATAGCATTCATAAGAATCACAAAGAAGTTTTTATAAATGATCCATATGGATATGGTTTTAATTCTGCAAACGTCTTTATAATCAAGTTGTCAATTTAGAATGAGTTATCATTTAATGAATTTAAAATTGAATTATTCACCATAAGCATTTAAACGTAAGGCACCTTGTAAAAATTATTATTATGACTCCAAAAGTGGGCAACCATGTCTTTCATTCACCCAACTGATTACTTGGGGTGTGTGTAAATTATAGTGGCACACCTTGGAACACTTTAAAACACACCCAAAGTCCATTTCCTTTGTTTTTTTTACTTTGAAAAGATTAATAATTACATAATGATATGCCATCAATTTCGAGCAATGCTTTTCAACGAACACCTTTAAACATATTTTTAAATATATATTTTTGTATGTGTGTGCACAAACTTAATATAAAATGAATATTAATTTTCCATACTCCCAAAAAGACCCATGTTTTTAACATTGAAAAAAAAACAAATTAAAGTTCATTAAAAATAAGCTACAATTGACATGCTCCAAAATCCTTAAAAGTTGATTTTATTCACAGATTTTTTAATTAAAATTGGGTCTTTAACAGTCATAAAATTAATCATTGAATTGTTTCAAAATCCACATATGAAACTTGATGTCTCAAGTGAAAGTTCTTGAGTTTTATTTTAAAAGTCCATAGATCTTTTCATTTTGTAAATTATGCATAGCAACCACTTACACCATATGCACATGTTCAAGTTAATAATATCAAATTAAGTCCTTAGTGAAAAAAAATGACATAAAATACAAATTGGCCATTGCATTTACATTCACATTGCAATATTGACACTAAAAATGAAGCACTTTGACTTGCACACACCCCTTAGCATGATGCCTTGGAAAAAAATTAAATGTCAATAAAAACATTGACATCTACTTTAGCAAGGGACAATGCCACAACCTTAGTTTTAAGCTAATAACAAAAGCTATGACCTAATAAGGAAAGCAAACCAATTGAAAGAATGTCTTATGAGTCAACACGTACCCACAAGTTTGGGAAATTACAAGAAAATGAATCTTAATAGACCTTCATTTTGGGAGTTGAAAGTTTTGAAATGTCCTAATACTTTGGACAATGCTTTGGGGATGAAACCTTGTTTACATTGGCGTTTTTAAGGTTTCTAAAGGTCTTGAAGAGTAAATATCTAAAAATATTGGTCACATTCCCAATTTAGAAATATGAATCACAAGTTATGGCCAATTGAATGGTTGGGAATCAAATAAGTATGACATGCCCCCAAAGGTTTGCCATAACATATTGGGGTAACATTTCCAATATAAGGCCGTGCAAAAGACTTGAAAGTTTTATATACATTCATTAGCCCCTTACACTAGGACAAAAAGGGCATGCATGAACTTCAAAATGGGACTACTTTTTTAAACAAGCTCTTCAAGTTGAGTTCATGGACACATCGAAATGCACAAACCAAGATTGAAAGGCAATTAATGCATTTAGAGCCAAATTGTTGCACTTACAATCCATGTATTTTTTTGTCCAATAAAAAAGGTTAAACTAACTTTAATTTGAAAACTTGATTTGTTATTGGAAAGTGATTTTGAAGGGATACAACTTTTCCTTTTCAAGAAGATTTTGAATAAAAGTCTATATGAAAGAGTCAAAAGCTCATAAAGTAATGGGATTCATAACATGATAATTATAGGACTCCCAAATGGGGTCTTGGGAATTTATTTCACTTCAATGTAATCCCTATCGCCATTTACAAAATATATTATAAGAAGAAAAGTGATGATTTTTTCTCAAGTCTAGGCCTTGGTGAATGTTGAAAATGTGAATTGCTTGTGGTTCATCCATTCACCATTATGGCTCCAAACTACATTAACCATCTTATTTTCTTGGTTTGTGCAATTTGACATGACCATAACTACCATTTAAAAACTCATCCGAACCCCATCCCCAAAACCCTCACATCTTTTTTCCTTACACAAGAATTAAAAACACACCTAAAGTTTGCATTTCATTACAAAGTCAAAAATTGACAAGTAAGTTAGGTACTTTATTTTGAATACTTTAATTATTAAATAAGTAGGTAAGCTAGGTACGTAGTTTGTGAAAATAGGTTAGGCACCTATTTTCGAATTTAATATTTAAAATATTCTTAAAACATATATTTTCAAATCCATCATGATTATAGTCACAAAAATAACATTTAGAATTGCATTTAATGAGAAATTTGACTTGACTACATGACCGATTACATTTACAATAATATATGTAATCATAAATGTCAACTTTTGATGTAGTGTAAATAAAACATTCCATATATAACAATTTTATAATGGCACTTGCTATTATTTTATATTTACTTGCATCCAACATTGACAAGATAATTTCTATGTTTACATTACTATGTTAATAATTTACAATTTGATTTATAGTTAGCCCCTCTCAAAAGTCGAATAAAAGGATTGATGTCATGCAAAAGAACCATTGTAGATTAATAGCTGTTCTTCATGGAAATTCAAGGCAGTTGTATCTAAAAGAGGAAAGACTCGCTGCTATTGAGGTCTGACCTTCCTATAGTAAAAAGTCAATATGAAAACATCAACTCAACATTCAAAGGAAAACATTTAAAGGTGAAATTTGACTCAAACTCTAGCACCATGCTTGTCAACAAGGGTGGGCAATTCATGAAATGAACATCACTCATCATGTGCTTTTTGGCAAGCCCTAGTGCCTGTTTTATCATTGCCATGATGAAAGTTGTCGGCCTCCTCGCTTCTCTTGTGCAATGATAGCATGCCTTAACTACAGGGTGTTCCAACAAATGTGTGCCAATTTTTTACCATTAGATTCAAGCAACAAATTCACAACACTTGTTTTCAACTCGAATTAAAACAATACGATGATGTATAGGGAGCTTACAGCCATAATGCCTGGAGAGGGAGCCTTCCCCTGTGTAAAAACTCATTATAAATAGTATAAAAAAAAAAGTAAAAGCCAGATGTCAAGAGGCCTTCTGAGAGTGATGTCATAATGTCCACCCTCCACTCACCCCAGGCAGCACTCAAAACTAAGAAAAATTCTACCCAGAAATTGTCCTAAAGAACAAAGGCATAACAGCAACTTGTTTTTGAAGAATTGTAATCATAAATTTGTGAGAACCCCAACTAGAGTATTATGGCCTCAATTTTCTATCCTTACAAAGTACAAATACACACCGAGGCCATTTTTTAAACCCAAGTTTTTAAGCCACAAGCCAAGAAAGTTCCGAACTAACATTGTCAGCCTAAATTTCCAAATTTCCGCACCAGACAAATGGAACCGCCCCTTGTATATGGGAACTTGTGTGCCAAAAAAATTATGTCCCAGACAACACTGTCTGTGGAAACCTCCTGCACCCACACACTCAGCACCTTTGCTTGGCTCTGTGTGTGTGTGTGTGTGTGTGTGTCTCTCTCTCTCTCTCTCTTGCGCATTGTTTTTTCCATGCATTTGTTTCAAGATATGTATATGAAATTCAAGAGTCATCAGTGATTAGGTCACTTTACCTACTGACTAACATACTTCATGCTGGTTGTGTTTTGGCATTCATGAGGAGGTCTGATATTATTGGATGGGCACATCCTTTTAGGATCCTGTCTCCAAAAGGGCACGGTCTTTCAGAAGTGGGCTCCAGCCCTTAAACTTGAAGGGCAAGGTGTTTCTCAGAGTGAAGGGCTTGAGGCTGCCCTTCAAATTGAAGGGTTACCATGAACCCTGCCTTTCAAAGTGAAGGTTTGGATCAACACTTACCCTTTACAAAAATATGCACATTTGCACACAAAATTTCAAGACTAAGAATTGACATGAATGATGAATCTTAAACCTATGCATAAGCATATGCATAAGATACTCGTTGTTTTTGGGGGGTGAGGCCTGGGAGTGGATAGGAAAAGGCCACGGAATAGACCTTGTTTGAGTGCCCTTCAGATTGAAGGATTCCATTGGATTATTTGGTTTAGGGTTTTGGATCCATTCAGGTCTTGGGTTTGAAGGACAAAATTGAAGTCCTGGTGGGCTCTCCAAGGACATGGTCACAGCAAATCTGTTAGAAAAAAGAGGCTTTGAATCATACTTACTTCATGAAGCTTAACATGGTAAAATTCACGGCACCTGTCATTACAATTTAACATTTTAATGGTTTTTTTTTGGGTGGGTTGGGAAAAAAATAGAATTCTGAACCATCTAAGCCAAAATATAGTGGGAGATGAACACACAACAGCCAATGCTTTTGCTCACATAGTTCCTACGTTTGAACTCCCAAGATCCAACACAATAATACACTCGGCATTTGAAGCTTTCTTGATTCATTCTAGAACTGCTGAAATTTTTTATATTCAATTAGGCTGCCAGCAGCCAGGCTCCTTTTTCTTTTCAGTAATTAAATAATTTTTGCTATTTTGTGCCAAACATGAGTGTCTATTGATGTATAATCTAGTGTCATATAATTTTTTGTGTATAGGTATCTTGTGAACAACAATGTGAATTGTCATTGTTAGATAACTTGGCACCAAAATGGCAGAACGAAAGTAAAGTATATTTGACATACACACACACATACCCTAAACCCTATCACTCATACCACATGTGAACATTTGTAGGCCAGGTTTGGGGTTTGGGGTGAGGACTTTCTTTCTGCAAAGATTTGAAGAAAGAAAGTCCTTGTTTAGGGCCCTTGAGTCCAAACCAGTGCTGGTTCTTATGGGCTGACTTTGGGTCGAATAATTCATAGGTATCCATACAAGAGTTTTTTGCAGATTTTGAGAAAACGATTTCTTTTAACCTGAGCTCTTAATATATCCTGATGCCATTGTTTTGGATTCTGCCAAACCTTCACCTTTGAAATAGCTTTGTAAAATTGGTCTTTTGCAAAACAGGTAAGTATTTAGGTGGTTGTCCAAATCTACCCAGATGATGCCATCCCATATGTATTCCCCTTTCGTAATATGTGCCTTTCCCTCAATCTAGCAAATGTGCAAACACCTCTCAATGCATGTGCCAAAATGTCACTACAACTGAGCTTGCATTTGTTGAATTTCCTAAAGAAGAGAGAGGAGTGGTTTTCTCATGCACTCACCCTCAAGACTAGTTGCGATCCATACAACTCCCAGTGACATTCATTTCACATGTATGGCTCTATATATCAGTTGTTAAAGCAAACTCTAATGTCTTGGATTGGAATGGCCTGCCTACAATAGATGTGAAATGTGGTCACAAGTGAATGGGACAATAAACATTGACATATCTAGAGTCTACAGCTACAATATGCAGCATAGACAAAATTGGCAAGAAAGGTGGCCCATTCCCCATGATCAAATGTTTTATCTTAGCTTTGTCAAACTTCCAAGAATGAGATGGGATTTTCAAACCCTGCCTAAAGACTGAAATAAAACTGGGATGAATAACCCAAACCGTTCAAAATGCTTTTTCCCAGTATCCTGAGATTTCCCACAACCTTGCAAGGAATGTCACAATACCATCTACCCATTGAGAAGAAAGACGTCGGATATCACCAATAATCCTTGCAAAAACAAACACCGTCCTCAAAGTGATGAAAGCAATTGGCATCCCTTACTATCATTGTTCTCCCCACAATCTTGGCATTGAGTTTTGTGGCTGTGTGAGCATCCTGCATACCCACAGACTCTTGAAAATGAGAAGTGGAGTACCAGAAGGTGTGTTGATTAGCCCAATACAATAGCCAGTTTCTCACGATGGTGACAAGAAATGGGAGACCTTTTCTTCTTCCTCCCCATC
>Ga0116229_10013317_pt1 | contig 11652 bp, 7 predicted proteins | sample S1TSphgellanicum_3_FD_87313 | JGI IMG/M metagenome (GOLD analysis project Ga0116229, IMG submission 87313) | Host-associated microbial communities from peat moss isolated from Minnesota, USA - S1T2_Fc - Sphagnum magellanicum MG | ecosystem: Host-associated > Plants > Peat moss > Unclassified... | reverse complement strand
TTGGGCCAAAAAAATGGGATAAAGTGTGATCCTATTTGGAATAGATTGGGGAACATATTGGAAACCATTGAAAACCTTGTGGGTACAACATGGGAACACCAAAAAAATTTAAATAATCTTGCTTTGCTTTCCTAATTGTGCATGTTGATTTTTTTGTTGATTGTACGAAATTTATATTTAAAAACATATTTGTCCCCATTTTTGGCTTCATGCAATCATGTCAATGGATATTTTTTGTGTTCAATACACACAAAAACATAAGGTTAAAAAAATGTCACTTACAATCCTAATGATATGGGATGTGACCAATTACAAAATTCAAAAATGCTCAAGGACAAAAATGACATAAAATTGGCCCATTCACCAACCATTAGGTTCTTTCACATCCAATCCTTTATAAAGGTTACAAGTCCTCCAAGATCACTTTTCCAACAATTCTTCATGCCCAAGTATGGTTTGCCATCACAACCTATGCATTTTATATACATATCTTGTTATATTAACCTAAAGAGGTTAGAGGTTTCCTTTTGACTACATGAGGCCCAAAATGAGCCCAAGGCATTTCATCCTAGAGTTGTCATCTTGCTCTAGTGACCTTGCTAAAATACCCTAGCCATTGGAGCATGCATGGGCCCATTAGTCATCATCCAAAGATGCAAGGACAAATCTAATGTCAAATAATGCATCTTCAGGTAGATCATACACAAGATCATTTCCATTCACTCAATAATCTTTGGTGGCATCAAAATTTTCACTATGCACACATGATAAAAATGCATGAAAACCTAATGTAATTCTTTTAAAAGAACATCACTTGTACCCCACTTTTGGTAGTATAAACTTGCAACCTCTTCATCTTCCTTCTTGTCTTTGAAAGCATTCTTAACCTAGTGCAAAGGTCTTGTGCAAAGGACAATCCAAAAGTCATGTCCTTTTTAATTGCAAACCACATCCTCAAATTTCACATGCCAAAATACCCTTTTCAAGGGCCTCCAAATGCCAAAAGAAAATGTTTTATGTATGTCAAATAGATGTTTATGCAAGAATGCCATGACCTCTTTGACATTTTGTAACTTCTCCCCATGAACATTGAGTTGCTCTCTCTACAAAACCTTTTGTGGTAGCCCTTGCCCCATCATGCGAACCCTTGCCATGCCCACTTCCAAAACAAGGCCATAACATTTTACAATTGCTAATAAGATTAAAATATTTAATATCTACTTACAAAAAATTGGGGCTTTGAATTTCTAAACTAGGAGTTGCAACCATCTAACCAAAAAATATGCCATCGTGGCACATACCCACCATGTCGCAACCCTAGCTCGCGACCAAGGCTAAGGGGTTGCAAGGTTGCGGGCCAAGAGGAAGGAAGCCCGGGAGTCAAGGCCAAAGCATTGCAAGGGTGCGGGCCAAGAGGAAGCCCGAGAGTCACCTCACATATTCCCAGGAGTGTAAGAAAGTGTGAGGGAGTGTGAAGGAATGAACACTCACACTCCCAAGGCAACTCCCACTTTGGGAGATGGAGTCCCGGTGGACTCCCAAAACTTCAGAGAGCGATTGCAGGGGTCAAACCTCAATGTCTTGTGGCATTCCTTATATCATCGGAAATCTCTTGAAACGTAAATGTCTAAAATGGGCTTGCATTGCTCATTTGGACATCTAAAACACAAGTTATGGCCAAAAGAAGGGCCGGGAGTCAAATTGCCAATTTGACTCCCGACCACAAAAAGTCAGGAATCGACCCGATTTACTTAGCTGCAGGGGGCGTGCCACATATCGTTGGAAAGCTCTCGACAAAAGCTACAACTTTCCTTTAGACCGCACCTCAATCGGAGGTCTGCTCGCAAAGTTATGGGGCTCCAAAGTTGCAAGAGTCCCATTTGGCGCGATTTCGGGACTCCCACTCGGGAGTCCCAGGAAAAAGAGTCATTTGGATGTAGCCTCCGTGGAGAGCTGCAGAGTATACTATAAGGGGGAAGGTGGTGGCTTCCCCCAAGTCCGGGCCGTGGTAAGTCTTATGTGTCCGTGTTGCCCGTGGCTCGTCCTAGCACCAAGGGTGCTCCAATTATGCACTAACCATTTTGTGTGGGTTGTGTGCAGGCCCGTGTGAGTGAGTGAAGCTTGTCAACTCTTCCTAGTCCCATCCCGAAGCTCCAACACGCCCCTCTACCCCTCAAAGTGTTGTGAGCTAGGAAACGTGCTTCGACTTCTCCTTCTTCCGCTGTTTTCTACTTGGGCTTACATTTGAACCCTTTGAAGAGTTGGGAATGCGTCACACCATCAATCATGTGGTTTCAATGCAGTTTAAAACAATGTTGGACAAAATTTGGATCATATTTTTGGTCTTCAAAAACATAAAAATGATATTCAATAGGTATTCATGAATCATCATCATACATGCTTACATTGTGATTAAGTTGAAAAGTAATATGGACAAGAATATGAACTTAATAATTATGCCACAACATTGATTGCACCTCATTTTGGATTTCAAAATTATAATTTTCAATGAAATCAACAATTGAAACCACATTGCCAACAAAAAAAAGACTTTATACATGTTTTAAATTGCTTATCCTACCACTAAATTTTTGACTTCCGTTTTTATTTTTCTAACCCCATTTTCAATGTCGAAAATAAAAACTACGAAATTGTTAGCCTTATGTGGCATAATTATCGAAAATGAAGATCTAGTATATTACATTTGGGATTTTCCCCTATTTCCATCAATATAGCTCTTCAATTTGCTAAATTATGAGAATAATTTATTTTCTTACAAAAGAACCCGTAAGTTGAAATTTTGCATCTTGTAACATTTTTCCTTCTTTGAATTTTTTCCATACTAAACATAAATTGATCTAGTTTGTGAAAAACTATGTTACATAAGAGTGGAATTAAAAAGTTCTCTTAGAAAATCCCAAAATGCATGCAAAATAATCACTAATTTTTAGATCAAAATAACTTGCTTTAACGGTTTTAATAATAAGTTATAGTGTCTACTAACATTTTATCACAACCTTTAGCCTTTCATGATGATGGGGCATGGTATCCTATTGAAGCACTTGAATATGTCATCTTGAATTAGCCCCAAATGATTATTGCCTTTCAAATAGATAAATTGCAATGTTGAATAACACAATATATTTAGTTTGAATTCATGGGAATTACATATAAATCATTTTTTTGGCTTCCAAGACCATTACTTAAATGTTGCACTATTTTTTCTCTTGGAGAAGCAAGACCTAAAGGCCTTTTTATTGATTTATTAAGTTTGGATATTAATACCTTTAACTCATGTAAAATGAAAATTTGGCCCTTGCATATACATTCCACAAGTTCAAAAACCCAATTTATATTCAATCCATCAAGGGACTAACCTTTCTTTGTCAAGCCAAGAAAGCTAGTTTTATAAGTCATATTGCCAAGCTCACCTTAAATACTTTCATAGCAATAAACCAATAATATAGGATTTAATAGAATTATTATTAGTCCATTATAACATCCATGGTTATTTTTACATTTGTTTACCATTTTCTTAACATATGTATCAACATCATTCTCTTAATTATTTATGCATAACAAATTGTTACAATTTAGATTTCATGTAATCAATAAACTCATCAAACACAATTTATTTATAAACCAAAGTAAGTTTTTTCAACTACTTATTAAACTATGATGTGGTGTTTTCCAATCCATAGAGGTATTTATGAGATTCTAACCACTTGACCAACAATGGATTAAAGCCATTACTCTCTATTGGGTAGAATGGGGAAAGAGTCCACCCCATAATTGTTACATTCACCAAGAACTCATTTCTTTACATGCCATTCCTACATGTCACTTTTGGCACATACAATCATCTCCCACAAATCAATTAACCTTGTGTAAACTCTTAAAGATGCACCACATGTATGATTAGTATTAGAACAAACAAACTAGCATTAGCAATTACAAGCCTTTTATCATGTGGCCTTAAAGCAATCCTAATGTTGTTGAAAGCGACATCAAGTTCATCCATTTGACATGGTAGATGCAACAATATGTGTTACACTCCATCATTACCTTCACAAAAAATGGCTTGAAACTTCCGAATATCCTTTCAACCATGATTATGCTTGGGTTTACAACTTTGATTTTTTCCAAAAAAAGTTGATTACAAAATAAAACCCAATAGTACATTAGTACACACAACAACACTGTACAATCCATGTCACTATTTAACTTAACATAACAATCCATCAATTTTTGTATCAACATTTTAAAATCCATCAATTTCCTTTACAACATTTAGTTTAGTCTTTAAATGTTCAAAAACCCTTATGTAACAATCCACCAAGTGGCATACATTATTAGAATTCTTGCCTTTTCAAACTAGCAAATCTAATAGAAAAATAGCCAATTTGAATACCTAATTTGGATAGGCATCAAAAAGACCATTCCATCATTTTGGACTAGTCAATTTTGACATGTCCATTGTGACCAAGGTGGTCTTTTTGATTGGCAAAATATGGACCATTTGATTAGTCATTTTGATTAATGAATAATGGACCATTTAACTAATCATTTTGATTAATGAATAGTGGACCATTCAATTGGTCAATATATATATATATATATATATATATATATAATTTATTTTAAAAATTAATATCAAAAATAATATTTTTGTGGGTGGTAGGTAGGTAGGTAGGTAGGTGGTAACTTAACCTAACATACTTGACCTACTTTAACCTAACTCAATGTAACTAATTATGTAACTTATTTAACTTGCCTTACCTACCTTAGCCCTTTAAATATGTACACAGGTTAAAAGTGTTAAGAATTGAACTTTTTTCTTCCCCAATAATAAATCATGTCCTTAACCAATGGACCACACCATCAAAAGGTGTTCAACTTTTGTCAAGTTTTTTATTTCACATGTTTATTTTAACACATCATTATGTGACTATGAAATACATAGGTAAATAGGTTGTAAGAAGTAGGTAGATAGTTAATATATAGGTAGTTTATAGGTGGGTGGATAACTAAATATGTAGGTAGGTTATGAGTAGTACATTTAAGTAGGTGGGTGGGTGGGTGGGTAAGTAAGTAGGTAGGTGGGTGGGTGTATAGATAGGTAGGTAGGTAAGTAATACATTTAAATAGGTGAGTGGGTTGGTAGGTGGGTAGGTTGTAAGATTATAAGTGGAAGGTAAGAGGTAAATATGTAATAGGCTTATGTCCCATTTGACTAAAGAACATTGGTCATTTTAATTAATGATCTCAATTATTTATGTTCAATTTGATTAGATGTCCCATTTGACTAAAACCCATTGGCCATTTTGATTGGGGTTGTTCAACTTGACTAGATGTATTGGTTAAATAGGTCATTATAGTCAAGTTGATTGGTCAAACTTTAACAATGTCTTGCATTGATGAGGTTGGATCTACATTAATGATGGTTATGAATAAACACCATTTTGATGCAAGTTTGGCATTGGAATTTGCTTGTGTAATTTCAATTAATGATTTATTCATCTTTACCAACACCTTTTATTTTGCAAGGGTTAATTTGGGTGGCAATATTTAATCTAGTGTGTTTGCATAAACATCTTTATAATCCATGATTTTTTTCATTGTGCCCATCCTACTTAAGGTGTTGGATAACCTTAAATGATTCACACATATTTTTAAAAATTGTTACCGCTAACCTCTTTTGTTCTTATTCACCCATGATGAATTTAACTCAAAATAAAATAATTTTGTTTCTTCCATTTGCACATCAACATATTGTTTGTTATTGTGATAATGTTTGACCCTTTCACAATTAATTTTTTTCTTCCTTTCGTCCTTTGCAACCTCCATAGACCTCTTTTCACGATCTTTCACCCTTTGTTTTTTATCATGATGTCCTGCACCATTTTGCTTATCCCTATTTTTTTTCTCACCCATCACAAACCCTACAAAGGAGCAATATTGTAAACAATAATCCAAATTAATTCAATAAAAATTTAACCTTCATTTCCTTTTCGAAATCAACTAAATGAAATCAAAGCATGGGATGGCTACTTACTTCAATGTAAAAGATAACCTTAATTTGCAACAAGGATGCATTGTAAAGGTTGAAGACACTAAACCATGGATGGCATCATTTGCTTACATTAAGCTAAGCAATTCAAGTAGCTTAAACGTTGTAATGGATATCAATTATACAAAGGAGTTGGAAATTATGTTTTATTTTGTTCAAAATTTAGAGAAGTCATCTATTATTGACTCAACCTATGCACTTTTAAAAACCTTCAATTTGATCTTAACAAAGTACCTACAAACAACGTTGTGTGTTTGGTGCAAACAACTTGTGATCCCAATTGGAAAACATAACCAAAAACTAATTGTAAAGTTGCATCACCATAAACTTGACAAAACCACTAAAATAACACACAATGATATTACATCAATTGACAGTGTTCCACCATTTTGGGCCATAGCTATGGATAAAAGAAAAATACATGGAATTGCCATATTTTTAGCACAACATGAGAGAGAACATACATGAACAAGAAATGAATGGGAAGTTTGAATTATCTGTTCAGACATATTTCACGAGGCACATCAAACTTAAAACATAGTACAAAAGGAAACTATATTGACCAAAAATAAATATGAAATAATTGATGTCATTTGGTGGCAATTAAATTATAAACCCAATATATGTTTTTTTTAGCAAACAACTTTAAATGGTTATTTGGTTTTTATTCAATAAAATAAATATGAAAAATATCATTTTTGGGCCTTCAAAAGTCCATTTAATTCCATTTTGTGTGCTAAAAAAATTGCATGGAATCATGCATTTACAATTCATCAACATATAATTGAATTTTAACTAGAAAACAAATGTTGTTTAATGATGACTTTTTAATAGTGAGTCCATATGCACAATTTTTAAGGGGTGTAAAAAAATTGCACCATTACAAGATTTTATGGACATTTTAGGTTGCAAACACCCCCACTTTGGGAGTTGGAAGTTCCATGTGATGTCCAATTTTTTTGAATCAAGGTTTGTAAGACCACACCTTGTCCAAATTGAACCTTGTTTAAACCATTGGAAGGTTTGGAAAATTATTATAATCAAATGCAATCAAATTCCCAAAACAAATATATGTAACATAAGTCAAGTAACCATTTGAAAGATAGAAAATTTAATTGCAAAAATGAGTTTTGATCATGTAAATGACAATTTGCACAATCAACATTATAAATTTAACATGTAAATAATCAATAATGAAAATTGTTTGAAGATCAATCATTCACAAGTTTGTAAGTTTTACATAAATATATCTTGCATTGAAAACATGTTTAACACATATAAATGTGTTGATGAATGAAGTATGAACCTATGAATGAACGAATGTCACACAAATTTTATATCTTTTTATAAATCCATGTGTCAAATGTGTTTTCAATACACAATATAAGTGTGCAAAATGTAAAATTATGAATGAACAAAGTTTGCATGATTTCCATTATTAGGTCATGAAATGTTAAGTTTGTGATGAAATGAACTTTGATTGGAAATGTTGATAGCTTTTGAACAAGTTTAAAAGGTCTTAAGACCTTTGGATTGTGGAATTTATAAAAAATGTTAAAAAGTTATGAATTCTCAAACATTCAATATTCATGTAATTTGTCAAAATTGAAAATCTTGCAATCTATATGTTATTTGGACGTAGATGCAATGGAAAGTTGCAAAATATATTATAAGTAAGAAGGTGTTGGTGATTCCTCCCAAGTTAAGGGCATGATGAAATAGCCTATGGTTCATCCATGCACCATTTTGGCTCCAAATGCATTATTGTTTTTATTTATGACCAATAGTTCAACTTGAGTAGCTTGACCTAATCCTATACCTAAAGTTCCCACACCTTTTTTTTCTATGAACTAAAGATTTATCGTTCTTTTAACATTCTCCAAGTTTGTATTCTATTGTGAAACTAAAAATTGATAAATTAATTATCACTAATACCACTTGATAAACCTAAAGGTGTGAAAATGTTTTTATCGTTTAGGTGTATAGGTCCCCTAGAGATACATATAAAGAAAAAAACTACATGGGAAATAACCCCTTCATTAAATAGTCATAAATTACATGGAAGGGGACGTGTTCTAAAAGATGGATTTTTTCTTGATTTTATTATGCATAAATAGGTCTTTTATGAGCCTAGCCTTTTTAAGCATGCATCACATGGTAGAACTAATTTCAATATTGGATTTCCAAGCAGTAAATATCATTATTTATTTGGAATAAAATTTTATAATGTTATTTAATTCAAACCATAAAAAAATCAATGATGAAAATTTTTAAAATGTTAGTAGTTGTTTAAAGTATGTGAAACTATCAAAATTAATCCCAAAGTCTTGTTCTTCCACATTAGAGGTGAAAATTAATAATCTTGTTGAACAGATGCCAATAACCACTACCATGAGTTAACAAAACTAGGGGGGATAACCTATGTGAATCAAACCACCTAATGAATTTCCCGTGCAAAACTAATGCATTGGCAATCCATTAAACAATGGAGTTATCCTTAAGGTTGTATTTAGTCCAACCTTTTTTTGATACTTTTTTTGATATTTTATCACTTTTTTTTTTGTTATTATCCATTACGTCGATTTTTTTTTATCAAAGAAGAAAAATTAACATGAGATTGTGAATTTTGCCATGATTGCATTTAATGCAACTTTGCTAGTAGCCATCCTTTGGTTGCTTACTTCAAGATTTGCATATCTAAGACCAAATTCTTTTCAACATTTCTGAAGGTGCAAAAAAAACTTAATCTTTGATTGTGGCACTCAAGGCAAATCAATTAAACAATTTAATGCTCACCTACCCATTTTGACCCATTTTGGACCCTTAATGCGCAATTCCATCCTCTTTTTAAGGAATTATATGGATAACTTTAATGCTTGGAAAATATGACATGGTTTTGGTAGAAATTTGAATTTGGGTATTTTTTCATGTTGCTTAACCATGTTCCAATTGGTAGACTTTTGATGCATATATATTAAATGAAGGTCATTATTCTTCACGATTCCAAGTTGTGCCAAAGTTGGCTAAAAGTGACCAATGTGTTTGTTTAAATCGTTCAATAATTGTTGAATGAAGTTTTTTGATCATATTCATTATGGGGTCCTTATTTCTTTAATAAAGCCATGACTAGGTAATTGCTTTTAACCGTGTTGTTAAAGAAAAGGGCAAACCAAAGCCTTGCCCTTCTTCCCCATTCCAAATCGTCAAGATTTCGTTGAAGATGTTCATAAGGGAAGTTATGTTCCTTCAAGTTTGTTAATCAATATTGGTGGTAAAAGATTTTCTCACTCTTGGTTTAACAATCAAAAACAAAAACGCAAAAAATGTTCCCTAACTTTTAAAAAACAAAAGAAAGAGCGATGTGGGAACTCTTGAGGTGGAACTAGCACAAGGTGCCTTGTGTTCATCTCTTGATCACATTCAATTATACAAACCAAACAAAAAACGTGGTGAATGCTTTTGAAGCTGATTTGGGTTTCATGAACACAAAGGCTTACAATAAAAACTCATTATATTACTATGCCTTAGCAAGCACAATGAATTAAGTTTAAGCCTCTTTTGTTATAATTTGTCATAGCTCTTGTGCATGTTGGGAAATTTTCAACATGACATTTTCATGCAAATGACATTTATGTGATATTCAAATAAACATTAATGTTTTATAACAACTTGCAAATATTGAAGCAGTTTTGATCATAATTGTTAATGTATCCATGAGACAAATGTTAGGTGTTTATTACAAGATAATTAGTTTTTGTAGTTTGTCATGTGTGGTTGGAGTCGTGTGCAGTGTGAACATTTTATGTTTTTATTTTAAAAATATGTTCTAAAGTCTCATTTTTCATGTTTTTAAATTCATGTGCATGTTTTCATGTGTGTGGCTTTGTTAGATTCGATAAAGTTGGGCATCAATTTAGCAATGCATGATACAAAATTAATAACTCAATTGTGTTAATCAATTTGACCATGTTACCCAAAATGATGAAGTTATTCATAGTTGAACTCACATGCACCTTGGAGGATGAAACAATTTTGTAAAATTGTAAAAAAGTTATCCCAATTTGTAGCATGTATTAAAAGATCTACACTAGTAGTGAAGAAAGACCTCTAGCCCATAATCTCATTTGTGGAGTTGTTACAATTGCAAGTGGGTTTGATGCCCAATTAAATACACACTTGAAAACACACATATCTAAATTATAATTTTTTTTTTAGTTTGGGAACAATTTTTTTTTTGGGTGCAAAATTTCACATTAATGGGCAAAATTGGACATTTTTAAAATTACAAATTCAATGACTTTTTTGAAAATTCTAAATTTCAAATAGAAAATCCAAAAAAAAAATCACCATATTTTTATACATGGTTCAAATATGTAGCAAAAGAAGAAGAAAGGATGTTTAAGATGTTTTTTCCTTTTATATTTTTAAATAATTAGCCAAATTTGGGCTAATTCAATTTACAAATGATCACCACCTTGGCTAAATCACAAAATTGAAAAAGAAATCACTACTTGGGGGGCAATGCTCTTTTTAAAAACATTTGAGAAGTTGCTAAAGTGGTGATCATGCATAAGAATGTTTAGCCAAATTTGGTGAGATTCTTAATATGAAAGTAGAGAAATATTAAGCTCCTTTTCATGTTGTAGGCAATTGTGGTGATTTTTGGCAATTTTTAATAAGAATTTTTTTTTTGGGGCCTTTTTATATTTATATTTTCAAAAACAAGGGAATTTTGACAGAATATTCCTTTTTCCAAAATGTTTATGGCTAAATGAAGAAAATATGCCACAAAAAAAATTTAAAAAAATCTTGGGGTCGGATTTCTTAGAATTTTAATTTAATTTAATTTATTTTGGCTTTTCATGAAATTCCACGTTTGCATTGGAATTGTGTAAAACATGGTTTTTAGTAGGTAGGTAGAGTAGAACACGTGGAGGCTAGAGTAGGTACCTATAGCTTTGTAGGCTGAAAGGCGGAGATACCTACTACTCTAGGTATCTACTGACCGTTGCAGCCACGGAGGTTCCACGGGACGGAGCTCTCTGGCTATGGCGGAAGATGCTCCGTCTTTCTTCCCATTTCTGTGATTTTTTTGGGAGCTTTCTTTGTGGCGCTGCGGGATTTTTCGCAACGAAAATCGACTTGTGATTTTCCCTCTTTTTTTCTCGATTTTTTTGGTTTTTTTTTTTGGCGCTTTTGGTTTTTGCTGCTGCTACAGGTTGTTTGTGCGTTGAAGGCGTTGTTTTTGTTTCCTTGGTTGTTTGTTCTGAGTCCTTCCTTGCTCGATGATCACGGAGTATTCAACTGCCTCAATAAATCTGTTGTTACAATAATTGTTGTTGTTGTTTTTTTTTCCTCCGGCTTTGTTTCCATGCCGTTGCTTGTTGTAATTCTGTGGTCGTAGAGCAGTGTTGTCTTGCTTTTGTGGCTCTGCTTTTTCTCCTTCTCGTCTATGTTACTTCGATGCGATGCGACGCGATGCGGGGCAAGCGCTCTAGAGATCAGATGTAGTAAAACAATTCGGAGCTTTTGAAGTCGTGTAGGGAATGTGACGTTAGTCTGCGGAGATCCAGAGTCAAGAC
>Ga0116229_10013316_pt1 | contig 11654 bp, 11 predicted proteins | sample S1TSphgellanicum_3_FD_87313 | JGI IMG/M metagenome (GOLD analysis project Ga0116229, IMG submission 87313) | Host-associated microbial communities from peat moss isolated from Minnesota, USA - S1T2_Fc - Sphagnum magellanicum MG | ecosystem: Host-associated > Plants > Peat moss > Unclassified... | reverse complement strand
GCCGCCGCCTGCGCCGCCGCCTTGCACCGGCCGCCCGCCGCCGCTATACGCCCGCGCTCGGCCGGAGTGTAGCTCAGCCTGGTAGAGCACTGTGTTCGGGACGCAGGGGCCGGAGGTTCGAATCCTCTCACTCCGACCAGCCGATTTCCCCCACGCACGCACCGCTTACCAAACCGCGGGCAGCGATTTCACCCCGCGCAAGGTGACGGTCGGCTTCCAGTCCACATTCTCCGCATCGACCAGGCGCATGTCCGGCAGCCGTTCCAGCAATTTGCGAAATGCGATTTCGCCCTCGATGCGCGCAAGCTGGGCGCCAAGGCAAAAATGGATGCCGCCGCCGAAACTCAGCGCCCGCACGCCGGGGCGGCCTACATCCAGCACATCCGGATCGCCCTCGAAGGCCGCCGGGTCATGGTTGGCCGCGCCAAGCAGCGCGATCACCTCCTCGCCGGCCGCAACCCTCTCGCCGCGCAATTCCAGGTCTTCGTGCGCAACACGGCCGGTCAACTGCACCGGGCTGTCGTAGCGCAGCAATTCCTCCACCGCGTTCGGCAGCAACGATGGATCTGCCTTCAGGCGGTCGAGTTCCGCCGGATTGCGATGCAACGCCAGCACCCCGTTGCCGATCAGGTTGGTGGTCGTCTCGTGGCCCGCGCCGAACAGGAGGGAAATGTTCGCCAGCGCCTCCTCGTCGGTCAGCCGGTCGTCTTCCTCCCGCGCGGCGAGCAACGCCGACGTCAGATCATCGCCAGGATTTTCGCGCCGGTAAGCGAACAGCGTCGTGAAATAGGCGGCTGATTCGAGGCTGCCCGCATTGGCCGCGTCCATCTCCTCGCGGGTCAGCGCCACCGGATCGAGGATCCGGCCGCGCACCTTCGACTCAGCGAGAAATGGCCCGCGATCTTGCTCCGGTATGCCGAGCATGTCGCAAATCACCGTCACCGGCAGCTTGTGGGCAAAGTCGCGGATGACATCCATGCCGCCCTGGCCGATGACGGCGTCGATCAGGCCGTCCACGATTTCCTCGATGCGCGGTCGCAGTCCCTCCATCCGGCGCGCGGTGAAAGCCTTGCTGACGAGACCGCGCAAACGTGTGTGCGCCGGCGGGTCCACCAGCAGCATGGTTTTCCGGAGCTGGCTGACAATCGCCTCGTTCTTGAATTCTTCCGGCACCGACGCATCCGGATTGCCATGCCCCAGCCGGTTGTCCCGCAGGACCGCGACGCAGTCGGCGTGGGTGGTGAGCACCCAATGCCCGGTGGGCGCCCGCCACACCGGCGCGGCCTCGCGCAGAAAACGATAGGCGGGGTAGGGATTGGCCCGAAACACCGGGTTGTCGAAGTCGAAGCCGGAAATCGTGTCCATGGCAGCCGCCTTGTCCGTATCGCAGGAACATTTAAGTTAACAGCGTTCCGTCATCCGCCGCAATCGGGTTAGTTTGAGCGGCACCGGCCCTCACCCCCGCCCGGCCACCCAACGATAGTATACTTTCAGTGGGTGGCCGGGCGGGGGTGAGGGCCGGTGCCGCTCAAACTGACCTACTGCAATCACCGCATGTGGGCGGCCCACAACATAAGCCAACGGATCGGGAACACCCAGACGAACCCCGCAATCGCGAAATAGACGAACTGCAAGGCTGGGTGCAGGTGATGCACCGCGTCCCCCAACACCATCGCCCCGGCGATCCAGCCAGCAAGAAATACCAGCCCGCCCACGGTGGCCACCGGCACCCGCCAGGTCATCCGCGCCTCCCGGACTGCGCGGCGGCCGCGGGAAGCGGTTCTATCTTGCGGTGCAACACGCAGCCTCTATAGACCGCCTTGGCCGGGCGGAGACGCACTATGAATCTGAAAGAGCACATTCGCGGCATACCGGATTTTCCGAAGCCCGGCATCCTGTTCTACGACATCTCCACCTTGCTGCGGCACCCCGCGGCGTGGCGGGCGGCGATGGACGGCATGACCAGCATGGTGCGCGGCTACCAGCCGGATTTGCTGGCGGGCGTCGAAAGCCGAGGCTTCCTGCTGGCGGCGCCCCTCGCCCTCTCGCTCGGCTGCGGTTTCGTCATGCTGCGCAAGATCGGCAAACTGCCTGGCCAAACGGTGGGCCTGAAATACGGCCTGGAATACGGCGCCGATCACATCGAAATTCAGGCCGATGCGGTCAGCCCCGGACAGCGCGTGGTCATCGTCGATGACCTGCTGGCGACCGGCGGAACGCTTGCGGCCAGCATCACCTTGCTACGCCAGGTCGGCGCATATGTGCCGGCGGCCTGCACGCTCATTGAACTGGCGTTCCTAAACGGCCGCGCCGCGCTCGACGTACCGGTTGAGTCGCTGATCTCCTATGACGACTAGGAACAAGTAGTTCTTTTTTCAAAAAAGAACTCCTTTTTCTTAACCCTACCTTCTTAACCTTGGGCCACCGTCTGGCCTGGCGCTATTTCGCGACGCGCCGGGTCGCGGGTCAGCGCGTCGGTCATGATGTCGCGCGCCAGCGGGGCGGCGACGTCGGCGCCGGCGTTGCCATGCTCGATTACCACGGCGCAGGCGTAGCGCGGCGCGTCGTAAGGCGCGAAGCATACGAACAGCGCGTGCGGGCGGAATTCCCACGGCAGTTGCGCCGAGTTGAAGTGGCCGTGCTCGCGCGCCCAGCGCGACACGTGGCGCACCTGGCTAGACCCGGTTTTGCCGGCCAGTTGCACGCCCGGAATGTCCAACCGCGCGTGCCGGGCAGTTCCGCCAGCCTCGTTCACCACCGCGAACATCCCGGCCCGTGCCAGAGCCAGCGCTTCCTCCGGAATATCCAGCGCCGGGTATTCGGCCGCGGTGGCGCCCGGCTGCGCCTCGCCGCCGATGGTGCGCGTGACGTGCGGCACCACCGCCCGCCCGGTGGCGATGCGCGACACGTAGGTCGCCAGTTGCAGCGGCGTCGCCAGGATCACACCCTGTCCGATGCCGGAAATGATGGTATCCGCCGGCCCCCAATGCCGGTGGTGCTTTTGCCGCCATTCGCGGGTCGGGATCAGCCCGGTGCGGCCGCCCGGCAGATCCACCGGCAGGTCGATGCCGAGGCCGAACTTGTTGGCGACGTTGGCCACCGCGTCGATCCCGGCCCGCCGCGCCGCGTCGTAGAAAAACACGTCGCACGAATTTTTCAGGCCGCCGCGCATGTCCAGCGCGCCGTGCCCGCCCTTCTTCCAGCAATGGAACCTTGTGTCGCCGAGGTCGATATAGCCCGGACATACGATCCGGTCCTCCGGCGTCATCGCCCCAGCCTGCAGCGCCGCCAGCCCCACCGCCATCTTGAAGGTTGACCCCGGCGGATACACGCCGGCCAGCGCCTTGTTGATCAGCGGCGTGCGCCGGTCGCTCGTCCAGGCCTCCCATTGCGACTGCGAAATCCCGGCGTCGAACAGCGACGGATCGAAGCTCGGGTTGGTCGCCATCGCCAGCACCTCGCCGTTGGTGCAGTCCATCACCACGGCGGACGCGCTCTGGTCGCCGAGATGCGCGAGGGTAGCCTGTTGCAGCGCCGCATCGATCGTCAGGCGCACCTCGTCGCCCGGCTGCCCCTCGGTGCGGTCCAGCTCGCGGATCACCCGGCCGACCGAATTGACCTCCATCTGCACCTGGCCGGCGACGCCGCGCAGATCATCGTCGCGCGATTTCTCGACGCCGGCACGCCCCACACGCATGCCCGGCAGCGCCAGCACCGGATCGTCGCCGGAATCATCCTCGCTCGGCGGCGCCACGTAACCGGCGACATGCGCCAGGCCGGGGCCGAACGGATAATGCCGCGTGGTGCCGACATCGACGATGACGCCGGGCAGATCGGGCACATTCACCTCGATCTTCGCCATGTCGTCCCACGACAGGAAATCGCGCAGAAGCACCGGAATGAATTGCCGCGTGTGCTTCATGTCGCGCGCGATGCGGGCATGGTCGTGATCGGCCAGCGGCACGATTTCGTTGAATTTGGCCAACGTGGCGGCGACGTCGGTGGTTTCCTCCGCGAGCAGAAGCGCGCGCCAGTTGAGGTCGTTGCCGGCGACCACGGTGCCGAAGCGGTCCAGGATGCGGCCGCGCGTCGGCGCCACCAGGCGCGCGCTGATGCGGTTGCTTTCCGCCAGTGTGGCGTAGCGCGCGCCCTCCTCCACCTGCACCCGGTATAGCCGCACACCGAGCACACCCAGCGCCGCGACCTGGCCCGCCATCATCACCAGCGCCCGGCGGGTGAACAGCGTCGTGCGTTTGCCCTCTCGTTTCACGGGATCTAACGCCTGTCCGGAAAGTCGTGCTGGTGAGTCAGGTGGCGTGGTTTTGCCGAGCACCGGAGCGGAAGGGCCGCTTGGCCATGAGCACCGGAGCGCAGGAAAACCGCGCCCGCGTGCGGAGCGCGTATTCGCGCGACTGGCCGCCAGCGCGGCTTTACGGACAGGCGTTTCATGCGCGTTCCGGTGCCGCGAGGGTACGATGCGCGCGGATCAGCAGCACTGCCAGCAGCGGGTAGGCCCCGATTGACATGCCGCATTCGAACAGCGCCGGCGATAGCGGCAGCGCGCGCCACGTCATGGCCGACACCAGCACCCACTCAACGCCCGCCGCCACGGCCGCGAACGCCATGAAGACGAGCCACACCACGCCGAACCCCTGCCGCGTCAGGAAACGCCGGTAATGCAGCGCCATGCCGTGCGTCATCAGCAGAATCAATACGCCAATGCCGATTGGCCCCTGCGCCAGCAGGTCCAGCAGCAACCCGATCGCGAACACGCTCGCCGGCGGCAGCGATGCCGGCCGGTAGAGCGACCAGAAATACACCGACGCCAGTGCCCAGGCCGGCTGCATTTCCGCCTGTCCCGGCAATTCCAGCGGCATTGACAGCAGCAGCAGCACCAGCGTGGTCAGCGCCACGGGAAACGCATACCGCGCCGCCGTGTCCAGACGATGGCCAACCGTCAGGCGCGGCTGGATGCCGGGTGTTTTATCCATCGGTCGTCAGTCGTCGGTCGTAGGTCGTCGGATGTCCAGGGCGACGTAACCGGTCCGACGGCCGACAACCGACGCTCACCCTCTCGGCTCCGCCATCACCGTGCGTCCGGGCGCCTCGGGCGGTACAATCCCGCCGAGGCCGTAATCAAAAATCCGGACGATCTCGAGGCGGTCGAGATTTGCGGCCGGGTTCACCATCGGCTGCATGAAGCTGGCGTAATGCACCGTGCCCACCAGCAGTCCGGCCGGAAACGCGTTCGCCTCTGCGCTCGTCACCACCCGCTCGCCCTCGGCCGGATGCGCCCCATCGGGCAGGAACATCAGTCGCGGATACGGCGCATTGCCGCCCACCAGAATCGCCTTGGCCCGGCTCTGCTCCAGGGTCACCGGAATGCGGCTGTTGATGTCAGTGATCAGCAGCACCCGCGCGCTGCGCGACCCCACTTCGGTCACCCGCCCCACCAGCCCGTTGGCGTCAAGCGCAATCTGACCCTTCCGCACCGCGTGGTTCGGCCCCATCGACAGCAGCACCGACCGCGCATACACGCCCCCCGCATCCGCCACCACGCGCGCCGTCACGAAGCTCAGCGACGGGTCGGGGATCCAGTGCAGGTTGGCCTTCAGCGTGGCATTCTCGGCATCAAGCGCCATCGCCACATCGTACCAGCGCCGCAGCCGGTCGTTCTCGGCGCGCAACCGGACGTTCTCCGAACGCAGGCTGAAAACGTCGCCGAGATCCGCCGCCGCATCCCGCGCCGTGGAGAGTGGCACCGCCAGCACCGCGTAGATCGGCGCCAGTGCGTCCGACAGCGCCGTGCGCGCGCGCTCCGGCACGTAAGGCGCGGCCCGGCCCAGCAGCATGATGGCTAGCGACAGCACGATCAGCACGGGCAAGGTCAGCCGGGCGATCGCCTGACGGGCCTGGATGGATAGGCGGAGCACGGAGTGGCCTCAGAAAAACGCCCGACGATAGGATGGATCGCAGCGGGCGCATAGACGCAGTCTCACCTGCTAAGCACCAGAAAGATAAAGCGATGCAGCCAAAAAGCGTGCGCGGCATCACGACTCCGTGAGGGAGAAGGAAGTAGTTCTTTTTTGAAAGAAAGAACTGCTTCCTCCCTTGCTAATACATCGACGTCAAAACATTCCGCAAAGGCGTGTTCAGCCCCTCCAACGCGCGCCCGGTGCCCAGCACCACGCACGACAGCGCATCCTCCGCAATCACCACCGGCAGCCCGGTCGCCTCGCGCAGCACCTCATCGAGCCGGTTCAGCAAAGCCCCGCCGCCGGTCAGCACAATGCCCTTGTCCACGATGTCGGAGGCCAGCTCCGGCGGGGTGTTTTCCAGCGCCACCTTCACCGCCTCGGTAATCTGGAATACCGGCTCGGCCAGGCTTTCGGCGATGTGCGCCTGACTCACCACGATTTCGCGGGGCACGCCGTTAATCAGGTCGCGCCCCTTGACCTCCTTGCACGGTCCGTCAGCGCCATTGTCCGGCATCCGCGCGGCGCCGATTTCGAGCTTGATCCGCTCGGCCGACGACTCGCCGATCAGGAGATTGAAATTGCGCCGGATAAAACTGATGATCGCTTCGTCCATCTTGTCGCCGCCCACGCGCACCGACCGCGAATACACGATCCCGCCCAGCGAAATGACCGCCACCTCCGTGGTGCCGCCGCCGATATCGACGATCATCGACCCGCTCGGCTCAGTCACCGGCAGCCCAGCGCCGATCGCCGCCGCCATCGGCTCCTCGATCAGGAACACCCGCCGCGCCCCGGCCGATTCCGCGCTCTCCTGAATCGCCCGACGCTCCACCGCCGTGGAGCCGGACGGCACGCAGACCACGATGATCGGGCTCGCGAACCCGCGCCGGTTATGCACCTTGCGAATGAAGTGCTTGATCATCTCCTCGGCGACTTCGAAGTCGGCGATCACCCCGTCGCGCATCGGCCTGATCGCCTGGATGTTGCCCGGCGTGCGGCCCAGCATCTGCTTGGCCTCCTCGCCGACCGCCAGCACCTGCTTCTTGCCGCGCACGTCCGCGATCGCCACCACGCTGGGCTCGGCCAGCACGATGCCGCGGCCACGCACGTAAACCAGCGTGTTCGCGGTGCCGAGATCGATCGCCATGTCGGCCGACATGACGCCCAGCAGACGGGATAACATAACGGAAAAACCTTCCAGCTGCGGGGGCCAGGCCCCCGGAGTGTGTGCGCATTCAGGGGCCAGGGCACGGGGCCAGGGCAGGGGGCAGGGCTTATAGGCCGGGGGCCACGCGAGCAAGGGGTGCGGAAGCTCGCGTGGAACCTGGCGACCGAGCGTGAAATAATATGACGGAATGTCACGCACATAGGCGCCAAGTGCCTCAGAAATGGCTGTTTTCCCAGGCTCGGCCGGCTTGCGTCGTGGGCCTCGCGCAACAAGCCGGCCCCGTCTCGCGCTTGGAAGTAGCCTTGCGAAGCCCACGTTAGCTGCGCCAAGGTCCGCCACCGAGTCCCGCCAACCGGTGGTGCAGACGGAACTTCGGCGGGCTTGTTAACCCCGCTCGACTACGACGGGGCCTGGCTTGAAGAGGCGGCTAGAGGAGAATGTTTACCATGCGCAAGGTGGCGCTCTGTTTCGGCACGGCGGCCCTGATGGGTCTGACAGCCTGCACTAATCCCTATGATCCCGGCCAGCGCGCGGTCGGCGGCGGCCTGCTCGGCGCCGGCGCCGGCGCCGCAATCGGCGGCCTCGCGGGTGGTGGTCGCGGTGCGGCCATCGGCGCCCTGGCGGGCGGCGCGCTCGGCGCGGTGGGCGGCGCGGCCACCACCCCGCAACCCCCGCCGCCAGGCTACTATCCGCCCCCGCCCCCAGGCTATCCGCCCCCGCCGCCCGGCTACCAACAGCCGCCGCCGGGCTATTATCAGCCGCCGCCGCCGCCGCCGGGTAACGGCTATTAACACCGTTGCAAGAGGCCAGGGATTTCCCCTGGCCGCCTCCCTGCCTGATTTCGGCCTGCCATCGTGCCACCGTGGTCAGCTTCCTGGCGCAGGAGGCACGATCATCCGCCGGTTGGCCTTGGTCCAGCGAATTGGCGATTGGAATGGAGCAGGGGCTTTACGTCGAGTCCATCATTCGCGATCTTCTGGGCCCAATGTTTGCCCACGCGACGCTGAATTTTCTCGACGCACAAATCGTTTCCCTAGAAGGCTCCGAAAGAGTTCGGGAAATGCATCGCAAATGGCTCCCTGCAACCCAATACAGGTCTGGTAATTAGGTTTAACCCGATCCGCGCCCTTTCGGAAAATGCTGCACGTCGCCCGGTATCGAGACCCATTTGTGCATTGATTGCTCCCAGACTGACCGCACAGGCGCTTGGAAGGCAGGATCGGCAATCGCGCCCACCGCAACGCCGATCATCGTCGGATGCTTGGCTGTCTTCGCGTAAACGGTCGATCCGCAGTTGGGACAAAAGAAAGTCTCGAACCGATTTCCCGCATCGGTCGGCCGCTCGAAGCGCTTCGTCTCGCCCTCGATGGAAACCTCATCGGCCGCGTAATAGGCGAGCACGCCGAACGGCGACCCGCTGCGCCGCTGGCACGCAACGCAGTGACACGCGACCACCGCCGGTGTCGGCCCCGGCAGCCGCACCGAGAGCTGACCGCACTGACATTCAGCCTTCATCGATGCCCGCCGCCAAAACGGAGGCCGTTACGAGACAAGAAATCCCCCATCCACGTTCAGCGAAATTCCTGTGGTGTAACTAGCCGCCCCCGAAACCAGATACAGCACCGCCCCCGCCATCTCGTCCGGCTCCGCCGGCCGCGCCATCGGAATATGCGCCGCCCATTTCTCCCCGCTTGCCCCCTCCAGCAAAGCCCCCGCCAGCTTCGTCCGCGTGAGGCCCGGCAACAGCGCGTTCACCCGCACCCCGAGCGGCGCACACTCCCGGGCGAACGACTTCGTCATGCCCACCACGGCCGCCTTCGTCACGCTGTAGACACCTTGCAGCGCCCCCGGCACCACGGCGTTGATCGAGGCGACGTTCACGATTGCCCCGCCGCCGTGCGTCGCCATCAACTTCACCGCGGCCGCGCTCATGAAGAAATAGCCGCGCACATTCACGTCCATGGTTTTCTGATACGCGGCCAGGTCGGTGTCCTGGATCGGACCGTAATAGACGTTCGTCGCCCCGTTATTCACCAGGATGTCCAGCCGCCCGTGCGCCTGCTTCAGCCAGTCGAACGTGGCGCCGATGCTGTCCATCTCGCCGATGTGGCAGGTCCGCGCCTCGGCGCTGCCGCCCGCGTCGCGAATGGCGGCGGCCACTTTCTCGCACGCCTCCACCTTGCGGCTCGCCGCGATGACGTGCGCCCCATGCCGCGCCAGAATGTGGGCGATCGCCTCGCCGATGCCCCGGCTGGCCCCCGCGACCAGCGCGATCTTGCCCGTCAGCGCAAATGTATCCGCCGCGCTCATTGTGCCCTCCCGCGTTCTTCTCATTTGACGGTTGAGGTAATTACCCTAATTTGTCAGCCATGAAAGGCCCGCCAGTGGCCGCCGGCTGCAACACAGCCGGGACACGGAAGGGAGCCGGAGAACGTCCATGGACCAGATCGCCCCAAGTCGCCCCGGTATCGCGGCGTCACGCCAGCGCCACCCATGGGAAAAGTATTACCCGGCCGACGTAGACTGGGGCATGCCCATGGCCACGGGCGCCGTTTCCGAGTTGATCGACAACGCCGCCGCCACCTGGCCCGAAAAATCTGCGCTCGAATATCGCGACCGCACCCTCACCTACGGCCAGCTTGGCCGGCTGGTGGACCGCATGGCGGCCGGCTTCCTGCGCGAAGGCATCGGCCAAGGCCGCACCGTCGCTCTCTTTCTGCCCAACACGCCATGGCACACCGTATGTTTCTTCGCCGGTTTGAAAGCCGGCGCGCGCCTGGTGCATCTCAGTCCGCTCGATGCCCCCCGCGAGCTCGCCCACAAGATGATGGATAGCGGTGCCGACATCGTCATCACCACCGACCTCGCCGGCCTGGCCGTCGGCGCCGCGAAGTTTGTCGACATGGGCCTCGCCAAGCTTCTGCTGGTGGGCGAGGATGCCTTCTGGGGCGGCGGCGACGCCCCCGCGCCTCCCTACGGCGACAAGATCCGCCACCTGGAAAGCATCCTGTCTGACGATTTGCCCGCCGCCTGGCCGGTGATTGATCCGGAACAGATCGCCCTGCTGCAATATACCGGCGGCACCACCGGCATGCCGAAAGGCGCCATGCTGAGCCACCGCAACCTCACCGCGGCCACCAGCATCTATCGGTCCTGGCGCGACGAGACCGATCAGGAGCCCGGCAGCCAGAAAACCATCGCCGTGCTACCCATGTTCCACGTCTATGCGCTCGGTGTCATTCTGCTGCTGACAGTGGCCGAGGGCAGTGAAATGCTGCTCCGCCCGCGTTTCGACGTGCAGACAACGTTGCGCGATATCAGCGAGAAACGTGCCACCAGTTTTCCCGCCGTGCCCACCATGCTGATTGCGTGTCTTAGCGAACCAGGCGCCGACAAATGCGATTTCTCCTCGCTGAAAATGGTTGGGTCGGGTGGCGCGCCGATGCCGCACGAAGTCAGCCAGCGCGTCGAAACGATGTTCCACCGCCGCCTGCGCAGCGGCTGGGGCATGACGGAAACCGCCGCCGCCGGCAGCCGCATTCCCGCCAACGTGGACATGCGCGCCGGCCTGATCGGCGTGCCGCTGCCGAATATCGAAATGCGCATCGTGTCGCTGACCGATCCCGCACAGGTTCTCGGCGTCAACGAAGTCGGTGAAATCGCCATCCGCGGGCCGAACATATTCTCCGGCTACTGGAACCAGCCCGACCTGAACAGGCAATCCTTCGTCGAAGGCTTTTTCCTCACAGGCGATATCGGCACCATGGATGAAGATGGGCTGTTCACCATCGTGGACCGCAAGAAGCGGATGATTATTTCGGGTGGTTTCAACGTCTATCCCACCATGATCGAGAATGCGATCTACGAACATCCGGACGTGGAGGAAACGGTGGTTATCGGCATCGCCGACGACTATCGCGGCGAGGCGGCCAAGGCATTTCTCAAAATGAAAGCCGGCCGCGAGCCCCTGACGCTGGAGGCATTACGGGACTTTCTCAGGGACCGGCTGGGCCGCCATGAATTGCCGACCGCCCTGGAAATTCGTGAAAGCCTGCCGAAAAGCCCGGTGGGAAAATTGCTGGCTAATGTGTTGGCGGATGAGGAACGTACGAAGAAGTAGTTCTTTTTTCTTTTTGGTGAAGGAACTGACGATGGACTTACGTTATACACCCGAGGAAGTCGCGTTCCGCGACGAAATGAAGACCTTCTTTCGGGAGAAGATTCCGGCGGAAATCCGTAACAAGGGCGCCGAAGGGCATCACCCCTCCAAGCAGGACATGGTGACCGCGCAGCGCATCATGAACGAGCACGGTCTGGCGGTGACGAATTGGCCAGTGGAATGGGGCGGCAAGGATTGGACCCCCATGCAGCGCTATATCTACACCGAGGAGCTGATGGCCAACCACGTGCCGGCGCCGCTGCCGTTCAACGTCGCCATGGTCGGCCCCGTCATTGCGTTTTTCGGCACCGAGGAGCAGAAAAAACACTTCCTGCCGCGCTGCGCCAAT
>Ga0116229_10013312_pt1 | contig 11658 bp, 14 predicted proteins | sample S1TSphgellanicum_3_FD_87313 | JGI IMG/M metagenome (GOLD analysis project Ga0116229, IMG submission 87313) | Host-associated microbial communities from peat moss isolated from Minnesota, USA - S1T2_Fc - Sphagnum magellanicum MG | ecosystem: Host-associated > Plants > Peat moss > Unclassified... | reverse complement strand
CGCTTGGTGAACATGATCTGCGCCACTTGTTCCTCGGACAGATCGTGCAGGCCGTAGAGGCGCCGGCCGAGAGCGGTGTCGGGGACGGTTTCGATGTCGAACACCAGCGTGTTCATGTCGTGACGGTGGCCGCCGGGTCGGCGCGCCGCATTAGCACGGCCACCGCGACGACGAGGCCGGCTTCGTCGGTGAGGGTCACGTGACCCTCGCCGATGCCGAGTCCCTCGCGTACTTTGGCGCCTCGCGGGGAATAGACCACTTCGGGTTTGCCCCAGGCGTTTTGGACCACGCCGACGTCGCGGATCCACACGCCGTGGGCGAAACCCGTCCCCATGCCTTTGACGATGGCTTCCTTGGCGGCGAAGCGCATGGCCAGGAAGCGGACGGGACGGGCTGTTTTGTTGAACTGCTCCCGCTCCTCGGGCATCAAGAGGTGCGCGAGGAAGCGCTCGCGATGCTTTTCATAGACGCGCTCGATGCGGTCGACTTTGAGTACATCGATGCCGATGCCGTAAATCAAGTGACTCGCCTCACCAGGGTCGTGGGCGCGGCGTCCGTCACCATGGTTATCGGTGCGGCGTCCGTCAATGGTCGTCGGCGCAGCGTGAGCATCAGCGGCGCGCGGCGCGCATCAGCGCCTTCATGTCGCGCACGGCCTTGGGCAGTCCGTCGATGATGGCGCGCGCCACGATGGAGTGGCCGATGTTGAGTTCGACGATCTCGGGGATGGCGGCGATCGGTTCGACGTTGTGGTAGTGCAGGCCGTGGCCGGCATTCACGGTGAGACCGAGCGAAGCGGCGAAGGTCGCCGCGCTGCGTAGGCGTTCGAATTCGCGCGCCTGCGCGGCGCCTGTGGCCTCGGCGTAGGTGCCGGTGTGCAGCTCGATAACCGGCGCGCCGCAGCGCTTGGCGGCTTCGATTTGCGCGGCTTCAGGATCGATGAACAACGATACGCGGATGCCGGCTTGGCCCAGGGCTTTGACGGCATCGCCGACGCGCGCCAGCTGGCCGGTGACATCCAAGCCGCCCTCGGTGGTAATCTCCTGGCGCGATTCGGGAACCAGACAACAATCCTGCGGCGCCACGCTGCGGGCGATGCGGATCATTTCATCGGTGACGGCCATCTCGAGGTTCATGCGGGTCTTCAGGGCGGCGCGCATGGCCGTGACGTCGTGGTCCTGGATATGTCTGCGATCCTCGCGCAGGTGCAGTGTGATGCTGTCTGCACCCGCTTCCTCGGCCACGAGGGCCGCATACATCGGGTCGGGGTAAGCGGCGCGGCGTGCTTGGCGCAGCGTCGCCACGTGGTCGATGTTGACGCCGAGCGCGATGCCTGAATAGAGAAGGCCGCTCATCAAGCGGCCCCTGGCGCGTGATCGGGCGGCGGCGCAAAATCCGCCAGGGGCAAGCGGTCGTGTAGCGGCGCGCGGTCAGGCGGCAGCGAGCGGCCAGGCGGCGGCGCGTGATCGGGCGGCGGCGCGCGGTCGGGCGGCGGCGCGCGGTCGGGCGGCGCGGCGCGGTCGGGCGGCGCGGCGCGTTCGGGCGGCGCGGCGCGATCCGCGAGCGGCTCGCGGGGCCGCAGCGCGCGCATGACTTCGCGCGACTTCAGGGGCCGGCCGTCGAGGCAGGCGTCCAAGGCGGCGCGCAGTACGCGCTTGGCATCGCGCAGCGAGCGGTCATCACCGAATCGTTCGTTGTGCAGATCGGTGAGGGACTGGCCGTAGACCGCGCCCGGCGCTTCGGCGACGCAGGCCTGGGGGCCGCTCTCTCGGCCGAAGCGGTAATAGCTGCCCGGCTCCACCGGCAATCCTTCGTCGGTTTGCGCGAGTTCGAGGCCATAGCCCAAGTCATTCAACAGGTGCTTCTCGAAGCGGCGCAGCGTCGGTTCCTGGGCCTCGCCGAAGCACAGGGACTGCACGCAGGAGGCGTAGGAGCAGAAAATGTCGGGATGCGGATCGCAGCGTTCGGTGAGCTTGAGCAGCAGCTCGTTCAAATAAAATCCGCTCATCAGCCGCTCTTTCGGCAGCGTGGTCAGCAGGCCGTCGAGCTCCGCCGCAATCAATTGGCAGGCTTCGGATTTACCCGACCAGGAGACGAGCAGCCGCTGAAACGGCCGCAGTACGCCGCGCAACGCGGATTTCGGTCCATTGGCGCCGCGCGCGAACAGCGTGAGGCGGCCGTACTCGCTGGTGAACACTTCGACGATGCGGCTGGTGTCGCGATACGCGTATTGATGAAGCACGTACGCGGGCGCCAAGTGCACTCGCCGCGCCGAGGCCTTTATGGCGCCCGTCACGTTGTCGCGCTCGTCATGCGATCGCGCTCGTCATGTTGCCGTGCTCGTCTCGTTGCCATGCTCTTCAAATTGCGGCGCTGGTCACAAGGACTCGTAGCCGAACTGGCGCAGCGCCATTTCGCTGTCGGACCAGTTCTCCTTGACCTTGACCCAGAGTTCGAGGTGCACCGAGCGTTGCCAGAGGTCGTTCAATTCGATGCGGGCCATGCGGCCGATTTCCTTCAGGCGCTCGCCGCCCTGGCCGATGACGATGGCCTTTTGTCCGGCGCGTTCGACCCAGATGACCGCGTTGATCATGATTCGATCATTCTCATCCGCAAAACGCTCGATTTGCACATTGATGCCATAGGGCAATTCCTCGCGCAACTTCAATGTCAGCTTCTCGCGCACGACCTCGGCCGCATGGAAGGGCTCGTCGCGGTCGGTGAGCACATCGGCGGCGAACAGCGGCGGCGAGACGGGCAGCCGGGAGCCGACGACGTCGATCAGGCGGTCGAGATTATCGGACTGCAGCGCGGAGACCGGAATGATGCCGGAGGCCGGCACGCGCTGGGTCATGTCCTCGAGGAAGGGCAGTAGCTGCTCTTTGGGGTACACGCGGTCGACCTTGTTGACGACGAGAAACAGCGGCTGTTTCAGGCCGCGTACCCGCTCCCACACCCACAGGTCCTCCTCGGCGAAGCGCAGGGCCTCGATCACGAACAGGATCACGTCGGCGTCCTGGGAGGAGGAGATGGCGACGCGATTCATGTATTGATTCATCACGCGGCGGGTGGATTCGTGCAGGCCGGGGGTGTCGACCAGGACGAGCTGGGCCTCCGGGCGGTTGACGACGCCCAGGATGCGGTGCCGGGTGGTCTGAGGCTTGGCGGTGACGATGGTGACTTTGCGGCCGACCATGGCGTTGACCAAGGTGGATTTGCCGACGTTCGGGCGGCCGACGATGGCGACGTGGCCGGCGCGGAATTTGGGGTCGCTCACTGAAGGGCGCTCATACGGCGTTCCGGATTTCGGGCGGCAAGAGGTCCATGACTTTGGCGGCGGCGAGTTGTTCGGCGCGGCGCCGGCTGGCGCCCTCGCCGACGGCGGCGAGTTCGAGCACGGGGACTTCGCAGCGCACGGTGAAGTGTTGGGCATGCGGGTCGCCGGCGACCGCCGTCAAGGTGTACACCGGCAGCGCGAGGCCGTGCGCCTGCATCGATTCCTGCAGCCGGGTCTTGGGATCCTTGAGCGTATCGGCGGCGGGCAACTCCGAGAGGCGGGGACCTAGAATGCGGGCGACCACCGCGGCGGCCGCGTCGAAACCGGAATCGAGAAAAATTGCGCCCAACATTGCCTCCAGTGCGTCCGCCAGGATGGATGCGCGGCGAAAGCCGCCGCTCTTGAGTTCACCGCTGCCCATGCGCAGGTGCTCGCCCATTTCGAGTTCGGCGGCGATTTTCCCCAAGGTCTCGCCGCTCACCAGCGTGGCCCGCAGGCGCGACAGCGCGCCCTCATCGGCGAGGGGGTGCGCGTCGTAGAGCAGCCGCGCCACCGAGCAATTGAGGATGGAGTCGCCCAAGAATTCCAGGCGTTCGTTGTGCTCGCCGCCGGCGCTGCGGTGGGTCAACGCGACGGCGCACAGCGCAGGCGTCGTGAACACGTAGCCGAAGGAACTCGCGACCCAGTCCGCCGGATGGCTCGAATGGCGCAGCGGAATCACTGCACCTTCACGGTCTTCTCGAAATGCACCGAGAGCGAGACGTTGGCGATGTAGGGTACGGCCTCATCGTAAGCCACGTGCATCACGACGCCGCTGTCGTCCTTGGTGATCTGGATGTCCTTGAAATCGACCGCCGAGATGTCCTCGATCTGCCAGTGGCGCTCGAGCGAGCGGCGGATGTTGCCGGGGTCGGGGGCGTCCTTGAGCTCGGCGGCGGTGGCGTCCATGGTCTTCGCGACCTGCATGTAGGTGAGGTAGACCGGCACCAGCACGATGCCGGCGTAGACGATGACGCCCACCAACGCGAGGATGCAGAGCAGCCCGATGAAGGTCACGCCGCTTTGTCGGCGGCGCATCGTCATCCGCCGGCGTATCGATTGTTCCATACTCGTTCTCCTACGAGGGGCGGCCGGTCGCAATGGCCCGCCCTCCCATGATGGGCTTATTGAATCGCATTCCCTACTCTTCTCCAGAGAGGTCCGTCACGAGTATCAAGATTAAGCCAAATGCGCACCGCTTTGCCGACGAGATTCTGCTCCGGGACGAAGCCGGGCGCGTCCGGATCGTCGGTGAAGCGGCTGTCCTTGCTGTTGTTGCGGTTGTCGCCCATGAAGAAATAGTGGCCGGCGGGGACCACCCACTCGCCGGTCTTCGGGCCACCCTTGGAGAACATGATGAGGTGGCGTTTCTCGCCCAGTTGCTCGGTGGCGGTGGGAACGTCGACGTAGTTCCAGACGTCTTGTTTCGGGCCGGTGTAGCTCGGGCCCGGTGTCTGCACCTGGGGCTGACCGTTCACGTACAGCTGATTGTTCTCATCGACGCGGATGCGGTCGCCGGGCAGTCCCACCAGCCGCTTGATGTAATTGATCTTCGGGTTCGGCGGCAGCCGAAAGACGATCACGTCGCCGCGTTGCGGCTTGCCGGTGGGCACGATCAGCGTGTTGGACACCGGCAAGCGCAGGCCGTAGGAGTACTTGCTGACGAAAATGAAATCGCCGTCGAACAAGGTGGGCATCATCGAATCGGAGGGAATGCGAAACGGCTCGAAGAGAAACGAGCGGATCACGAGCACCAGCACGATCACCGGGAAGAAGGAGCGCGCGTACTCGACCGCGATCGGCTCGCGCACGCGCTCCTGCGGCGTGCCCGCCGCGGCCGCGCCGGCCTTGCGCTTGCGCGCGAAGAAGGCTTGATCGAGCAGCCAGATGACGCCCGAGATCGCGCCCACCGCCACCAGCATCAAACTGAAATCGACCGCCTCGTAGCGAAACAGGCGCCACAGCATCAACGCGGACAGCGCCACCAGCGCGATGCCGGCGATGCGCGGCAGCAGCGGCTCATCGACGCTGGTGGCGCCGGGATCGCGCGCCGGCCGCAGGAACCAGCCATCCACCAACAACACCAGCACGCAGACCACCGCCGCGCACAACAGGACTACGAAAAGGCTATCGCCGTCATTCACGAAATACCCCCAAAGGTAATCGACCCAATCGGGTCATCCAACAAAACCGCCGCCTAGGTGCTTGATTTCTTCCCCACTTGCAACACCGCGAGAAACGCCTCTTGCGGGATCTCCACCTGCCCGACCTGCTTCATGCGCTTCTTGCCGGCTTTTTGTTTCTCGAGCAGCTTGCGCTTGCGCGAAATGTCGCCGCCGTAACACTTGGCGAGCACGTTCTTGCGCATCGCCTTGACGCTCGCGCGGGCGATGATGTGGCTGCCGATCGCGGCCTGCACGGCGACTTCGAACATCTGCCGCGGGATCAGTTCCTGCATCTTGTCGACCAGTTCGCGGCCGCGGTTGTAGCTATTGTCCTTGTGCACGATGAGCGACAGCGCGTCCACCGGCTCGCCATTGATCAGCACATCGAGCTTCGCCAGGGGCGCGGCCTGGAAGTGGCTGAACTCGTAGTCGAACGAGGCATAGCCGCGGCTGGCGGATTTCAGGCGGTCGAAGAAATCGAGCACCACTTCGGCGAGGGGCAGCTGATATTGCAGCGACACCTGGCTGCCCAAGAACAGCATCTTTTTCTGCACGCCGCGCTTCTCGCTGCAGAGCGTGAGCACGGCGCCGACGTGGTCCGGGGGCACCAGGATGTTGGCGGTGATGATGGGCTCGCGCAGCTCCGCGATGCGGTCCTGCGGCGGCAGCTTCGAGGGATTGTCGACGTTGATCACCGTGCCGTCGGTGAGCAGCACCTCGTAGATCACGGTCGGGGCGCTCGTGATCAGATCGAGATCGTATTCGCGCTCGAGGCGTTCTTGGACGATGTCCATGTGCAAGAGCCCCAAGAAGCCGCAGCGAAAGCCGAAGCCCAGGGCGGTCGACACCTCGGGCTCGAAATGCAGTGCCGAATCGTTGAGCTTGAGCTTCTTGAGGGCGTCGCGAAATTGCTCGTAGTCGTCCGAGCTCACCGGGAAGAGTCCGGCGAATACGCGCGGCTTCACCTGCTTGAAACCCTCGAGCGGCGCCTTGGCCGGGTTCGCGTCGAGGGTGATCGTGTCGCCCACCGGGGCGCCGTCGATTTCCTTGATGCCGGCGATGACGAAGCCGACTTCGCCGGTGTTGAGCGATGGGCGCGGCACGGGTTTGGGCGTGAAGCGGCCGAGCTTGTCGAGGATGTGCGCGCGCCCGGTCGACATGACGCGGATCTTGGCGCCGGTGTGCAGGGCGCCGTTCATGACGCGCACCAGCGAGACCACCCCGACATAGTTGTCGAACCACGAGTCGATGATCAGCGCCTGTAGCGGGCCGTCGGGATCGCCCTTGGGGGCCGGGATCCGCTTGACGAGTTGCTCGAGCAGCTCGGGGACCCCGAGGCCGGTCTTGGCGCTGACGAGCGCGGCATCGTCGGCCGGGATGCCGATGATTTCCTCGATTTCATGGATGACCTTGGCGGGGTCGGCCGAGGGCAAGTCGATCTTGTTGATCACCGGCAGCACTTCGAGACCTTGCTCGAGTGCCGTGTAACAGTTGGCGACGCTTTGCGCCTCGACGCCCTGCGCGGCATCGACCACGAGCAGCGCGCCCTCACAGGCGGCGAGCGAACGCGACACCTCGTAGGAGAAATCCACGTGTCCGGGGGTATCGATGAAATTGAGCTGATAGGTCTCGCCGTCGGCGGACTTGAAGCCGAGCGTCACGCTCTGGGCTTTGATGGTGATGCCCCGCTCCCGCTCCAGGTCCATCGAGTCGAGCACCTGGGCCTGCATTTCCCGCGCATCGAGGCCACCGCACTCCTGGATGAACCGATCAGCCAACGTCGACTTGCCGTGATCGACATGAGCGATGATGGAAAAGTTGCGGATATTCTTCATGGAGGGCTTGCTGGGACAAACCCGCGATTATACCGGTCGGCGGTGCAGCTTGAGCGCCTTATGTACCTCGTCGGCGTCCAAGCGGCCGTGACACACCAATTCGCCGGCGAAGAGCAGCACGGGAACCTTGTGCCCGTAGCGCACGCGAGCCGCTGCATCCGCATCGACATCGAGCACCTCGACGGGCACGCCACGCGCGGCCGGCAGCGCGGCGAGCGCGCCGTGCAGCTCGTCGCTCAGATGACAGCCGGCGCGGGAATAGAGCACGAAGTGCGGCGTCGCGACGCGGAGCGGCGCCCGATTCATCGGGTCATCGATCGGGCGTGGATGAGAAGCGCGATGGCGGCGGCGTCAGTGATGCGGCAACTCAGGCGCGCCCGACTTGACCGAGTGCGCGATGAATTCGACGGTCTGTGCGGGCACCTCGCCGACGGCCGTGACCTGGTGTCCTTGGACGACGGTGGAGAAGGCGAATCCGGAACCGACGCGCGCGAGTCCCTCCATCGGCGGATCGACGGGCGCGGCGCTCGCCGCATCGGTCCCGCCGGGCGCGGGGGTCGCGGGTTGCGCTTCGACGAACACCGAGACGGTGGCGAGTCCATCCGAATAGACGAGGTGACTCGCCGGCACCGTGGCCGCACCGAGGGTCTGCGCGCCCTGCACGGTCAAGTGAAAACCGGGCGGCAGTTCGCTCGCCCGGTAGGCGGAGAGGGCCGCGGAGGCCGTATCGCGCGACGGGCCCTGGCGCACCCAGCGCATGCCGTCGGTGCGCACCGCGGGCGTCAACTCGCTGTCGGCGATGGTGTCGGGCATGTCCAAGCGCGCGAATAGGATTTGTTCGATCACCTGACCGCGCGAATCGCACAGCTGGGTCTTCAAGGGCATCGCGGTGGTCTCATCGAGCCACAGGCGGTAGCCGAAGCGAAACTGGTCCTTCGGGTTCACGGCGATGACGTGGACCGCGTGGCCGAGCACGCGGGTGTCCGGCAAGGACTCGATGCGGTAGAACTCATTCACATCGGCCCCGAATTGCGGCAGCGAGCCCAAGAACGGGCCGTTGTCGGGTTTCGGTTCCACCAGGATGGTGTGCTGGTCGGGCAGATAGCAGGTCAATTCGTCATTGTTGCGCACGAACTCGCGTCCCGAGCCATCGAGGGACTGCAGCCGCTCGGTCACGCGCCCGGCGCGCACCCGATGCACGATGCGCATGGTCTCGACCCGGTTCTCGCTCAGATGGAAAAACGTGCCGTCATAATTGCGGGTGGAGAGGGCTTGATTCATCTTCATGAGCCAATCGCGCGGATCGTCCGCGCCGCTCGAGCGTTGGGGTGCCGCCGCCAAGAAGGTCCCCACGACGGCGCAAGGAATGAGCCAGCCGGCTCGATGGCTCATTCCGAAGGTCATGGAGCCGTGGGGGCCGCCGCGGGTTGAGGTTGGTCCTCAGCCTCGATGAGCATATCCGCGAGCACCCCGCGCTGGTCCAAGCCGGAGGAGTACCGGCTATGCGCAAACACGTAATTGGTCAAGCGACCCGCCGGCAGCACCTTCGGCGGCGCCGAGGAGGTTTCGGGCACGGTATAGGAGATCGGCTCGCGCGTCGGCGCGAGCGCAGTCTGGGTGACCGGCGGCGCGGCCGAGTTCTGCGCCGTCAGCGCCAGCGGCGCCGTCAGCGCTGCGCCCGCGCGCAATCCAGGCGCCACGGAGCGATGTTGAATGCCGACGATCGCCACCGCCGCGACCCCCGCCGCCACCGCGACGCCGGCAAAGGGGCGCCACCAACGCGGGGCTGCCCGCAGCGCGGGATTCGCGCCCGCCGTCACCGGCTCGCCGTCGATGGCGAGATTGACGCGCGAGGGAAATCCCTTGCTCAAATAGGCCCGGCTCGTGCCGCGCACCGCCTCGCCGATCAAGGCATAGCGCCCGAAACTTTCGCGCAGTTCCGGATCCCGGCTGAGCCGCTTCAACAGCAATTCCGTTTCGGTATTGGGCAATTCCCCGTCGAGAAATGCGGAGACTTGTTCACGAATTTGTTCGCTCATGGGTCCTCGGGGCGACCGAGGCCGCCGTCAAATATGGGTCGCAATTTCTTGTCGATCGCCTCGCGCGCGCGGAAGATCCGCGAGCGCACCGTGCCCACCGGGCAATCCATGGTTTGGGCGATGTCCTCGTAGCTCAGGCCCTCGAGCTCGCGCAGCACGATGGCGGTGCGCAGGTCCTCGGGCAAATTCTCGATGGCGCGGTTCACCGTGTCACGGATCTCGTCCGTGAGCAGCAACCCTTCCGGCGTCTCGGACTCGGCCAGCCGGGCATGCAGATCGTATTGCTCCGGATCCTGCAAGTCCAAATCGTAATCCATGGGGCGGCGCTTGTTCGCGACCAGGGCGTTCTTCGCGGTGTTGATCGCGATCCGGTACAGCCAGGTATAGAAGGCGCTATCGCCGCGAAAGGATTGCAGCGCACGGAATGCCTTCACGAACGCCTCTTGAGCGATGTCTTCAGCCTCGGTTGCATCGTGCACGTAACGCATGATCAGCTTCAGCACCTTGTGCTGGTATCGCAGAACCAACAAATCGAACGCCGCGCGCTCGCCGCGCTGGACTCGCTCCACCAGTTTGAGATCACTCTCCTCGACACTCATGCGTGATCCCGAACGGGCGAGCTCACAACCCAGCCTGTCGCGATAGACCGACTGGCGTGGGAAAAGTTCGACAATTCCGGGGCCTCGTCGGTATTAAACGTGACGTTAAGCACAGGGCGGATTCTAGCAGCCGCGCCGGGGCGTATTGGGCTAAGCAGCCCAATCAGGAATCTGAGGAGCCTTCTCGTTGATTGAGGGTCGGCCTCGTGGCCGCGCCCGTAATTTCAAATGAGCTCCAGGCGGTTAGTTTGCCGTAATACGTTCGATCAGGTGCAAGAACCGATCAGGCGGTCGCTGTTGGCCGAGGCAATACGCGTAAATGATGGTGTCCTGGGTCGCGAGCAGCTGGCGGAACGCGGCTTGTTCGTCAGCCGAGGCGGCGCGAAACCGCTGATCGATGTAACGTTCGAGCAAAACGTCCAGCTCTTTGATGCCGCGGCGGCAGCGCCAGCGTAGCCTGCCGAAGTCCGCACGGGCGTCGGCGGCGGCGTCGGGCGCGGTTTCCTCAGCTGGCGCGTCGGCCTTGGTCACTTCGACCGGGGCGTCGGGCGCGGGCTGCGCGTGCCCGGCCACGGGCGGCGTGTGCCCGACCACAGGCGTGTGCCTGGCCACGGGCGGCGTGTCCTCGAGGCTCAGTGCCGGCACTCGTCAATGCCGCCGATGGGCCAGCATCTGCTTGATCTCGCCGATGGCCTTGGCGGGATTGAGGTCCTTCGGGCACGCCTCGGTGCAGTTCATTATCGTGTGGCAGCGGTACAGCCGGAACGGATCCTCGAGCTGATCCAGGCGCTCGCCCGCCGCCTCGTCGCGGCTATCGACGATCCAGCGGTAGGCCGCCAGCAGGGCCGCGGGCCCCAAGTACCGGTCGCTGTTCCACCAATAGCTCGGGCAGCTGGTGGAGCAGCAGGCACAGAGGATACAGGCGGATGGCCGGTCGACCTTTTCTTGCTCCTCTTTGGACTGCAGGCGCTCGCCGTCCGGCGGCGGCGGCGTTCGGGTCTGCAGCCAGGGCTTGATGGAGGCGTACTGGGCGTAGAAATTGGTGAGGTCGGGTACCAGATCCTTGATCACCGGCATGTGCGGCAGGGGGTAGATCTTGATCTCGCGCTTGACGTCGGCGCAGGCGCTGACGCACGCCAAGCCATTCTTGCCGTCGATGTTCATGGCGCAAGACCCACAGATCCCCTCGCGGCAGGAGCGGCGGAAGCTCAAGGTCGAGTCGATCTCATTCTTGATCTTGATCAGCGCGTCCAAGACCATCGGACCGCAGGCATCCATGTCGACTTCGTAGGTGTCGAGGCGCGGGTTCTCGGGCGAGTCGGGATCGAAGCGGTAGATCTTGAAGACCCGGATGTTCTTGGTGCCGGGGGCGGCCTTGAAGACCTTGCCGTCCTTACGGACCTTGGAATTGGGCGGCAGAAACAGCTCAGCCATCGACAATGCTCCTTTAGTCCCGCGGCCGGGGCCGAGGATGCTCGAGCGCATTAAGCAGCAAACTACGTCGCTCGAATGCAATTGATACTACCGTATCAGTAATGATGTCTATCGCCAAGCCAGAGCCAAGCAAGCGAACACGTGCCCGCCGATGCGTCGAATTCCCGGTCGGGTAGCCGTTGGTATAGTCCCACCAGGTGTCATGGTGTATATCTGTCGAAACACGCTAGATTTGCAGCTTGACGAATATTTTCGGGAAGCGTCTCCTAT
>Ga0116229_10013309_pt1 | contig 11659 bp, 10 predicted proteins | sample S1TSphgellanicum_3_FD_87313 | JGI IMG/M metagenome (GOLD analysis project Ga0116229, IMG submission 87313) | Host-associated microbial communities from peat moss isolated from Minnesota, USA - S1T2_Fc - Sphagnum magellanicum MG | ecosystem: Host-associated > Plants > Peat moss > Unclassified... | reverse complement strand
ACTCCATACAGTAAAATTTATAGCGAAAAAAGTCAAAATGTGCCGATTTAGCTCAGGAAATTGGTTTTTCTGCACCAAATTCGTGCAGTTTGCAGTGGCTGGTAAAGGCACAACACAGGTGTGCACCTCCAAAAAGGAGTATACTAAATTGTACCTGACTGCGGCTCAGTATTTTTCATTGATGGATCGTTTTGATTGGTCCAGGTGGTTTGCTATTAGTAGTCCCCATATATGTGTAGTTCCAGTTACAGTTTTATTGGTGGGGTTGCACAAAATTTAAAAAGTTAAACTTAGACATTTAATTTTTTTATCCAGAGTGACACGCTGAGTACCAGTGGAGATACTCGTAGAGCATCATGCTCACTATGTGTCCCTGCAAAAATCTTTTTCACAACCTCATTCAGTCATTTCCTTTTTCGCAACCCCACCCATAAAACTGAAACTGGGACAGCAAACAGGTGGGGGACTACTATTAACAAACCACCTGGACCAATCATTTGATGAGCAAATCAACAATTACTGAGTTGGAGTCGGATCACATTTATTACACTCTTTTCTGCATGTGCATAGTGCCTGTTACCAGCTACGGCAAACTGTGCAATTATGGTGAGTCAAAAGCAATTTCCTGAGCTAAACTGGCATATTGTGATTGTTCTTCATCCAATTCTACTGTGCATGATCACATACTAAGCACCGCTCTTAGGTTCTTACAGTACTTACATATTCAGGCCCACTTTAGTTCAGGGTCCAGGGTCCAATTTCCTAGCAACCAATTTGGATTGATTTCTAGCAAAATTGAATCCTTGAGTTGGACTGTACTTTGGTCCCTGGCCTCATTCTTCGTTCTCAAAATCAGGAGCTCTCCTTATGGTTGAGAAGTAGGTGATTTTCAAGCACACCTAAAACATAGGTGGCGTTTCGTGTGTCAGCATGTTATGGGTACATGTGGTGGGTAGTGTGTTTTTATTAGGGAATTTTTTTGTTTTTAGCCAAAAATGGCGATCATCCATAGAGAAGAAAGATGTCAAATCTGGCTATAATAAACCACCAGATATGAAGTACAAAAATATTTTAATCATCCTTCTGTATTTTTAGCTACACACTGAGAACCAAATATTGAAAATAGGCAATTTCTAGTTTTTTTTTTAGTTATAAAATTTTATTTATACAACATTCTCTTCTCATTTCTGCGGATTTGAAAACCTTCCAAAATTTATCACTTCATTTTTCGAATTTTTGGTTTTTAATTTCGGTTATTGGCGAAATTTGGCCAATTTTGGAAAAAAAGCACTGGTGGGTAATTAAGGGGCGATCATCCATATGAAGGTGTAAAAAATGTGGTGTTAGTAGGAAAATTTAGCCAAATATGGCGAAAAGCCAGATATGAAGTACAAAATCTTTAATCATCCTTCTAATTTTTTGGCTACAGACTACAAACCCAATATTAAAATTTTTGACGGTTTCAACCTTTTTTTTCCCTCTCTCTCTCTCTCTCTTTTACTTTCTGGCTATTGAAAACCCTCAAAAAAATAATTTATCATTTCAGTTTCAAATTTCAAATTTCACATTTTGGCTGAATTTCGCCAATAAATAGGTAGTAGTGTTTTTTTCTCTGGAATTTTTGTTTGTAGCCAAAAGTTATGATTTGTCCCCAGGAAGAAAGATATAGAAAATATGGTGATGAGCCCTAGTAGCAGAAAGATTTAGCCAAATCTGGCTATTATAAACTACCAGATACAATATTTTAAAATTTCTTTTATCGTCCTTCTATATTTTTGGCTACACACGGAAACCCCCTCTCCCCCCCTCCCCCCAACGCACACACATTATATATATATATATACACACACGTTAGAGTTATCCGTAAACTCACCCTCTGTTTCACCACCTATCTCCTCTGCTTTCGCCTTCTATCCCCTCTTTCAGTGGTATCCGCAAAGTAAGGAAATCTTATTAAATCTGAGTATGAAATGCTATTAAATCTGGGTATGAAATGCTGAGTTTGCACAAGGTTCTTGAGTAATTATAGTAGTTGTATAGGAAGTAGGAGGGGCGAAAATATATGTAGCAGCGGTGGAGGCGCTCAGGAAAAAGGAAACAGGGGATGAAACTCAGTTTACCACCAAAATTGGTGGAAAAACTAAGTTTGGGTCCCAGTCATTTCCTTTTGTAAAATATCTATTCCCACTTAGGCTTTTGATGCCCAAACTCAAGGTTCGAGAGTAGTTATAGTAGTTGTACAGGTAGGAGCAGTGAAAATATATGTATGTAACAGCAGTGGAGGTGCTCAGGAAAAAGGAAACAGGGGATGAAACTCAGTTTACCACCAAAATTGGTGGAAAAAACTAAGTTTGGGTCCCAGTTTAATTTCCTGTTGTAAAATTTCCATTCCCACTTACGCTTTTGATGCCCAAACTCAAGGTTCGACGGTAGTTATAGTAGTTGTACAGGTAGGAGCAGTGAAAATATATGTTTGTAGCAGAAGTCGAGGCGCTCAGGAAAAAGGAAACAGGGGATGAAACTCAGTTTACCACCAAAATTGGTGGAAAAAACTAAGTTTGGGTCCCAGTTAAATTTCCTTTTGTAAAATTTCCATTCCCAGTTACACGTTTGATGCCCTATTATGCCCAAACTGGCCATTCTCACCCGACACCTAATCACCTGACTTTACGGATAACTCTATTATATTGGCGATTCTAGACATTTTTTTTCTCAATTTTGGCGATTGGAAACCCCCTCCAAAAATTTATCAATTCATTTTCCAGTTTTGCAATTTCTGGCGAAAGTTGGCCAATAATACGACAAACGCAGGTGGTGGGTTGTTGTTGGTTGTCGCCCGTCTGTCGCCGTTTCGTCGCTGCCGTCCGTCTTCCTCGCTGCTGCCGTTGCTGCTGCTGCCGCTGCTGTGGTGGCGTTGTTGTTGCTGCAGCTGCTGTCCTTCCCCTCCTCCCTTCGCTTTTCTCGTCTTCGAGTTTCTCCGATTCTCATCACACTCGACTCGGCGCCGCCACAAAACCCATCTCCACCCCCGCCATTGCACTAGTCACGAACAAGACAGACATACAAACAAACACAAGTCCCGTCATTGTTGCAAAAAACTTGTCCTTTCTCTCTCTCTCTCTCTCTCTCTCTCTCTCTCTCTCTCTGTCTTTTGCTGTTTTTTTTCCCTCCTGTCTTTACACATTTCTTCAAACTCTTTCCTGCTCTGGGTTGTGTGTTTATGTTGCGAGAGAGGAGGGCGGAGAGGGACGGAGCTTGGAGGCTTACCTAGTACTCTTTCTCAAGGAAGTTGGATGTGGTCAGGTTTTGTGTGTAACGGCTCTGTGTGTGTGTGTGTGTCTCTCTCTCTCTCTCTCTCCTTCTCTTTCTCTCTCTCTCTCCGTGTGCTCTTGTAACTGTATTGTCTTATTTTGTTGTGTTGTCTGTGTAGACTTTATGGGAACCTATTTTAGTTTCTGTGAGTTTAGCTCAACTACGATTGACTCGGCTGTGCTGCTGCTGGTGTCGCAGTGGGATTGCTGAGAGTGTCCCTAGGGAGTGGTGAAGGAAGGAGGTTTGTGTTCTGAAGTAGGAATGTCGTTTCTATTGTGCAGCAAAGCGGATTTGTAAGAAAATTCAGAGCAGTTCTTTTTTTCCCCCTCTCTCTGTCTTTGTCTCTGTGTATCTGTGTATCTGTGTCTATGTCTGTGGAGAATCCATGGGGTGAAGTGCTCGGCGGCAAGTCCGATAGTGGACAAAAACTAGTCTGAAGAGTTATGCTTTGCTATGATGTGAGCGGCTTTTTCTGCACGTGTCGTTCGTTTGCTCAGAGGAAATCAGATTCTTCAAAGAGAGAGATACAATCGTCGTCGTCACATACATCTCGTGTACTATGAAGAACTTCTCCAATTTGCGTACAACATGGGCTCTCAAGAACCGCCAGCAAGAGAAGAAGTCTTGATCCGTGAAGAACGCAGCAGCAGACAGACTCGGTGTGGCGGTGGAATTGAGAGAGAGAGAGAGAGAGAGAGAGAGAGAGAATAGGTAGTTGTGGTGGCGAAGAATAAGCTACATTCCTCTTCTTTACCATGCCACCAAAATCAATGTCATCAAGACGCGGCCCAGCGAGCAACGGCCTACTACAAGCGCGCAGCAGCAGCAGTGCTACGAAGATCAACTGGTGCCGTCGCGCTCTGCTCATTGCCTTGGTCACCTTATCCGTGCTTGTGCCCTGGCTTTTCATTGACAGTCAGAGCAGCAGCACTTCTTCTTACGATTCTGGTACGCCCATCTTCTTCACTCACCTTGCACCAGGTACTCGATTCTGATGCATATCAGAATCATAACTTTCTCAAGGAACACATATGTGTAGCCAACAACAACATCAACATGAACAACTGCAAGACTTTCTTTGAGAAGACAGAAAAAAAGAACCCATGTGCTCTGATGATGCTGTTGACCTCTACACATGTGGAAGAGTGGGCATTGAGTTTGTTAGGTCATTTTGTATGAAAGAACCATGTGCTCTGATGGTGGTCTTGCTGCAATGCATGTGGAAGAGAGGGTATTGAAAAGCATCAACAACTGCCAGAACTTCTTTGAGAAGACAGAAAAAATGACCCTACGTGCTCTGATGATGCTCTTGATAATCCATTTGGAAGGGAGGGCATTGAGTTTGTTAGGTCATTTTGTATTATGACAGTTGCTTTCCAATGCTTTCTTCCCAAACAGATTATATTTCATTGACCCTCTTCTTCTTGCTGAAAACTTTTCTTTTAACTTCAGCCCATTCCTTGTTTTCAATTTTTTTAGTAGGTGAAGGTCTGCTGCTTCTCAGAGATGAGGATCAGAAAGTCTTTTAATAACATCCCTGATCTGCAGAGTCGTCGGATGGGTCTCTCTGATTTGAATCTTCTGTAATTATCAATCTGTTTTGAGTAGCACTTGCGGACACACCTAAACATTTGTGCAGTGCCTCCAGATTGGTTGTATGGGTGGTGGTTCTTGACTAATTGTGCGATCAGACGTATGTAGAGAGAGCACAAGAGAAAGGGTGTGAATGACAGAGACGAAGGCTTTCTTATCTGCAATGTGGAGAATATTGTGTTGTTCACAAGGGACAACTAAGATGCAGATTACTGTCTTGACCCACTGCTCAGATATTCAATATCAATATACACATCAAATTGTGGAATTAGTATTCTGAGGGGGAGTGACTAGTGGGGCTGGCAGTGGTTCTGGCAGTATTTTCCTTTTTTGGCAGTTCCTTATGTTGGCATTCTGTCCTGACTTGTGGGGAAAATTCTGTGCAGACCATGGAGTAGGTGCATCGCTTTACAGAGTATGCTCTGCACTCTCACTTGAACAGCATTTTTTTTTTTTTGCCAATGCACATGCTGTTCCCATTTGTTTTATCATTTGTTTGCCAATGTCATGCATTCCAAACCAAAGAAATAGAAGCCCATGGAGAATAATTTCAATTAGGCTAAATCCAATAATTTCTCACTCACTCCCAGCAGTATGCCTTATGCAACAAGATACATCTTGTGTGACTTGCTTTGCAGTTTAGTGGCGAGGAAGTCAGAAGGCGCAGTGCTTTAGAACAGCTAGAAGTTCTTGTACCCAAGGAGGTTGGCGGTCATCTCTAGCCCATATCTTGCTTTCTCTTTCCATGGCACACTATTTTGCTAGATAATCAGTAATGCATGCAAGGAGCTTTGATTGTTGACAATACCGGGAAGAGGAGTCTTAGTATTTCTCCATACTCTTGTCATAAGTTCAGTTTAGATAAGTCATAGTGTAAGCATTACAGAGAAAATCTTGTCTTGTCTTCTGCTACTTTGTGTGCTTTTACCTCATGAGATGAGGCAGTTAGCATGTCACTGTCTCTTGGCTTAAGCAAGGGATCCCTAATTTTTGGTTCTTTTGTGCAGGTACTTGATATCGTTGTCACCACAAAGGATGAGGAGGCTGGACCTTTGAATCTTAACATTGCTGGCAGGAAGGATATCTCTTCTTCTTGGGTATGGGAAGAGTCTGTGGATGTCAGTCGGAAAGCATCTACTTTTCGGCGGGTAGGTATCACTTGTTGGAACCTAAAAGTACAACTTGTCAAGAGTCAAGAGAATTTGGGTATTTGTGTCCATGGGAACTGATTGTCTGCTTTCCTGTTTAGGGTACCCTTTCTGAATGAGCTATGCTTCAACCCTCTTGTTGCCTGCATGCATATTCAAGTTGAACCCCATTTGTTTACTTCATACATCTCCCTGCCTTCCTGTTTGTCTTTCAGGAACCTGAATCAGATCTCAACAAAGTAGAGGGTGCTCAAGACACCTTTAAGGACAACAATAGAGGTTCTCAAGATGCAGAACAAGGAGCAAAGGAAGTTGGTGAAGTAGGTGAACTGGGAGATACAGGCAACAGCAAATCTGAGAGACTATATGCTGCAGGACTTGAAAGAGGGGAGGCCAAATTGGGTGAAAGACAGATTGCAGACATTCTAGCTGGGGAACAAGAATCTGACATTGACCATGAGGAGGAAGAAGTTGCAGATTCTGAGCAGCAGGCATCAGAAGGAGAATTGTCTGGTAATTGTTGTCTGAACTGGTGTGCAACCTCTTGTGTTTACTGACCTGGATGGATCTGTCATCGTCACCCTTTGTGGTTTGTCTCTAAGATACTGCTGCAATGCATCAAGTGTGGTTGGAGATGGTTTCTAAGGGTTTTTTTTGCAGTGCACAAAAGGGAAGTGATTAATTTTTGAAGCAGTTTTCCCTTAACCCTTCATCTCTTTGGTGTTGTCAGAAACCCTACACAAAGTTGAAAACCAATTTCTTCCTGCTCTGGACTGCAGACAACCCATTGGCTATAATCCTTTGTAGACATGTTAGTATTTGGTTCTATTGAGTTTCCAGTCTCCTGACAACAATTGTGGCTGATGATTATAATGTGAGCAGATGCAACAATTCAGCAAGCCATCCTCAGCCATGACCCTGCAAGAATTGCAGAGGTAATGATTCTTTCCACTTGGTAGTATTAGTTAATGCTTCTTTCCACTAGGTAGTATTATTTGCACGATGAGTGATGGAGGATGTCATGGCTGAGAAATGCAGTTTAAGAAATGAATACAGCATCCATATTTTACAGCCATTTTGTGTCAAAATACGAACAGGAAAGAAAGAAACTGACAGTTACTTGTTTAGCAGGAGGAGGATCAAATGAACAGGCTGGAAGCTGATGCATTTCAAAGGACAAAAGAGCTAGAGCAGGGTATCCTTGATGAGTACAGTGCCTCACAACAACAGAAAGGGAAAACTAAAAGTTCTGATTCACAGATTCGCTTAATGCGTGACCAGTTGATCATGGCACGAGCTTATACCTATTTGGCACAAGCCACTAATCATGTCCGTCTTGTCCATGACTTGAAGTTTCGCATCAAGGATTATCAGAAGACTCTTGCAGATTGCAATTTGGATTCAGAACTACCAAGGGGGTTAGTGTTTTTTCTCCATCCAATCATATATTCTGTCCATGGACTGCACAGATACCATCCTTTCTGTTGTAGGTTTCCTAGGGTTGGAGAAAACCTCTTTTCATCTCTCCACCCTTCTTCTTTGTTGATGTTTTCTCCTACAATACACTAGAAGGCACGGATGATGACATGCAATATTTTGATGAGTGCAGTGCACAAGAAAAGATGAAAGCCATGGGACAGCTGCTGGAAAGAGCACGGCAGCAGCACTATGACTTGAGTGCAGTTATGAAAAAGTTGAGGGCCATGCTTCAGTCTGCTGAAGATCAAACCCGCACACTCCAGAAACACAGCAATTTTCTGAACCAGTTGGCTGCGAAAACTGTGCCAAAAGGATTGCACTGTCTGTCCATGCGTCTGATGATGGAGTATCACACACGTTTCCCTGATGAAAAGGAGTTCGTAGAGCAAAAAAAGCTAGAGGATCCACGTCTATACCACTACTCCATTTTTTCTGACAATGTTCTTGCTGCAGGAGTGGTTGTCAATTCCACAATCTTCAATGCAAAGGTACTTTTTATTGATCATCAGCATATAGCTTAGTGAACCTAATTGCTTGAGAAAATGTGTGTGTTGAGAGAAGAGTAGATGTGAATGGTCTCTCTTTATCTTGACGAACTATAGGCCCTGTCCTGAAGATGTGCAACATCAAGGCACATTTATCTGTGACCTCCAAATTATGGTGAGGCCCTTTTGACATAGCAAAACCCTAAAAACCTGAGAACATCTGCAGCAGGGGATCCCTTATAAGCAGTTTTTGGTGTGACTGTGGCAGGAAGCAGAAAAGCATGTGTTTCATGTGGTGACAGATAATCTAAATTATGGAGCCATGAAAGTATGGTTTCTTGTAAACCCTCCAGGCAACGCAACTATCCATGTGCAAAACATCGATGACTTCAAGTGGTTAAACTCTTCATACTGTCCTGTTCTGCGACAGCTTGAATCTGCAACAATGAAGGAGTATTACTTCAAGGCTGATCGCTCTACAGGATCAGCAAACTTGAAGTTTCGGAACCCAAAGTATCTGTCCATGCTAAATCACTTGAGATTCTATCTTCCGGAGGTTTTCCCAAAGCTCGACAAAATCTTGTTCCTGGATGATGATGTCGTTGTCCAGAAGGATCTGACTCCTCTGTGGAACATTGACCTCCATGGTAAAGTAAATGGTGCAGTTGAAACTTGTGGACCTAGTTTTCATCGGTTTGACAAATACTTAAATTTCTCCAACCCCCACATTTCAAAGAATTTCAATTCACGGGCCTGTGGGTGGGCATATGGGATGAATGTGTTTGATCTAAAGGAGTGGAAGAAGAAGGATATCACCGGCATTTACCACAGATGGCAGAACATGGTAGGCTTCCTTTCCAACACTGTTTTAGACCCAGTTTTCATGAAGAAATATTGTGCCAATCTTTTTGAGGTTATCTAACTCCAGAAGATACCTTTGTAACCAATTGTGCAACTTCGAAGATAATCATCTATTAAGTTGCTCACAGAATTCAACCAATTACAGGGAGCACATTACAGAGCATCTGAGGTGCTTTTGGCAACACCTGACCAGAGAGCCATCTATGTATCCTTGGTGTTCCCTAACCTGATGGTTTCTGATGTGGACAGAATGAGGACAGGAACTTGTGGAAACTTGGGACACTTCCACCTGGTTTGATAACCTTCTACAACAGGACACATGCACTCGACAAGTCATGGCACGTATTAGGGTTGGGGTACAACCCGAATGTTGCTAAATCTGCAATCATACATGCAGCCGCTATCCATTACAATGGTAATATGAAACCATGGTTAGAGATTGCCATGGCCAAATATAAACCATACTGGTCCAAGTATGTGAAATTTGACCATCCTTACCTGCAGCAATGTAACATCAATGCATGAGAGTGTCTGTTCTTCCTTGTCATGGATCGCAAGACAAGATGTGGGAAGATGGGGAAGGGAGCTGAGTGGAGCAAAATGGGAGCTGTGTTGAGCTGAGCTTGATCTGGATGATCAGCAACTAACCTGTGCCCCATTCAACAAGGCCATCGCAATGGGTGGTAAAAGGTTCCTCATACAAATGTTACATTTCACAACACAACACTTTGGGCAGGAGCTTGAGTTCGAGTAAATTGTGAGGGGGGCCCCCAACAATCTTATGCATCAATCTGTGTGTGGACTTGGGTGTGGAAGGGAATCTTTGTTAAACATAGCCACAACCACTCATCACCACCATCTTGGAGGGTAACAGGGCACAGACAGCTGAATCTCTTTAAAAGAAAAGGGGAGTGATGTAGGGTAAATGCAGCAACCCTAATTTCAAGGTCAGTGAATCCTCACATTCTTGGGTTTTTTTAAACCTTTCAATATCACCCTTCAGGCAATTTCAAGCAATTTTTGCTCTAGGGTTTCCATTTGTACAGAGCTCTATAGTAGTAGATGGTTGAGCCTTTTCCCCAGTCGGGATGTACCAGATTGCACTCCATTTGATAATTGTCAAATTACCAAGCAAATGCAAATTCCTGAAAAGAACATGTGCCATTCTGATTGACTCTCCTCTTCTCTCTAGTAGTTCAAAATGCCAGCTAATTCCTTGGTCTTGATAACTATAATTGAGCAATACGGGTTTTGTCCAAATTTTAATCTGAAGATTTCAGTTGGAATAATCTCTGTGAGAGACAGGGCTAGAACTTTTTGGCAACTAGAATAGAATCAATCTCTTTAGGAAAATCTCTCTCTTGAGTTTTCCTGAGTTACTGGGATAGAAATTTAAGCATCTCCCTTGAGAGGATAATTGAAGATTCTCCAGTTGTTTTGATGATTATGAATATTTGCAGAAACATACATAGCACATGATCTTTGATCAATGGCATCGTCACTCAACAGTGGTGGTGAAATGTTGTAAATTAGATGCCCCACCCAAATCATCTAAATCTTTGTTTGTTCATCAAAATCAGATCTCCATGTACACTACGACTACCATGTCCAAGACCTTTGGGCATGAGTACACACACTATGATATAGGCTTTCAACAATGGCAAAGTGGGGATACAAATTTTCTTTCACCTCTAGATGCTGCTGCATCTTCTTGCCTTTTGAATGTTGTAACAACCAAGGGTTGTTTTGTTTTGTTTTGTCACCAACCTGGATTATACGGATTTCGATCTCCTGCACCAGTGAAAGAAAAACAAAAAAAACCAACGAACATAGGGTTTACAAACCAGAGAATTGCAAGGAGTTTTTTGTTAGTTATGGAGAGAGAATATTTGGAGGTGCAATGAGTTTTGCTTATAGAGAATCTGCTTCTGAAGGTGATGATGGCAAGCGAAGTTTGTCAGGTAAAACTCAAAATGGGTGAACTGCAAGCCCAGGGAGTTTTTGTGTTAGGGTAAGAGGCAATGCGCAGCGCAGAGGTTGGTGGCATTCCTGAAATCTGGTAGCTAGTCTGGGTCCCCATATGTTTCAGGAATGTCCTGCAACCGTTGTGCGCCTTTACCCACTTACAACAAAAGCTGGCTGATGGATAGAACAGGGCATTTTTCCTTTGTGTAAAAATGCAAAAGCAGGCATGCCTGTTCAGTACAACAAGCAATACTTCTGTTGTACTGCCTGTTGTACTGTTTTGTGGCCAAGGGGGACAACAAAAACAGCCTTGGCAGCGCGGCAATAACACCTGTTGACCTCAGGCTCTGCCATCGGGCTAACGTTCTGCCATCAGCCTCAGGCTCTGCCAATTGGGCTCACGTTCTGCCATCAGCCTCAGGCTCTGCCATTGGGCTCACGTTCTGCCAATTGGGCTCACGTTCTGCCATTGGGCTCATGTTCTGCCACGGTCAGTTGGTAGGTGTAATGTACTGTACTGTACTATACGACCTTTTCAGGTTCAGCATTCAAGTGCTGAATTTTATTTTAATTTTTAATTTTTATTTCTCAAATTTTCATTTTGGTAGTGAAAAAAATAATAATTTTATGAATTTTTTTTGGGGCAATAAATAGAAGTAGCTTCTAATTTAGTAGGTTCTCTTGACTCTGAAGCTCTAATGTAAATGAAGACCTTTATATAACATCTTATTTATTTGTTTTATTTATTTATTTATTTATTTATTTTATAACATCTTTTAATGATATGATAGAGAAATGTAATGTTATCAATTTATT
>Ga0116229_10013306_pt1 | contig 11661 bp, 6 predicted proteins | sample S1TSphgellanicum_3_FD_87313 | JGI IMG/M metagenome (GOLD analysis project Ga0116229, IMG submission 87313) | Host-associated microbial communities from peat moss isolated from Minnesota, USA - S1T2_Fc - Sphagnum magellanicum MG | ecosystem: Host-associated > Plants > Peat moss > Unclassified... | reverse complement strand
TAGGGTTTAGGGTTGAAGGTGGAGGTGAAGTTGAGAAAGAGAAGTGAAAATTCAAAATTATGTGTATTTCATGGCTATTTGGTATCTTTTTAGTTCAGGAAATGTAATGACACATGATTTTGAAACCTTGCAAGGTTTCTTTTCATTTTATGAAGGTGCCTAATATGTTGAACATGCATTGGTCTAACTATTCAAATTGGGGTATGACTAATGCAACATGTTGCATGAGGTGGTGTGATTGTAACACTTGTGCATCCACAACAAGCTAGGTTTGTTTTTGTGAGTTGTGATGAGATCACCACCATTGACAACCAAAATTGAATCTTCGTATTTGTTTATATGATGCACAATTGTAAAAGGTTTATTTTGCTAAACCTAGAAAGATTGACAAAAGGTGTTGGTGATAATAATTTAACTATGATTAAGAATCACCTTGTGTCATTTGGGGTTTTGGTATATAATTTGATGTTGCAAGAAAGCTTGTTTGCTTTGGAGTTGACAGTGTCATGATTTTCCAAGGTGTTAAGACTACAATCACAAAACTTTTGCAAGGGAAACATGCACCTTTCCTTACTATAGTTCATTGTGTAATTCACAGATGGACAAAGCTAGTGATGCAAATTTTGAACCCTTTGTGCTTTACTATGAAGATTGAAGCACTCTTAGCTTTTGTTTATAATTATTATGTTCATTCCCCTAAGCAAACAATGGAGCAATCAAAACTAACTTGCAAAGGAAGGGGTTGAAGATACTTTAGAACATTAAACTAGGTGGATCAACATGATTGCAGCTCCAAAATGTGTTTGGTTTGAATATAGACCCTTCCTTGTCAAAAAAAGTGAAGATTTTGCTATTGTTGAGAACACAAAAACAAACTATGAATTGTGTGATGTGAAGACTTTGATGGGGTTGCCTTGTGTATTGCCATTGCTTGAATGTGTATAGAACTTAAGTAAGTTTGGACAAAGTCACCATGTTTTTATTTGCGACTTCATCATTATCATGAGGATGTGTTAATAAGTCATGTTGAATATGTACTATGATTTTGATCATAAGTACAACTACAATCACTTGGAAAAAAACTTGGAGTTGGATTCATGTATTATTAATGTTCTTCTCATGGCTTGGTGGAAGGAACTAGAATCTATTGTTGAATATATGGCCTTCCAAATCAAAGCCAAGTTGCACATGATGCACACAACAACATTTGTCATGTTATGTTATGTCCATGGTGACATGAAAGTATTGGGGTTCAACTTTTGAGGCTATGAAGTTGTAATGCATTATAAAATCCACTTCATTTGTTGAAAAAGTTGCAAAAGAAGTTTCTAAAACAAAAATTGATGAGTGTTAATGGGATTGCATACCTACATTATTAATAATCCCCTCACTTTGAGCTAACCATTCTTAGGCATTTGCATATCTTGAAAGCAAATTTTGATCATTAGAAGCCTCTTAGATCCTATGGATTGTTTGCCACTACCTTGTTTGATGAAATAATTGTTGAACAACAATCTAGTTAATTCAACATCAACACATGTCACAACTTTAGTTTTGGGCTTGTGATCAAGGTTAAGGCTTGAAAGGTGAAGTGGGCCAAGAGATTGAACTCAAACACATTTCAAGAAATGTGAGAGAATGAGTTCAACACTTTTAAGTGATTTCGTAACTTTGGGGGTTGGAATTTCATGAAGTCCCACATCCTTGTGACAAAAATGCAAGTAGTAAATGGTTCAAATGGGCACTTGATATACCAAACATTGGAAAGGTTTTCAAACATAAATATTGAAAATAGGGTCACATTTCCATTTGGAATTATGAACTAAAAGTTGTGGTAAAAAAAGGTTGGGGATCATAATTTTGACAATTCAACTCCCAATCATTAAAACTTGGAAAACAAATATCAAATAGCCTTTAAACTTTAAGGCTACAATATTTTCCTTGAGAGTTTAATCAAAGTTTCTATGTGAGAGTTATGAACTTGCAAAATTGTGAGGCTTATAACTTGGTATAAATAAGAATTTTCTTGGGAATTTAAGAAATTTTCACCATTTTGATGCATCCTCTGTCATTAGTCACAAAATACATTATAGGAAAGGAGGTGGTGGCTCCTCTTTAAATTTGGCTCATTCGTAGCTTATTCGTGCCTCATTTTGCCAATGATTTGCACTAATAACTTTCTTTTTAATTTGTGTAAATTATTATCACTTTGATATTTAGTTTATGAATTCATTTTAATCTCATTAGGAGCTCTCATCCATTGTTTTTCTCTTGAGAGTTTAAAAGCAAGCCTTGGGTTTGCATTTTGTTACAAATTTGGGAATCGATTAGTTTTTAAACCCCCAATACCACTTGACAAACTTGAAGGTGTGTACCAATGCAAACAAATTATGTAGACACCTTTTAATTATAACCTCACATCATGCTTGTGACCCTACCATTTCCCATAATTGAAATAACCTTTGGTTTAGAACCCCAAGTTTTGTGAACATTGAATTGAATGTATGCATGGTTTTTTTGTGAATGATGATGTCCTATAGTTTTCTTTGGTGGTGACATTGTTGGTGTTAAACATTCACTTCAACTAGTAACAAAATTTGCTAGAGCTATTTTTTATGGTTCTAAATTACTAATTGTTTGGGTGAAAACATTGTTGAGTAATACCATTAAGAACATCACACCCTCCATTTGTTAGACCCATCAAACTTTACATCACAAACTTCCTAAACAATGGATTGCTGTTGATTGTCATGTAAATTTTGGATTTTTGTGGGTTTGTATATTAATATATTAATTTCCACGTGATTATGCTTCATAAGATTATTGTGTAGATTATTCAATATTCAAGTTTGAACAAATACATGTTAATTCCATACAATGATTATACATAAAGAAAACATAATTCTTCATACATAAATTGATTATGTCAATTGTGCAATATTTTTGTATCAAATTACATGAAATAGTCACAACAAATGTGCCATTACACTCAATAATGCTATAACACTAGTTTTGTGTTGTTTTTTGTTTTAACAAATTAACATGAAATCCATGTCACACTTATTTACATTTTTGTGATGCATAATTTTTTTTCATGTATAACATTTGATTTTTTAAATTAAAAATGTGCTTCAATTTTTGTGACTTTTGGAAATCCATCTACCTTAGCAATAAGAGCTAACTGCATCAAAAAACATTGACAAAAGTGTAGAAATTTCATAAATATTTAATCAACATTTGAAAGATAATTTAAGTCTTCACAATATAGTGATGTGTGATATAGTATGAACAAATTTCTACTTGAACCTCGTTAAAGACTACTATGCAATCAATGAAATGTTTAAAAAATTTCTAACATTAACCTTGTAAGTTAAAAGTATTGAAATATGATAAAACATGCATACCAATCTAAATGTTCCATAATTTCCTATTTCACATGAAGTAGTGTGTTCAAAGACAAGAAAGCTCTTATAACTTATTCGAGGTCACATTATTTGAATAGAAAGGAACTTCACACATGTAGAAGGAAACCCTATGAGTTCTACATGTAATAGCCACAATGGACAATTTTAAAATCTATATATGGTAGACAATTTTGATTGAATTGTTTAGTTAGGGTCTTATAAAATTTATTTGCAACACTATTGATGAGAAACCACACATTATAAAAGTGGAAACAGACCCTTGCCATTGGTTTCAAGATGATCCACATGCTAGGTTGCATCCAATCATGGAATAATGTAAGGGAAGGCCTAATCTTTTGCCCTATTGAATAAAGAGGATCAATAACCACATTCACATAGATTGGTAAGTGGTTAGTTTTTCAAATTATCACACTTTCCCATTTGACATGTTTCCACACACCAAAACACCTAATGGAAGAAAAACTCCTATCAATGGAAAGACATACAATCTTATGAATAATCTATAAAAAAATGTTATACATACATGAAGTTCCATGTGCAAGTTATTAAAGCAACAAACTTATAATGAACTTTTAATAATCCAAACTTGCTTTTGGAGTAGGTTGGCATAGTAGATGATATTGCCATTATCATTATAATCAAAATTTTGTTGCTAACCACATCACAATATAATATCATTCTAAGACATGATTGCATTGCTTTGTCTATTGTCACTAGATCAATGCATGGCTAGTCAATCATATGCCTTTCTTACAACTCAATTCCCAATTAAGATTATATATGAATATGCTCCATAGGCAAGAATGAAAGTCTTGAGTACATTATGGAGTTGTAAAATCCACTTCTTTTGAAAGCCTCCATGCATGTTCTTTTTCCCAACTTTACATTTTCCTCCATGTCATTATTCGTAAGGCATTTAATCAAAGACTTTATATTTCAAATTGGAGAGGTGGAAACAAATATTCAAGAATAACCATGCTTTTGAGATTAATCAATGTCTATCAAAACTTCTTTCATAAATTCATCATATCATGTGCACAAGCCATGACATTTCATCATTTGGCTAAGAAAGGATGGTGTGATTGGCCGAGGGGTAGCAAGATTCCACGTTTTTAATGGATGTGCAAAGTAGTGGAAGTTCACACCATTGGTTTCACATTGCTAAATATTTGGGTTAAGTGCGAACTTTGTGATTTGTGTATTGATGGTTGGAAGCCCAAGTTACATAATCATGTGTCATTTATGTGGTTTTCATTGTTGATGACAATCCAATTCACCATACTTCAAAACTAATTAACCCCAAACTTTGAAGCCCTGAAATAACATTTTGAATTTTAGTTTTGGTTTGCTTGGTGACATCCCCTATTTCATATTTTGTATCTTTTAAACATCGTGGTCCTTTTTGGGATTGGATAAAACCTACCAAATTTGATCATCCTTTAATAAATGAAAATGTTGGAAAGGTTTGAATCACATTTTGGCTTTTTGGCTTTTACCATCAGCAAACATGAATTTTCATCTGCTAAATTGTAATATTTATGCACTAGTATTGGGTGAGTGTTATGGATTAGATTGTTGCAACAACACATGATTATTATCACATGTGACACCTCACAACACATGCCTATGTTACCATGGAGCTAAACAAATTTGCAATAACATGTAACATTTTTATGCCTACAAATCATCCTATTCCTTCGACCATTCCTATCTACAAATGAAAGTAGAAATTATTGTGACAATGCCACCTTCTTGCTAATTATTAAAATTTTCAATTACCCTTTTGTTTTGGTCTAATTATCATAAAATAAATAATTCCCACCTATTTAATCTTTGGCAACCCATCCAAACTAAAATAATTTGTAATTGCATACAAGACGATTAAAGGAAAGATTGGATTTTCAAAACTAATTATACTAATGGTTAGTGAATAATCATAAGTTTATTGAGGTAAATAATGAACAACATATTGTTCATATTTGAATAGCTACTAGAATTCACCATTAATTATAACACCAAACCAACTAACGTCATTCATAAACCATGGCATGCTATGTTTTGTCCACCTAAAAATGCAAATGTGTGTAAATGGTTGGGCAAAACAATGTTACAAACACTGAATGTTTAACATACAACCTTGGATTGCAAGATGTGAAAGACCTACATAATAAATTAAAAATATATATATATATTCATTTAGTTTATGAAATGGCCACAATCTATAGGGATTAATTTTACTTCCATTCTAATGAATTAACAATGATGTATAATTTGAATTATCAATAAACCCATACATTGAAAAACCAATATTCATATGTTTGTAGTGATCAAAATTGTGAATGTGAACAACAAATAATGGAACTATTTGTAAATAAATAAATCATGAATCATGAGATCATGAAAAATTATTAATGAAATAAATTCAATGGCAATGTAATTACCTATATGGGCTAAATGAAACTATATAAGAAAAATGGTTTGAAAAATGGTAAGCCGTGTTTGTGAAAAGAAGTGAATTTTAGAAGGGGGAAAAGTATGGATATTAAAGGACATAGGAAAATAGACCTTATGATAATAACTTTAACAACAATTATTGTGCACATTAGCCAGAAAACATTTTAACATTAATGTCATACCATATACACCATTAGTATAATAAGGAATAAAAAAAACTTGCTCTACTTAAATATTTCAAATAATACATTAGAAGTACCTACTAACAAAAATACCACCTCTAGATTGAGATAATGTATTAGTTACCTTCCTTGAGTTAAATTGATGGTTTTTCAATATTGGATATTGTTTAATTGAAGATATTGCATCAATTTTTTAATAGTGTGTATTAAAACCCATGTAAACCAACAATTTTCATACAAACATCTTATAACCTTGAAACATCAAACTACACAACCTTCAAGCATGGACATTGGATTGATATGGGACTGTTTTTTGCAAACAAAAATAATAACACCTTTGAGAAATAATTCGTACTTTTTACTTCACCTCTTGAGGTTTACTACACAAGTGGTTCCCACAACTTTTGAAGGAGGGAAAATATCATATAGGAAAAAATACAATTCAAAGAGGTTCAAATGAAGTAAACATTATTCACCACAAACCACCAACCACTTACACTTTGAATAAAATCACACGCAACCAATAATTGCCCTTGTAGACCCATCATCACCACAACATGAAACAATGTAAACCTTCTACTTGTGCTTTGAAGACACTTTATACTTGCAGCTTGTGTATATCAAATATTCCCCTAAATACATCTTGGTGTGTTGGAATGTGATGTTTGCAAAAAACACACTTGAAAACACACATCATTGATGTTTTAACATGAACATCAAAATTGCATTATTCCATGACAAGAAAACGTTACTAAATGACAATTTCTATTCTTGCCACTTAAAAAATTCTACCATGCACATTGTTTGCAAGCCATAAAACCCCACAATTCATCATCATAACATTTCAATTTGGTTGACATTTTTTTTTCATGGTTTGGTTGAGATGTTGTTAGATATGGTATTGTTGAAATACATTTGTGAGAAGAATATTGTTTTGTTAGAGAAATACACAACACAATGTCTATGGAATTAAATTTGACTTTGTAGCTTAAGGTTTTTAAAACATTAGTTTTTAACAAAATGTTTGTTCACATCTCTCAAAGAAATTTGTGAATCATATATTGAGGTTGATCAAAGTCAAGACAATAACCTAGGCCCAACCTAGATATATGATTTTGATTGAATTCTCAAAAGAAAAACCTAGGTTGGGAATGATATATTTAAAGTTTTTTTTGACAAATTTTAATAGATGTTAATATGATGCGATTCAATTTAAAATCATGAAGATAATTTTAGAGCCTAGACATAGGTCCTATGACATTTTAAAAAACTACCTTAGAGGTAAATTTAATTTCTTGTACATAAATATAGACCTTACTACTATATAGGATTGTCAAAATGTATGTTAAGGTCTTAACCACATCTATTTAACACCATGTCAAACAAGGTGATTTCTAAGTGAACATGACCAAAAGTTTGTAGTCACATTTATAATCACAATTGCTTATAATCATGTAATCATAATTATGATCATAATAAAAAAAATGGTAGTAATTAAAGACTGAAAATGACTACATGACTACATGTGGATAGCAATCACAAGTTGTTCTAATCATTAAATCCATGTTTTGGCATAATGAATTATATGATGCATTCTTGAGAATGATACATTTGTTGTTGTCATCCATCTTAGTGCTAAGACTATGAAAAAGGAACCATGCTTAGATGAAAGAACATTTCCAAAGGTGTACAAATGTTGGATTGAAGGTGTCATTAATGCATGATCCAATGTCTCGTATGTTGCAAGGAGTTGAAAGTTGATTATGAGGTCACCATGACATCATGAAATAATGAGAGGATGGTTTTAAGGATCAACCATCTTGGAATCATCAAGATTTGGGGATTTTACACTCCCATTCTAAGTGTCACTAAAAAGCCAATATCCTTCATGCTTTATTGGAATTTGGTTGCTTTGCAAAAGATGATGCAAATGGATAATGCATAGTTGTCTTTTTAAAGGGTTCTTAAATGATCAAATTGATGATTCGTGGCCAAAATACACAAGTGGGAAATCCTTATGGTTTAGAGATGGTTCAAGGTTATATTGATAACATTGAATACCTTTGCACTAGAAGAAAAGTGTCAATTTGTGATTTCAATTTGCAACTATAAAATAGTTGCAACCGACATTTAAAACTAAATTGCTTTAGTTGCATAAGTGAAGTTGCATCCAACATATAATTGCAAATCATGACTCAACATGATGTCACCAAATGGACCATAGATGATATATACAATTAATGTATACATGTTCATCTTGTGACCATTTGTATAACATTTGTAACTAAAGTTTTTTTTGTAACTATTTTTGCAATTATCAAATATTCACACATTATTTGCCACATGTCTTAAATTAAACTAATTTTAAAACAATGACTTTAAATGTTTAAAAAATCCATGCCATCAAATTCCAATGACTTGTGATGGTGCCACTTAGTGATACCAAAAGCCACTAGGTGGCATTATGAGGAATTTTGGATGAAAATTCATTTTTTTAAAAACATTAATCTTGACCATCCATTATGAACATTCATTTAAAATGGTCTTACATAGTGACACATGGTGTAATCAAAATTTGCCATGTGGCATATTCATTATATTTTGGAAAAAGATCAAATGAATATTTATTTGAGTTATTAGGTAGGTAGGTACATAGGCCTATGTAGGCAGGCATGTAAAATTAGGTAGGTAGGACATACCTACTTAGGCCTACTCACATATTTTCATAAGTAATTAAAACTTATGTACCTACTTATTTACCTATGTAGGTGGGTAGGAAGGTAGGTGGGTTAAAAAATAAGCATGTAAATAATGTTATTTCATTTTATGTTTTGCTTTTAGGGTTAAGTTTTTTTGAGCCCGAGTAGTCATTCAAACAACATGCATAGTCCATGTTTCACACATGAAGCATTATGATTTGTTTATTTCCAACATCCTTTTATATGTGTCTACAAATTAAATGCAATTTTTAATTGACATTGTCAATTGGGGATGTGTTTGTCACATGGATCATCGACAACCATCAAGTTGGGTGCATATATGTTGGACAAGACCTTGGTTGACATGAAGATTGAAAGGAATTGCATTCAAATGCACAAAAAACAATGAAGGACAAAATCATTGAAATTCTTTAATGGTGCCAAAGCTTTGGTGGTGTCACTAAATACTTAACAAGCCAAGCATGAGACAAGCTTTTGATGCATTTGGGATTCACAAGGTTGCATTTTTTACCCATTATCTCTCGGTAACCAAGGTGCAACTCACATGTTTCAAATTGTCATAAATGGATTACATAATTTACATCCAATGGAAAGGTACATGATTGTTAGGATGGAAAATTTTCTCATCAACCATGTGAAGCTCCCAACTAGCCCATGCTTTTGTGAATACTAAAGTATGATGAGTAAATGTCATTTGTCAAAATGGTTATTGAAATGCAACATTTAGTTTTAGTTTCCCCTTATCATTGCACATGCTTTAAAGGGGCAACATTTTGCTTAAAAAACAATTTTGGGATGAAAACAACATTGAATTATGATTCTAATTGCAATGCCAAGGATTCATTATAATAGTGTTTGCAACCAAGTCAATTTTAATCATTTAAGAGAATAAAAATTGGGAAGGATGAATGATTGGGATTTTTTTTTCCTTTTACTTTTTTTCACATTCCTTAATGCAAGAAGTTGTTTAAGTTTAGTAAATTGTCTGAGTCTTTTGATTTTTATATTGGTTCTTGTTTGACAATCCTTGAGTAAGATTTTTTCTTAAGATCTTTATGATGGAATGTAGGAGGTTATTGTTATAAATGGTGGAAAGCTAATGACACCTTGCAATGAGTTTGGATAATAAGATTGGAATAGTGTCACAATCATTTAAACTCCAAATCATGAGTTTATATCATGATTTATTTCAAAGTGTTTGTGATTTTATCATATAATTTTAACCCAAATTTGTCATTGCAATTATTCAACACCCCATTTTTTAAGGTACTAAGGTAGTACATGAATTAAAAGTAACATTCCCAACATTGGACCAAACTAGCAATCAAATTTTGACGTTGCAAAGTACTTCAAAATTGAGCTATGGTTCTAACACAAAAATGAGAAGCATTAAATTAATTGGTAAATATATTCATATCTATGTATTGGGGACATATTTGAAATGGGTTCCACATTACAAAAATGAAAATTGTTTTGTTAAAATATTTTTGTTACCAACCCTATATCTTGTTGTTGCCTTCACATCCACTCCATCCATCTACTGGGTGTCCTTGTAAAGAAAAGCTAGCCAATTTTTACACCAAGTAATCACCTTTGATCATAACATCCTCCAAGTAGAAAGCAAATGCTCGTTCATGAACAATGTGTTGCGAGTTGTGACCATTAATATAATAAAAAAACAACAACATAAGCTTGAACAAGGATGAATGATGGATGAATGTAGATAGTTGATGGATGAATAAGACATTGACAAATTTTTTTTTTCTTGAGATCATTCCTTTCATTTTAGTCCCTTAAGAAAAGCATTAAGGAACACATGCTTATCATTGAACACCTACCATATCTTCTTGGTTTTTTGTCATTTGTGAAAGATCTTCATGGCCACCATGGGTGCACACCAAGTGTAAGTTCACAATCTATCTATGAAATTTTTTAATCTATGTTTTGTTTTGTTTGTGATGTTGAAAATCTCTCAAACCATGGCGTTTCATGTCGCACTCTTAGTATCTTTAAAAAGCTTTTGATGAGTAGGGGTGCAACGACTTGGTTAGAGCTATGATGTGGAAGCTATTGATTGTTGAACCATCTTTTCCATCAAAAATCAAATGAAATTGAAATTGAAAACTATATTGGAATTTGGGGGCATTTTTGGTATTGTTGGAAAAGCCCTTGGTGAATCTAACTTCATATAGTTAATTTCACAATCTTCACACATAAAGTGTGGATGATATTGCTTTTTGAAATGGATTTTGTTGTTGGAAATTCAGAAAAATTCAAAATATGAAAAAAAAAACAAAAAAAAGGATTTTCACACTCTATTCACACTTGGGACAATGGCATAAGCCATACTAGTACTTTGAAACCATATATCTTCCTTATTTCTTGTTCATTTATTTTAATAAACATTTTTTTCCCCTTTCATAATCTTTCAATTGGTTTTTTTTTGGCCCCCCTTATTTAACATTAGCAAAATTATTCGAATTTAGAGTAAATGTTTTTTGCCCCAATTTTTTGTCAAAAAATGAAAAGAATTGTTCATAAAAAAAAACTTTTTTTTTTCAATACATGTTTTGTTTTTTGGAGCAAATCCAGCCCATTTTGCCAAAAACAAAAATGGTCCAACAACATATAACAAAGGATTTTTTTTTGGAAAATTAAGATTGACCTCAATTCACTAGATTTTGGAAAAACAAAAAATTGCCTTATTTGTAATTATAGGATCCATTAAATAACCATCATATAGAAGGACTTAAGTTTTTTTTTTCTATTGTCAGATTTGTGATGTAGCAGATTTGGTTAAATCTTGTTGTTAATAGGAAAAAGTAAAAATAAAAATAAAAATGCTACCAATTAGTGTGTCTTTTTGTGGCAATTTTTTTT
>Ga0116229_10013305_pt1 | contig 11661 bp, 12 predicted proteins | sample S1TSphgellanicum_3_FD_87313 | JGI IMG/M metagenome (GOLD analysis project Ga0116229, IMG submission 87313) | Host-associated microbial communities from peat moss isolated from Minnesota, USA - S1T2_Fc - Sphagnum magellanicum MG | ecosystem: Host-associated > Plants > Peat moss > Unclassified... | reverse complement strand
GTGCGAGTGGCGCTTTGACGACCGACCAGCAAGCCTGCTTCTGGAAACGCTGACCAAATGGATTGACTTACAAACTGCCTGCTGCGGGGGTGCCGTGTGATATGTGGATAAGTGGCACGGCGAGCTGGATGCTTGTGGTAACGGCGCGCCATGCCACTTATCCACATATCACACGGCTCAACAACGACAAGCCGTTTTACTTTAACCTTATCTAGGCCAGCCCCTAAAACTTTGTGAGCTTCGTGTTACCGCTTTTTCTCCGCGATCGATCCGTAAACAACCGTACGTTGGGGGGAGGCACGAAGCGCGATCCGCCACCAAACAAGTCAACTTTGAACCGATCACGCTCTAATGTTGCGCTTCATGCTGGAAACCAATTTGCGCGTCGGCGTGCTGCGCGACCGGCCGGGACGTTGCGGCAACGATTTAACGACGCCGCCGGGGAATTGTGCCTATCGGCCATCATGCCCACCCAGTCGTTGCATGGCGCTGCGGCTTCCGCCCGGCATGTGGAGAACAGGCGCAAGGTGGAGCGGTTCGCCGGCCGGATGCAGGTTCTGGCGTGGGGGAGGACGCGGCCTCCCGCGCGGCGGATACCGCACGAACCTGTTGACAAGCGGCTAAAGAGCGGCCAGAAATACAACTCCAGGTTGCGGGGCGCCAGCCGAACCAGGCAGCAGGAGTTTCTGCTATGAACAGGTGGCTTTCCGTTTCGCTCATTGCGTTTTGCGCGGCCCTGCCGGGATGCAGCAAAATGGGTGGGGGCTCGACACAATCGGTTTCCGTCACCACGCCGCCGGCCAATGGGGCGACGTGCAATCTGACGAGTTCGGCCGGAACTTTCACCGTCACCACGCCGGGCAATGCGACGATTGCCAAATCCATGGATAATTTGCGCGTGACGTGTGATAAAGCGGGGTTCCAGCACGCGGCGCAGACGGTGCAGTCGCATATCAGCACGGCAAGCGCGGGAAGTTTGACGGCGGACGGTATTGTCAGACTCGGCTTGGATGCGGCGACCGGCGCGATCTATACGTATCCCGCGCAAATCGTCGTCCCGATGTCGCGCGTGTCCGGACCCGTAGCCTCGGCGCAATAGCAAACAGGAGAAAGTCTTTTCAAAAAAGCAGGCCTTCCTTTCTTTCTTAAGCAGCGCTCGCAAGGCTTCCCGAGGGCTGGTAGGCTCCATTTTCCCCAGGCACGGCCCGAAATACATCTGTCAAGCCCAACACCGTTTCCGCGCCGCCCAGAAACAACACGCCGTCTGCCGGCATCTGCTTGATGATGGCGTTCAGCACCTGCGATTTGGTGGCCGCATCAAAATAGATCAGCACATTTCGGCAGAACACCACATCGAACTGACCAAGCGCCCGCAAATCGGCGAGCAGATTCCATTCGCGGAACGAGACCGCGTCCCGCAGCGACTGCTTGATGCGCCATTGCGAGTCCTCCTTGGTAAAGAACGTTACGAGGTGTTGCATCGAGAGGCCACGCTGCACCTCAAATTGCGAATAGAGCCCATCGCGCGCCCGTTGCAGCGGCTCGCGCGCCAGGTCCGTGCCGACGATTTCCACGCGCCGCCCCGGCATCGCAGCGGCCATTTCGGCGGCGATCATGGCGATCGAGTACGCTTCCTGTCCGGTCGAGGCGGCCGCGGACCAGATGCGCAGGGCTGCGCCGGCAGGACGGCTTCTGTGCAGGCGCGGCAGAATACGCTGGCGCAAGGCATCGAACGGCTTGTTATCACGGAAGAACAGCGATTCGTTGGTGGTCATCGCTTCCACCACTTCGCGTTCCAGCGGACTTCCGGTACGCAATTTCGCCGAGAGTGCGGTCAGGTCGCGCACCCCCTCCCGTTTCATGATGGCGGCGAGGCGGGTTTCAACCAGGTAAACCTTGTCCGGACCCAGGATCAGGCCGGACCTGGCCTTCAGCACAGCGGCGATGGCATTGAACCCAGCGCTCATCGGCGCACCCCCAGCATAGCGAGAATCTTTGGCCCGAGCTGCGGCAATGGCAGGATCGCGTGCGCCAGCCCGGCGCGCGCAACAGCTCCGGGCATCCCCCAAACAACGCTCGTGGCCTCGTCCTGCGCGAGGGCGGCGCCCCCCAGTGTGACCACGCTGCGCACGCCCTCCATGCCATCTTGTCCCATGCCGGTCAGAATGACGGCGAGCACCCGACCGCCGGTGGCCTCACCGGCCGACATCAGCATGGGATCGGCGGCGGGGCGGCAAAAATTGACCGCAGGCCCATCCGACAGGCGAACGCAGAGGCCCGCGCCCTCGCGACGGACCAGCATGTGCCGGTCGCCCGGCGCCAGCAGGATGCGGCCGGGGAGCAGGCGGGCGCCGTCGGTTGCTTCCGCGCAAGGCAGCACGCCGAGTTTATCGATGTGGGCTGCAAGAATGGGCGTGAACGCGGCGGGCATGTGCTGCGTCAGTACCACCGGCACGGGAATTGCGGCGGAAAGACTCTGTACGAGCGTGAACAGCGCATTCGGTCCGCCTGTGGAACTGCCGATCGCCAGCACGAGCGGCGCGTGCTTTGGCGCGGGACGCAATGCCATCGCCGGAGGCAGCGACGCGCCCGCCATCGGCGATGCAGCCGGCATGCGCGCTTGCCTGCGAAGCCGCGCCAGGCCTTTCACCTTCTCGATCAGTTCGGGACCAAATCGAGCGTCGCCGGCAACATGGCTTGCCGAAGGTTTCGGCACGTAGTCGGCGGCGCCGAGCCGCAGGGCGCGCATCGACGTGTCCGCCCCACGCGTTGTCAGCGTGCTGGCCATGATGACGCGCAGGCCTGGATCGGCGGCCAGCAGCAGCGGCAAGGCGGTCAAGCCGTCCATGACGGGCATTTCGATATCCAGCACCACGACATCGATATCGTGCAGCTTGAGGGCATCGAGTGCCGCCTGGCCGTTGCTGGCGCGGGCGACCACGTGAATGGCGGGATCTGAGTCCAGAATGCGTGCGATGGCGGAGCGAATGACCGCGCTGTCGTCGCAGATCATGACACGTGCCACGGCCGTGGGCGGGCGCGTCGCTGCCGGCACGGGGTTCATCAAGAAAAGTCCCCAGCCGGCATTTCGGTCTCGCGGGCGGTCATGGCAGATTTATTTCGGTCATGCCAGTCCTACCTGGCTGAACTTGCACATCAAGATTTCTTCATCGAACGGTTTCATAATGAATTCCTGCGCGCCGGCTGCAATCGCACGCTCGATGAAGCTGATGTCGTTCTCTGTCGTACAAAAGACCACGGGAGGATTGCCGGGTCCAAATTCCTCTCGCAGCGCCTCCAGGAATTCGATGCCGTTCATGACCGGCATGTTCCAATCCAACAGCACCGCGTCTGGCATATGTTCGCGCACGGCGGTCAAGGCTTGCGCGCCGTCGCCCGCCTCGACGACGGCATAACCGTTTCCTTCCAACATGCGGCGGGCGACTTTCCGCACTACCCGACTGTCATCGACCACCAGACAAGTGAGGGTGCTCATGCCGCGGCTGCCAAGTCGAGCTGCAGCAGCCGGTCCACCGACAGCACGACCATCAGGCCCTGCTCCAGCCGGTAGATGCCGACGCTGTTTTCAGCCCAGATTGCCGGCAGCGTCGGCGGGTTGGCTTCCATTTTGCTGCGACGGAGCGTCAGCACCTCGCTCACCTGATCCACCAGCAGGGCGTAAAGTTCGCTGCCCTGTTCCGTGACGATCGACATCGCCGGCGCGCCGGCCGGCCGCTTGTCCAACCGCAGCCGCTCCCGCAAATCAATGGCCGTGACGATTCGGCCGCGCAAATTTAGGTTGCCCGCGACCTCCGGTGGCGCCAGCGGAATGCGCGCAATGGTCTGGTCCGCCAGCACGTCACGCACACACAGGACAGGAACGCCGCAAAGCTGATCCGCCAGCATCAATGTTACGAACGCGTGCTCATCATCACCGTTCGCGGGAGCCACTTCGGTCATGGTCACATCAGCACCTGTTCGCTCAGACAATGTTTCAGGCTTTGCATCAGCATCTCGCGTTCGAACTTGTAGCAATAGTCGGTGAAGCCGGCCTCGCGCCCGCGCGCCTCGTCGGCCGGCGACGCGCGGCCGGTCAAAGCGATCATCGGCAGGCTTGCCCAGGCGCCGCCGCCCTCACGCACGCAGCGCGCAAACGCCAAGCCATCCATATCGGGCATTTCGATGTCGGAGACGATGACATCGATCATCAGCCCGGCATCGCGCAGGCGCAGCGCCTCGGCAGCACTTCCCGCGGCCGTCACCTCGAACCCTTCGGCAGAGAGCGCCGGCACGAGCAACTGCCGGAAGAAGTCGCTGTCCTCGACGACCAGCAACCGTTTGCATCGGTTTTGCGCGCTTTGCCCGCCCCCGAACCAATCCCGCCAAGCCTGGGTCAGCCAATAGCTGGTGTCCAGCACCTCGGCGGCCTGGCCGGCGACCACCGCGGTGCCCAGAAAGCCCGGCCGGCTCGATGCCAACTGAATGTTCAGCCGGTCGTGCACGACGTCCACGATCGTATCGACCATCAGGCCCATGCTGCGGTTGCCATCCGAAAACACCAGCACCGGTTGCGTGCTCTCGTTCTCCGGCGTGACCGGCGCCGCATCGCCCATGGCAATGAGCGGCATAAGCTTGCCGCGATATTGGGTGACAAAGCCGCCACCACTCCGCTCGATCTTTGTCCGTTCAATATCCTCCAGGCGGGCCACGAGACTGAGCGGTACAGCGCATGGCGCCTCACTGGCACCGCCGCGGAACAGCAGCAGTGACGTGCCGTCGTCGGACCTTGCGGTGGAAAGCGGATGTTCGTTCAGGTCGCGTTTGATGCGCGACGCTGATACGCCCGCGCTGCGGGCCACGCCATTCGGATCCAGGATCATGATGACCGAACCGTCGCCCAGAATGGTGTTACCGCTGAACATCGTGACGTGACGCAGAATAGGCGCCACCGGCTTCACCACGATTTCCTCGGTGTCATAGACATCGTCGACAACGATGCCCAACGTGCCGCTGCCCACGGCGGTCACCACCACGGTGGCGCTCACCGGCTCCCGGTCGGTTCGTTCCAGTCTCAGAAGGTCTCCCAAGGTCACGAGCGGCAGCAATTGCTCACGCAAGCGCAGCACCGGCGTGCTGCCGATGCGTTCGATCGCCATGCCGTTGGCGGTCGCGCCCTCGCGCCCCACCCGCACCAGTTCGAGCACGTTGATTTGCGGGATGGCGAAGCGTTCGCCGCAGGCACGCACAATGAGTGCCGAAACGATCGCCAAGGTGAGCGGTATCTTGATGGTGAAAGTGGTGCCTTGACCCAGCGTGCTGACCAGTTCCACCGTGCCGCCGATGCGTTCGATGTTGCTGCGCACGACATCCATGCCCACGCCGCGGCCCGAAATGGCGGTGACCGAGGCGGCGGTCGAAAAGCCGGCGCGGAAGATGAAGTTCTTGACCTCCGCCTCGCTCATCGCGGCGAGTTCGGCATCGGTTGCCAGACCCTTGCTCAGTACTTTTTCGCGGATCTTGACGACGTTCAGACCGTATCCATCGTCGGCAATCTCGATGATGATGTGGCCGCCTTCGTGGAAGGCGTTCAGCGTAATGTTTCCGGTTTCCGGCTTGCCCGTGGCGCGGCGTACATCGGGCGTTTCCAAGCCGTGATCGGCACTGTTGCGCACCATGTGCGTCAGCGGATCGCGCATCAATTCCAGCACCTGACGGTCGAGCTCGGTGTCCTGGCCGAGCATGTCGAGCTGGATTTTCTTGCCGGTCTCGTGCGCCAGATCGCGCACCAGGCGCGGCAGCTTGTTCCACGCATTGCCGATCGGCTGCATGCGTGTTTTCATTACGCCTTCTTGCAAATCGGACGTGATGTGCGACAGGCGCTGCAACGGCGCCGTGAAGGCGCTGGTGCCCTCGGCCCGGCTGATCTGAAGCAACTGGTTGCGGGTCAGCACCAGTTCGCCGACCAGCGTCATCAGTTCCTCCAGCACCTCCACGTTGACGCGGATTGTCTGGCTCGCGACCGCCTCGGCCACCGCCACCGGCGCGTCCGCGGGAGGTGCATCGGCATGTTCCGGCTCGGCGGCAGCCTCCGGATCGGGGGGCGACACGGAGGTGTCGCCGTCGGCCGCTCGCTCGAGCGCGGCGATGCAGGCGCTGTCGTCGCCGGGGGGCTCGGCGCCGGTGGCGCCGAGCCCGCTGACGATCAATTTTATCCGGTCCAGCGCCGCCAGCACCGGGCTGATGACGGCGGAGGTCGCGACCAGTTCGCCGTCGCGCAGCTTGCCGAGCACGTTCTCGGCCGCATGCGCAACCCGCTCCAGTCGCGGCAGGCCGAGGAACCCGCACGTTCCCTTGATGGTGTGAACCAGACGGAAGATGAGGCTGAGCGTCGCCGCGTCATCCGGCGTGCGTTCGAGCTTCACCAGCGCGAGGTCGGCCGCGGCCAGGCTCTCATTGGTTTCGGTCAGGAATTCGGCGATCAGGTCGTCCATCGTGCGCTCCCGCGGGATGGACACAGTGGCCTGGGGACTGCCAATAAATCGTAAAGGGCGGCGGCCTGATTTGCAGGCTCATGCGGCCAGAACGCAGGCCGTGTTGCCGCTCACACCGACTTTCCAGCCGGCATTGGCCGCCACCAGGCACGCCAACGGGACTGCCAGACCGCCCGGCGAACTGGCGGCCGACCAGCAGGCAGCACCACCCAGGGCACCGCCAAGAGCGCAATCGGCCAACGACGCGGGCCATGCCGCGGACTTGCCGGAGAGGCTGACTTGCACGCCACGGCCGGCCGCAGCCATGGTAATGACGCCACCCCTTGGCATGCCGGGAAGTGCGGCGAGCATAAGGCAGAGCGCCAGCCGCGCGGGCGCCTCCGCCAACTCGCCCGGTAGGCCGGAAAGATCCAGTTGCAGCCGCTCGATGCCGGGAAGGCCCTGCGCCAGGGAGGTGATTGCCGCTGCGTCGAGCGGCCCGGCACCGCCGCCCCAAGCCGCGCGTAGCAGACGCACGCGGGCCATGAGGGTATGGGCTGTTTCGGCCGCCAAAAGCCTGGCCTCGGGGTCCTCGTCGGCCATGTCCATCAAGCCGGACATCGTGCCGAGCAGGCCGGCCACATCATGGCACAGGCGCGTGGCAAGCGTGGCGGCCAAGGCGGTGGCGACCTGGACCGCGTGGTCCTCCAGGGGTGCGGCTGTTTGCACGTTCGGCCCTTCCTCAATTCGCAGAAAGCAGCGCACCCTAAGGGCCCGTTCGACATTAACCAAATCAGGTTGCCGGGCCGAACGGGCCCTCAGCTTTGTTTGAAAAGGCATCTTTGTCGGCGTGCTGACGCACTTATTTGCCGACGTTGCCTCACGGTACAATGGTAGCGAGATTCGTTCAGGCATGGAAACCGGCTTCGTCTCACTCTCCCCGGGCCAGTTCGTGCGCCATCCAGGCCAGCCGGACTGGGGACTGGGACAGGTGCAATCCGTGGTCGGCGCGCGTGTGACGGTGAATTTCGAGCACGCGGGTAAAATCCTCATCAACGCAGCGGTTGTAACCCTCCTTGAAGTGGACCCTTGACCAGGCCGCGGCGCACCGCGATCTCACCATGATGATTCCAGCGACCCATCCAGCCATCGACCCGGTCATCGACCCGTTCGGCCGCGCCATCACCTACCTCCGGGTCTCGGTGACCGACCGCTGCGATCTTCGCTGCGTCTATTGCATGGCCGAGGACATGAGCTTCCTGCCGCGGGCAGAGATCCTGTCGCTCGAGGAAATCGAGCGGCTGGCGGCGGTATTCATACGCCTCGGCGTACGCAGGTTGCGCATCACCGGCGGCGAGCCGCTGGTGCGCCGCAATGTCATCAGCCTGTTCGCCGGCCTGGGCACCTATCTGGGGCTTGGCCTCGACGAGCTGACCCTGACCACGAACGGCACGCAACTGGCGCGCTACGCCGCGGCGCTGGCCGATATCGGCGTGCGCCGGGTCAATGTCAGTCTCGACACGCTCGATCCGGCGCGCTTCGCCCGGATTACCCGCTGGGGCCGCATCGACACCGTGCTCGAGGGCCTGCGCGCCGCGCGCGCGGCGGGTCTTGCGATCAAGATCAACACCGTGGCGCTGCGCGGGGAGAACGAGGACGAAATCCCCGACATTCTGGCCTGGTGCGGCGAACAGGGGCACGATCTTTCGCTTATCGAAACGATGCCGCTGGGCGAAATCGATGCCAGCCGCGCCGACCAGTATCTGCCGCTGTCGCTGGTGCGCGCCCGGCTGCGGCAGCGTTTCACGTTGACCGAAACCGACTATCGCACCGGCGGGCCGTCGCGGTATTTCACCGTGCGGGAAACCGGCCGGCGCGTTGGTTTCATTACGCCTATGACGCATAATTTTTGCGAAAGTTGCAATCGCGTGCGGCTGACCGTGACGGGCACGCTGTTCATGTGCCTGGGGCAGAATGACTCGGCCGATCTGCGCGGTGTGTTGCGCCGTGGGGCGGATGATGCGGAGCTGGAACAGGCGGTGCGGGCCGCCATCGCGCGCAAGCCGAAGGGACATGAATTTGTCATCGATCGCCGCGGGAATGCGCCTTCGATGGCGCGGCATATGAATGTGACCGGTGGGTGAAGAAGTAGGGAAGCGGTTCTTTTTGGAAAAAGGAATTCATATTGAGTCTGCCGGCGCTTCAGGAAGACGTGAAGATTTACTTCACGTTAGCAAAAGTTTTGGTTTTTTTTCAAAAACGAAATACTTCCTTGTTCTTGTATAGCGATAGCCAAACCTGATCCGACCCGTCCCAAATCATCCGTCCCGCCACGAACACCACGACCGCCAGCCCCAGCCAGGCAATCCAGCGATACCGTTCCAATAACCGCGCCAGAAAATTCGCGGCGACGCCCATCAGCAGCACTGACAACGCCAGGCCGCCCACCAGCACCCAGATATGCGCATGCGCCGCGCCGGCCACGGCGAGAACGTTATCCAAGCTCATGGAAAGATCGGCGACCGCGATCTGCACGATTGCCTGGCGCAACGATTTGCGGGGGGCGGCCGCCTGCGCCGCGGCCGCGCCGCCGCGCAATTCGCGATACATCTTCCAGCACACCCACACCAGCAGCACTCCGCCCGCCAAGGTGAGGCCGAGCACCGCGAGCAGCCGCACCGCGACCAGCGACAGCGCAATGCGGATCAGCGCCGCGGTGCCGACGCCCAGGGCGATGGCGCGCCGGCGCTCGGGCGCCGGCAAGCCGGCGACCGCCATGCCGACGACGACGGCATTGTCGCCGGCGAGCGTTATGTCGATCAGTATGACCTGGAGCAGAGCCAGCAGGGCGCCGGCATCGGCGTGCGTCATGAGGCCCTCATTTAGGTGTCATAGGAAGGAAGCAGTTCTTTTTTGAAAAAAAAGAATTTGTCTTGAGCCTATCGGCGCTTAAGGAAGACGTGAAGATCTACTCTAAATAAACAAAAGTTTTTTGTTTCTTTTTTTCAAAAAAGAAATACTTCCTTCCTTTGTTCGCTTTACGCCCGGAGAGCATCTGTTGGTTCCTCGTTACACAAGGCCCGCCATGGCCGCGATCTGGGCGCCCGAGAACCGCTACCGGATCTGGTTCGAGATCGAGGCGCTGGCCTGCGAAGCCATGGCGGACATTGGCGCCATCCCGGCCGAAGCGGCGCAGGCAATCCGCCGCCGAGGCGCCTCGGCGCTGGCGGCGATCGGCCCCGAGGATATCGCCCGAATCGATGCGATCGAGCGCGAAACGCGCCATGATGTGATCGCTTTTCTGACCTGGCTGGCCGAGAAAATCGGTCCCGAAAGCCGCTTCGTCCATCTGGGGCTCACCAGCAGCGACGTTCTGGATACCTGCCTTGCAGTGCAGCTGACCGAGGCGGCCGACCTGCTGCTCGCGGACCTCGATGCAGTGCTGGCGGCCCTGAGGCGGCGCGCCATGGAGCACAAATATACCCCCACCATCGGCCGCAGTCATGGCATCCACGCCGAGCCCACCAGCTTCGGCCTCAAGCTCGCGGGCCATTACGCCGAATTCGCCCGTGGACGCGCGCGGCTGGTCGCGGCGCGCGGCGAAATTGCGACCTGCGCGATGAGTGGCGCGGTGGGCACGTTCGCGCATGTCGATCCGCGGGTGGAGACCTATGTGGCGGCAAAGCTCGGCCTGAACCCCGAGCCCGTTTCCAGCCAAATCATTCCGCGCGACCGGCACGCCATGTTCTTCGCGGTGCTGGCGGTGATTGCGAGCGGCGTGGAGCGCCTGGCGATCGAAGTGCGCCATTTGCAGCGCAGCGAGGTGCGCGAGGCGGAAGAATTCTTCCACGCAGGGCAGAAGGGGAGCAGCGCCATGCCGCACAAGCGCAACCCGGTGCTGTCGGAAAACCTTACCGGTCTGGCGCGCACCGTGCGCGCCGCGGTGGTGCCGGCGCTGGAGAATGTGGCGCTGTGGCACGAACGCGATATCAGTCATTCCAGCGTCGAACGGGCGATTGGGCCGGACGCGACGGCAACGCTCGATTTCGCGCTGGCCCGGCTGGCCGGCATGATGGAGACCCTGCTCATCTACCCCGACCGGATGCTTGCCAACCTCGAAAGCCTGGGCGGCGTGGTGCATAGCGGGGAGGTGCTGCTGGCGCTCGCGCGCGCCGGCATTTCGCGCGAGGCCGCGTACGAAATCGTGCAGCGCAACGCGATGTCGACGTGGACGCGGCTCGGCACGGCTGGCGGCAAGAATTTCCGTGAAAACCTCGCGGCCGACCCCGAGGTGGCCGGGCGGGTGCCCCCAGAGGTGCTCGACGCGGCGATGGACACACATATGCATTTGCGCGCCGTGGATACCGTGTTCGGCCGCGTCTTTGGAGCGAGCACGCCATGATGGAAAGTCCTTTCGAGGCCGTCGTGCGGTATTGCGAACGGGAGTTGCGGCAGCAGTTCGCGCAACGGCTGGTGGCGCACGGCGCGGCCGCGATGCGGGACGCCGGTCTGCTGCCGGCCGACCTTCCCGAACGCCTCGGCAAGGATGCTTACATGATGCTGTTCACCGTGGTGGTGGAGGATTTCACCACGCGGCCGGATGCGCCGGGCGGCATGCTTGTGGCGGACGCCTACCTCAAACGCCATGGCTGGAAGCTGACACCGTCGGCGCGAAAGCTGATCCAGGCGGTGCGGAACTCCGTCTTGGGATTGTATGAAGTGACAGGCATCAAAGCCGGCGTCGGCCTCGAACTGCGCGATCTGCTGCTGGACCGGCCGGGGTTCGACGTGGCGCAGCCGGGCCTGGCCGGCGTGCTGCCGGTGGGCTGCCTGCTCGGCGCCCGCGTGCTGCAACTCGATGGCGCCACGACATTGAGCGGCGGTGTGCTGCCTTTTGAGGCGGGACTTGACGAGGCGGCCGTGGCGGCCATCCGGGCGGCGGCCGAGCTGGGGGATCGGGCGATTACGGTCGAGGAACTTCCTGAGTTGGCGCTTTATATAAGTGACTTTTGGCTGAAGCGGACGTTGGCGGAGGCGAATGAGGAATAGAACAAGAAGTTCTTTTTTGAAAAAAAGAACCAAGAAACTTTTACTATCAAGACAAAAGTTTTTTGTTTCTTTTTTTCAAAAAAGAAATTCTTCCTTCCTTGCTCGATGCGAGTCGTATCGCGAGTGTGTACACTTGTAATCC
>Ga0116229_10013304_pt1 | contig 11662 bp, 8 predicted proteins | sample S1TSphgellanicum_3_FD_87313 | JGI IMG/M metagenome (GOLD analysis project Ga0116229, IMG submission 87313) | Host-associated microbial communities from peat moss isolated from Minnesota, USA - S1T2_Fc - Sphagnum magellanicum MG | ecosystem: Host-associated > Plants > Peat moss > Unclassified... | reverse complement strand
GCGAGCGTGACGAGCACGAGTTCCGGGTCGGCATTGACACGGATCGGCAGCGTGCTGCAGCCGATCCCGCGGCTCACGATGAACGGGCCGCAACCCGTCACGTCGAAGCGTCCATAAGGATACAGGCGGCACAGCGGGCCTTCCGGCAGCACGATTGGTGTGCCGTCCGGCAGCGCCACCTGACCCGCGTGGGTATGGCCCGCGAAACCCAGGTGGAATCGCTCCTGCGCGAGGAACAGCAGACCGTCCGGGGCATGCACGAGCAGGATGCGGACCTCCCCGGCGCCGCCAAAAGTTCCGCGTGCATCGGGCACCCCCGCCCACGGGTCATCCATGCCGCAGATCGACACGTGGGAGAACGGCGCGGGCAGCGCCCGATTGTCGTTGACCAGAGTCTGTACGCGCGCGGCGCGGAGAGCGTCGCGCAGATAGGCATCGTCGACCCACAGATCGTGATTGCCGACCACGGCATAGGTGCCGAGCGGCGGTTCGCAGCGCTGCAGGGCCGGGATCAGGGCCGCGATGTACTCGGCCTTGAAGGAGACGAAGTCCCCGCCGAGCAGCAGCACGTCGGGACGTAGTTCCCGAAGTCGCGCCTGCAACTGCTCGAACAGTTTCGGATGCGTGGTGGGACCGGCGTGAAAATCCGACGCAAACGCGATGCGCAGCGATCGAGGGAGAGGGGTGTCGGCCGGCAGTTCGACCGAGTAGTGGGTTTCGCCGAAGCGGCCGTGCAGGCCGCAGCGGAAACTCAACGCGGCGGCCCAGCCCCGTCCCAGCACGAAATCGAGCAGACGCTCGGTCCAGCGCCGGTGCCAGTGATTGTGCTTGCCACGTGGCGGACTCACGGGCGAACGGTCATCATGCGCGCCGTCCCGGCAGGACGAGGTTCAGCAGCAGGGCGCATAGGCCCCCTGTCGCGACGCCCGAGGCCAACAGATCCCGCAGCACCTGCGGCAGGGAAACGGTGATCTCTGGCACGACGCTCACGCCGAGTCCCAGGCCGAAGGACAGTGCCGCGATCGTCGAGGCGCGTCGGTCCATCGTGACCTCGCTCAAGATCTTGATGCCGGCGACCGCCACCGTGCCGAACATGATGATGGTCGCGCCGCCGAGCACTGCCGGCGGCATGGCCTGCAGCACGCCTCCCACGATCGGAAACAGACCGAGCACGATCAGGATGGCGCCCACCCAGGTACCGATGTGGCGGCTGCCGACGCCGGTGAGCTGGATGACGCCGTTGTTCTGGGCAAACGTCGTGCTCGGAAACGAATTGCAGACTGCGGCGATCAGCGACGTGATGCCGTCGGCCAGTACGCCGCCGCGCAGCCGTCGCAGATACCGCGGTCCCGTGATCGGCTCGCCGGTCAACAGCGACGTCGCCGTGAGGTCGCCGATCGACTCGACCGCGGTGATCACGTACAGAAACGCGAACGGCAGCACCGCGGTCGCGCGAAAGCCGAGGCCGTAATGCAGCGGCCGCGGCACGGCAAACCAGGGCAGCCCTTGCAGGTCGTGGAATGCGACTCTGCCCGCCGCCAGCGCGACGCAGTAACCGCCCGCGAGGCCGGCCACCACGGACAGCATGCGCGGCCCCTGCCGGCGGGAGTTGTTGAGCAGCAGGATCAGCGTGATCACGATCAGCGCGAGGCCGAGATTCTCGGCGGATCCGAAGGTCCCGGCGTGCTTCGCGTCGAAACCGCCGCCGACACTCGTGATGCCCACCTCGACGAGCGTCAGGCCGATCAGCGTGACGACGATCCCGGTCACCAGCGGCGTGATGACCCGCGTCGCCCAGCCGAGGATCGGACTCAGCAGCATCGGCACCACGGCCGCGGCGCCGCAGACACCGAACACCGTGCCGAGCGCGGCGTCCTTCGAGCCGCCGGACGCCAGCACCGATTCCGCCAGCGCCACGATCGGTCCCAAGAACACGAAGCTCGTGCCCTGGATCGACAGCAAGCCGGCCCCGACCGGTCCCAGGCGCCGCGTCTGCAGGAGCGTCCCGACGCCCGACACCAGCAGGGCCATGCTGACCAGCACGATAGCGTCGGCCGGCGGCAGAGAGAGCGCCTTGGCGATGATCAAGGGCGGCGTGACGATTCCGACGAAGACGGCGAGCACGTGCTGTAGCGCGACGAACAGGGACAGGCGCAGCGGCGGCGCATCGTCGAGTCCATAGAGGAGGTCCGGGGGTGCGCGGTCCGGTTGCGGCGCCGGTGCCTCGATGCGGATTGCCGGGTCGTCGATGTGAGCTCCATGCGGGTCGAATCGGTCAGCAGGAGAGACTATGATCATCGGCCGGATCTTTCAATTTTAGCGCGGTTCTGCCGTCGCGTAGTGGGGCGGGATGCCCCGTCATCCAGGAGTGAGCCGTCATGCTGGCAGCGCAAATGCACTTCGGTCTCGGCGAGACCGCGGACGCGATTCGCGAAACGACGGCGCGGTTCGCGGCCGAGCAAATCGCACCGCTCGCCGCTCAAATCGACGCGGACAACGCCTTTCCGCGGCAGCTCTGGCCGCCGATGGGTGAACTCGGCCTGCATGGCATCACGGTCGAGCAGGAGTGGGGCGGTCTCGGGCTCGGGTATCTCGAGCACGTCGTGGCGATGGAGGAGGTGTCGCGCGCGTCCGCCTCCGTGGGGCTGTCCTATGGCGCCCACTCGAACTTGTGCATCAATCAGATCCGCCGCTGGGCGACACCGGAACAGAAACGCAAGTATCTGCCGCCCCTCATCAGCGGAGCGCACGTCGGGGCGCTCGCGATGAGCGAATCCGGCTCCGGCTCCGACGTCGTCTCCATGCAGCTCAAGGCCGAGGCGCGCGCCGATCGCTACGTGCTCAACGGCACCAAGTTCTGGATCACCAACGCGCCGCATGCCGATACGCTCGTGGTGTATGCCCGCAGCGCCCGCACCCAGGGCGGCATCACCGCGTTCCTGGTCGAGAAGGGCATGCCGGGCTTCAGTGTCTCGCGCAAACTCGACAAGATGGGCATGCGCGGCTCCGATACGGCGGAGCTCGTGTTCACCGATTGCGAAGTCCCCGCCGAGAACGTGCTCGGTCCGCTGCATGGCGGCGTGCGCGTGCTGATGAGCGGCCTCGACTACGAACGCGCGGTGCTCGCGGCGGGACCGCTCGGCCTCATGCAGGCCTGCCTCGACGTGGTCCTGCCGTACGTGCGCGAACGCAAGCAGTTCGGCCGGCCGATCGGTTCGTTTCAACTCATGCAGGGCAAGCTCGCCGACATGTACGTGGGGCTCAATTCGGCGCGGGCCTACGTGTATGCTGTGGCACGGGCTTGCGATGCCGGAAGATCCACGCGCATCGATGCGGCGGGCGCCATCTTGCTCGCCTCGGAAAGCGCGGTACGTACCTGTCTCGAGGCGATTCAGGCGCTCGGCGGCGCAGGCTACACGAAGGAATGGCCGGTGGAGCGATATCTGCGGGATGCCAAGCTGTATGACATCGGGGCCGGCACGAACGAGATCCGCCGCTTCCTGATCGGCCGGGAGCTCATGGAGTCATGACCGCCGCCGAGGATCCGGCGTCCGCGAACGCGCGCGTCAACGCGGCGCTGGCCGCAGAATTGCGCCGCCGCGTCGCGATCGCGTCGCTGGGAGGACCTCCGGCGGTGCGCGAGCGTCACCGTGCCCGCGGCAAACTTCTGCCGCGCGAACGCGTCGAGCGGCTCATCGATCCCGGGTCGCCGCTGCTCGAGATCGGGCAGCTCGCGGCCTTCGGTCTCTACGAGGACCAGGCCCCCGGCGCCGGGATCATCGCGGCGATCGGCCGCGTGGCGGGCCGCGAGGTCATGATCGTCGCGAACGATTCGACGGTCAAAGGCGGGGTCTATTTTCCGCTCACCGTGAAGAAGCATCTGCGCGCCCAGCGCATCGCCGAGGAGAATGCGCTGCCTTGTGTGTATCTGGTCGACTCCGGCGGCGCGAACCTGCCGTTCCAGTCGGAGGTGTTCCCGGATCAGGATCATTTCGGTCGCATTTTCTACAACCAGGCACAGATGTCGGCACGCGGAATCGCACAAATCGCCTGTGTCATGGGCAGCTGCACGGCCGGCGGCGCCTATGTTCCGGCGATGTCCGATGAAACCGTGATCGTGCGCGGCCAGGGTACGATTTTCCTCGCGGGCCCGCCGCTCGTGAAAGCGGCGACCGGAGAGGTCATTTCCGCCGAGGAACTCGGCGGCGCCGACACCCACGCGCGCCGCTCGGGTCTGGTCGATCATGTTGCGGACGACGACCTTCAGGCCCTCGCCATCGTGCGCGACATCGTGGCGCGGCTCAACCGGCCGAAGCGGGTCGACATCGAATTGCAACCGGTCCGGCCGCCACGCGTGGATCCGCAGCAGCTCTACGCCGTCGTGCCGACGGATGTGCGCGAACCCTACGACGTGCGCCGCGTCATCGAGCACCTGGTCGATGCGTCCCTGCTGCATGAATTCAAGGCAGCCTACGGCACGACGCTGGTCTGCGGCTTCGCGCATCTCTGGGGCATTCCGGTGGCGATCCTCGCCAACAACGGCGTGCTGTTCGGGGAGAGCGCGCTGAAAGGCACGCACTTCATCGAGCTCGCCTGTCAGCGCCGCATTCCGCTGCTGTTCCTGCAGAACATCTCCGGCTTCATGGTGGGCGGCAAATACGAGGCCGGCGGCATCGCCAAGGATGGTGCAAAACTCGTGACCGCGGTCGCGACCGCGACCGTGCCCAAGATCACGGTGTTGATCGGCGGCAGTTTCGGCGCCGGCAACTACGGCATGGCGGGTCGCGCCTATTCGCCGCGGTTTCTGTTCTCCTGGCCGAACAGCCGCATCGGTGTGATGGGCGGCGATCAGGCGGCCGCCGTGCTGGCGACGATCAAGCGCGATGCCATGGAGGCACGCGGCGCGGCCTGGAGCACGGCGGAGGAATCCGCGTTCAAGGATCCGCTGCGCATGCGCTACGAGGCCGAAGCGGACCCGTACTACGCAACGGCGCGCCTGTGGGACGACGGCATCATCGATCCCGGCCAGACCCGGGACGTGCTCGGGCTCGCCCTGTCCGCCACCTTGAATGCACCGATACCGCCGCAGCCGCGCTTCGGTGTGTTCCGGATGTAGGCGGTGCTCGAGTCGGTCCTGATCGCGAACCGCGGCGAAATCGCCCGCCGTATCCTGCGCACCGCTCGGCGCCTCGGGCTGCGCACGATCGCGGTGTATTCGGATGCCGATGCGCACGCAGCGTTCGTCCGGGAGGCGGACGAAGCGGTGCGTATCGGCCCGGCGGCGCCGCGCGACAGTTATCTGTGCGCGGCGAACCTATTGGCCGCGGCGCGACAAACGGCGGCCGCGGCGGTGCATCCGGGCTACGGCTTTCTGTCGGAAAATGCGGAGTTCGCCGAGGCCGTGATCGCCGCCGGACTCGCTTGGGTCGGCGCACCGCCCGCCGCGATCCGCGCGATGGGCATGAAGGACGCGGCGAAGGCGCACATGCTGCGCGCGGGAGTGCCGGTGACGCCGGGCTATTTTGGCGCGGTACAAACGCTCGAGCGTCTGCGCGCAGAGGCCGACGCACTCGGCTATCCGGTGCTGATCAAGGCCGTCGCCGGCGGCGGCGGCAAGGGCATGCGCCGCGTCGATGCCGCGGGCGATTTCGAGGCGGCGCTCGCCTCGTGTCGACGCGAAGCAGCGGCCGCCTTCGGCGAGAGCCGGGTCTTGATCGAGAAATACATCCTGGCGCCGCGGCATATCGAGGTGCAGGTCTTCGGTGACCGACAGGGCCGGATCGTGCATTTGTTCGAGCGTGATTGCTCTTTGCAGCGACGGCATCAAAAGGTCCTCGAGGAAGCTCCTGCGCCCGGCATGGACGCCGCCACGCGCGAGCATGTCTGCGGCGTCGCGGTCACGGCCGCACGCAGCGTCGGCTATGTGGGTGCCGGAACCGTCGAATTCATCGCCGACGCATCCGACGGTCTGCGGGCCGACCGCATCTGGTTCATGGAGATGAACACGCGGCTGCAGGTCGAACATGCCGTCACCGAGGCGATCACGGGTCAGGATCTGGTCGAATGGCAGCTCCGCGTCGCGAGCGGTGAGCCCCTTCCCTGCGCGCAGACCGAGTTGTCGATGCGCGGCTGGGCACTCGAGGCGCGACTCTATGCGGAGAATCCGAGCGTCGGCTTTTTGCCGTCGACGGGACGCGTCGCGCATCTCGTGCTGCCGACCGACGTGCGCGTCGAGCGCGGCGTCGAACAGGGCGACGAGGTGACCGACTGGTACGATCCGATGCTCGCGAAACTCGTCGTGCACGCGCCGAACCGGCGTGCCGCCGCGCAACGACTGTCGGCCGCCGCCGCCGGCATCGAGATCTGGCCCGTGCGCAGCAATGCCGCGTTCCTGGCGCGGCTGGCCGCCGATCCCGCCTTCGTGGCCGCCGATGTCGATACCGGCTTCATCGAGCGCCATGCGGCGCGCCTGATCCCCGGCGAGGAACCGCCGCCGGCGGTGCTGCGCTCGGCCGCGGCGGCCCTGGTGCCGGCCGGTGCCGATGATCCATGGACGGCATTGGTGGGCTGGCGCGCCAACCTTCCCGTGTACGGCCTGATCGACGTTGCCGTCGCCGGCCGCGCTTACCGCGTCGCGCTCGGCGCCGACGGCACCGACGCCGACGCCGATGCCGACGCCGATGGCGATGCGGGTGCGGGGGCAAAGATCGCGTGCATCGACGGTACGCGCGTGCTGTTCTGGCGCGGCGAGGCGTGGCCGTTTGGAGCCGTCACCCCTGCTCGCGCGACGGCGGCGCCGACGACTCTCGATGGCACGCTGCGCTCGCCGATGCCGGGGCGCGTCGTCAGCGTGCAGGTCGAGAACGGCGCGAGGGTGCACAAGGGTCAGACACTGCTGGCCATCGAAGCGATGAAAATGGAGCATGCGCTGGTGGCACCGTTCGATGGGACGGTGGCGGATCTCGTCGTCGCCCTCGGAGATCAGGTGGCCGAGACCGTGGCGCTGGTGCGCATCGTCGGAGAACCCTGATGGCGGGACGCTTTTACGAAGAGTGGACGGTGGGTGAGCGCATCGAGCACAGGCTTCGGCGTACCGTGACCGAGACTGACAATCTCTTGATCACGACCCTGACTCACAATACTCAGCCGCTGCACCTCGATACGGAAGCGGCGGCAGCCAGTCAGTTCGGGCGGATCCTCGTCAACGGCATTTTCACGTTCGGTCTCATGGTCGGGGTGTCCGTCGCGGACACGACCGAGGGCGTGCTGATCGCGAATCTCGGCTACGACCAGGTGGTGATGCCGGCGCCCGTATTCATCGGCGACACCTTGCACGCCGAGACGAGCGTCGTCGAACTGCGCGAGAGCCGGTCGCGTCCTCAGGCAGGCCTGGTCACGTTCGAGCACCGCCTATTGAATCAGCGCGATGAACTCGTGTGCCGGTGTCGGCGCACCGCGCTGATTCAGCGCAGGCCGCCGTGACGCTGCGCTCGGTGTTGTTCGTGCCGGGCGACCGCCCCGATCGGATGCAGAAGGCGCTGACCTCGGGTGCGGATGCCCTGATCCTCGATCTGGAGGATGCCGTGGCGGTCGCCGAGAAAGCGCGCGCACGGCTGCATGTGGCGGACTTTCTACGGCAGGAACCACGGCGCATACCGGTCTGGGTCAGGATCAACGCCTTGTCGTCGGGCTTGAGCGCGCTCGATCTTGCCGTCTTGTCGACGGCGCGCCCCGATGCGCTCGTGTTGCCTAAGGCCGAGGGCGCGGAATCGATGCGCGAGTTGGACCGGCTGCTCGGTGCGGCGGGCCTCGCCGGTCTCGGCGTGCTGCCGATCGCGACCGAGACGGCGCTCGCCGTGTTCCGCCTCGGCGACTATGCCGCGATCCGTGAACGCCTCGTGGGTCTGACCTGGGGCGCCGAGGATCTGCCGGCGGCGATCGGTGCCTCCCAGTCACGGCTTCCCGGCGGCGGGTTCACGCCACCCTTCGAGATGGTTCGATCCCTGACCTTGTTTGCGGCGCATGCGGCCGGTGTCGCGGCGCTCGAAACGGTGTTTCCGACATTTCGCGACATCGCCGGACTCACCGACGCGGCGGCGCGCGCGGCCCGCGACGGCTTTACCGGGATGCTGGCGATTCACCCGGCCCAGGTGCCGGTGATCAATGCGGCATTCACGCCATCGGCGGCCGTCGTGGAGCGCGCGCGGCGCATCGTGGCCGCGTTTGCCGCGCAACCGGGTGCCGGCGTCGTCGGTCTCGACGGCGCCATGCTCGATGCGCCGCATTTGCGCGAGGCGCAGCGCCTGCTCGCGCGCGTGGACGGTGCAACGGGTCCCGCGGACTAGACGAACAGCAGCGCCGGCATCTCGATGAGCCGCTTCAGTGCCTGCACGAAGCGCGCGGCATCGGCGCCGTCGACGATACGATGATCGAAGGATGCGGACAGGTTCATCATGGTGCGGATCGTGATCGCGCCATTGCGCACGACGGGCCGCTCGACGAGCTTGTTGGGCCCCAAGATCGCGACTTCGGGGTGATTGATGATCGGTGTGGCGGCGATGCCGCCGAGCGCGCCGAGACTCGTCAGCGTGATCGTCGATCCGCCAAGCTCGTCGCGGCGCGCGGTGCCGTCGCGCGCGGCCGTCGTGATGCGCTTGAGCTCGTGCGCGCAGCCCCAGAGATCGAGCGCCTCGACATGGCGGACGACCGGCACGAGCAGTCCGCCGTCGGTCTGCGTCGCGATGCCGACGTGAACCGCCTCGTACGTCGACAGGACCTCGGCTTCGTCGTCATAGCGCGCATTGACGCGGGGAAACTCCGGCACCAGGCGCGCGAGCGCGCGCATGAAGAACGGCAACGGCGTGAGTTTGGGCTGGTCGGCGCCGCGCGTGGCGTTCAATTCCCGGCGCAGCGCCTCGAGATCCGTCAGATCGAATTCCTCGACGTAGGTGAAGTGCGGAATCCGGCGCTTCGACTCGGTCATGCTCCGGGCGATGGCGCGGCGCAGACCGATGATCTTGATGTCGTGCACGGCCTCGCGGCGTGCCGGCGGTGCGCCGAGTGTGGGTGCGCCGGGTGTGGGTGCGCCGGGTGTGGGTGCGCCGGGTGTGGGTGCGCCGGGTGTGGGTGAGCGGCGCGCCAGGGTCGCGACGAAGGCATCGAGATCGGCGTCGGTGACGCGGCCATCCGGGCCCGTGCCGTGAATTGCCTCGAGCGCGATCCCGAGTTCCCGCGCGCGACGGCGGGTCGCCGGCGAGGCCAGGCTTGCCGCGGCAAGCGACGTGGCCGCAGCGGCCGGCGACGCCGCGACTGCTGCCGGCGCCGCTGCCGGTGTCGCTACCGGGTCCGTTGCCGGTGTCGCGGGCGCGGGGGTGGTCGCGGTCGGTGTCGCCGGCGCGCGGGCGGTGGGCGCGGCGGCCGGGGACTCGTCGAGCTCGATCTCGGCGAGGACGGCACCGACGGCCATGCGATCTCCCGGGCTGCCGTGAATCGCGACGACGATGCCGGCGACCGGCGAGGTCATCTCGACCGAGGCTTTGTCGGTCAGTACGTCGACCAGCGGCTGGTCTTCTTCGATGCGGGTGCCCGGCGCCACATGCCATGCGCCGATCTCGGCCTCCGTGGTGCCCTCGCCGACGTCGGGTAGGCGGAATTCGAATGGGGTCACGATCGGTTCTCGAGCATGGTCAGTTCTGCAGCACGCGCTCGAGCGCCGTCACGACGCGCGCCGGGCCCGGGAAATAATCCCACTCGAAGGCGTGCGGATACGGAGTATCCCAGCCCGCCACGCGCTCGATCGGGCTGCGCAGGTGATAGAAACAGCGTTCCTGGACCAAGGCACACAGCTCCGCGCCGAAACCGCCGAAGCGGGACGCCTCGTGCAGGATGACGCAGCGACCGGTGCGTTGCACCGATTCCACGATGGCGTCGATGTCGAGCGGCACGATGCTGCGCAAGTCGAGCAAATCGGCGTCGACGCCGCTGTCCTCGATGCCGGCGAGCGCCACGTGCACCATCGTTCCATAGGCGAGCACCGTCACCGCAGAACCCCGGCGCACGGTGGCCGCCGTGCCGAGCGGAATGCGATAATCGCCCTCGGGTACCTCGCTCTGCGGGTGTCCGACCCAGGATTTCGCCGGCTGATCGCGCCGCCCGTCGAACGGGCCGTTATAGACCCGCTTCGGTTCGAGGAATATCACGGGATCGTCCTCCGCGATCGCCGCCAGCAGCAGGCCCTTCGCGTCGTAGGGATTCGACGGAATGACCGTCTTCAAGCCCGTGACGTGCGCGAACAGCGCTTCCGGGCTCTGGCTGTGAGTCTGGCCGCCGAAGATGCCGCCGCCGTAGGGCGCGCGCACGGTGATCGGCGCCCAAAATTGACCGTTTGACCGGTATCGCAGCCGCGCCGCTTCGGAGACGAGTTGGTCGAATGCCGGCAGAATGTAGTCCGCGAACTGGATTTCGACGATGGGCCGCAAGCCGTAGGCACCCATGCCGATCGCCGTGGCGATGATGCCGCTTTCCGAGATTGGCGTGTCGAAGCAGCGCTCGAGTCCGTACTTCGCCTGCAATCCGTCGGTCACGCGAAACACGCCGCCGAAGTAGCCCACGTCCTCGCCGAAGATCAGTGCGTCCGGATCGGCGCCGAGCGCCACATCCAGCGCAGAGTTGAGCGCCTGGATCATGTTCATGACCGTCATGCGCGTGGGTCCTCGAACTCGCGCAGCTGTTCGATGAGCCGCCAGTCAGCCTGCTTGAACACGCCCTCGAACATGGCGCGCGGGTGGGGCTTGGACTGTCCCAACGTACCGATGCTCTCGCCCTCTTTGACCGCCGCGCGCACGAGCGAATCCAGCTCCTCCACCAAGCTCGTGTGCTGCGCCTCGCTCCAGGCACCGCTGTGAATCAGATGGCGCTTGAGCCGTTCGATCGGATCGCCGAGCGGCCAGGCGGCGGGCTCTTCCTGCGGCCGGTAACGCGAGGGATCGTCGCTCGTGGAATGTCCGGCGGCACGGTAGGTGAACAGCTCCAGCAAAGTGGGTCCGTGATTCGAGCGTGCCCGCTCGGCCGCCCAGCGCGTGGCCGAAGACACGGCCAGGAAGTCGTTGCCGTCGACCCGCAGGCCCGGGATGCCGAATCCGATCGCTTTCGCGGCGAAGCTCGCGGCATCGCCGGCTGCGATGCCCTGGTAGGTGGAGATCGCATATTGATTGTTGGTCACGCACAGGATCACGGGCGCGCGGTACACCGAGGCAAAGGTCAGTGCCTCGTGGAAGTCGCCCTCGGCCGTCGTGCCCTCGCCGATGTAGCCGATCGCGATGCGGCTATCGCGCTTGTAGGCCGAAGCCATGGCCCAGCCGACCGCGTGTCCGAAGCGGCTGCCGAGATTGCCGGAGATCGAATAAAAACCGTGCGAGCGCGCCGAGTAGAGCACGGGAAGCTGGCGTCCCTGCAGCGGATCCGCCGCATTCGAGAACACCTGGTTCACGAGATCCGTCAGCGGATAGTCGCGCGCCATCAGCCAGCTCACGAGCCGGTAAGTCGGGAAGCACATGTCGTCGCGGTCGAGCATCAGCGACTGCGCGGCACCGATGGCCTCTTCGCCCGCCGACTTGATGTAAAAACTGCACTTGCCCTGACGGTGGGCGCGAAACATGCGATC
>Ga0116229_10013303_pt1 | contig 11663 bp, 7 predicted proteins | sample S1TSphgellanicum_3_FD_87313 | JGI IMG/M metagenome (GOLD analysis project Ga0116229, IMG submission 87313) | Host-associated microbial communities from peat moss isolated from Minnesota, USA - S1T2_Fc - Sphagnum magellanicum MG | ecosystem: Host-associated > Plants > Peat moss > Unclassified... | reverse complement strand
TCCTTTTCCACCTCCACACATAAGAAGGGAAGTGACTTTCGCAGCCACCGCCCATGTGGCGAGGTCGAGAGATTCGGTGACCAGCAATTTGTTTTTGCAGTGATGTATGAGCTGTAAGTGAACAACGGAATATTGGCAGAGTTCTGGATGCTCTAAAGGTAGTTGCTGAATTGTCTGGAACATAGTCTTTTTGTCTCGGTACCAAGGGATAGAACCAACATAGGGTCAAATATTAACCCTTTTGCTTTTTATACCCACATTAATTTAGCATGTCAATAAATAACATTTTTATTCCTTATATCTTATTTTTCACAATAGTAATTGATGATTTCAAATGAAGAATTCCAATTTTAATTTCCAAATAAAAAGATTGGGAGGAGAAGGGGAAAAAAAAGAAAAAAAAGAGTTCATAAAAGATTTTTTATTATTCATTCAAATTCCAAATATTGTGTGGGGGGCCCTTTTTGGTAGTACTAAGAAATTAGAATTTATTGTCCATTTGCCAAGAAATCTATTTCCCATTTTGGAAGCATCAAGAATGTTTATCCCCCTCCTCCTCGTTCCTTGAAGCATGAGTTTTAAGCATGTTTCTTTATCACTTGCCAATCTCCTCATCAAGTGTTTTTTACATGATATACGGAAAAATGCACAATAATTGATGTGCATGAAGTATGACTCATCTAGAATGAAGGGGGAGGCATTACTCACTTCCTTGCACTATCTTCCACACAACCAAGGGAACTACTACAATACAAAAGTTGAACCTTGATTGTATATCCACTTTAGGTTTTTCTCACACACAATCTAATAATGAGATAGCCCTAGCAAGCTCAATCACTTCAAATGATACAAACCAGGTGACTATAATAGTCATAGATAAATGTCTTACAAGAAGCGCATCAACCGATCAACTATAACCTTATGAATCCTCGTCAATTGGCTTTCAATTAGAGTCACAAGATTTTCATTTCACTTTTTCCATTTCATAGGACTAAGTCTAAAAATTTGTCCCAGTGCATGAAATGTGTTGCTCACTCTTTAGTGCATCACAAAAAGTTCCTCATCATTAAACCCCCTAAATTATTTTTTTAAAACAAAAAAATACCTCATCACAATAATTGATGTATTAGCCACTAGTGGGTCTAAAAGCACATTACTAGGGTCCCTATGTTCCATAATTAAGTTTCACTTTGCACCTCCATTCCACTTGGATAGAATTAATAAAGGAAAAGGGAGGGGAGGGGGGGGTGGTGGCTATTCTCAGCCTGGGCAAAAAAAGGCTACTTAAAATACTATTAAGAAAATATTTTTAAAGTATGCAATGACGTGAGCCCAATACAAAGAGGCCCCCATTTTTTGGTCTCCTTTTTAGGGTGAGTTGTAAGGGAAGGGGATAGGGAACAGGACCACCAAAAAAATACAATAAAATTGGATTAAAAAAAATTTGGTTCCATTGCATCATGTTTCCCAATAAATGTTCCTAATGGTGTTCCCAATGTGCTCCCAATGATGTAATGTTCCCCCAACTTGTTCCCACAAGTTCCCATGTGTCCCTCTCCAATGCTTTCCTCAAAGAATATGATCTCAAAAGTTATTTAGTTATCATATGTGTTGGGTAGGTAGGTAGGTAGGTAGGTAGGTATGCCCCCCCCCTACCTTTTTTATTTTGGTCACTCTTTTGACTTCAAAAGGCGCGTTGGGGCGGGGTTGGGGAAACAGTGTGGGGCCGGTACGCGACTCACTGTGGGACCGACCCCCAGCAGGGGGGTGGCGGGTCTCAGTGTGGGGCCGCTAAGTGACCCACGGTGGGACCGTCTCTCTCGCTCGTCCATATTTGGGGACTGCGAGAGCTGCACTGCAATCTCAGATCAGCAGTCTCGAGTCCTCCTCTGAACACTCTCTCTGGCAGCAGCAGCAGCAACAGCAGCAAGCACATTGCAAAACAGCTCGCCATCTCTAGTCGAACTCTAGCTGTGAATCCGTCAATAGCTAAGATCAGTTTGTGAAGCTGCATTTGTACTTTTTTCATTTTGCAGAATTCCTGGCAACGTTTTCTAAGAAGCTGAGAATATTGTATAGTCTCCAAGACGTTGCTCACTCTGAGCCTGCTGCATGCAAGTCTGATCCAGCATCATCAGGAAACGAATAGTAACCATAGCAGCTAGACTGCTGACCTGCTGCTGATCTCCACTCCACATTCTCGACGTGGTGTGTATACTGTAACTATATTTGACGTCGCTGCGCCGGCGAAGTGTATAGTTAGTTAGACGTTGTTGTGATGGGTGCGTCGGAGAAGTCTTATATGATGAGAACAGTAGCTTCCAGAGGGTGCTTAGTGCAGCAACTCCTGCAGGTGTTGCTGTTGTGTAGTCATGTGGCTCTGCTGTTGCAGCAAGTAGCGGCGCAAGGATCGTGGAAGGTGATTGTAGAGAATGCTGGTATTGCCTCCATGCATACAGCGATCACGCATTACAACACTGCTGTGTTGCTGGACAGGACGGACATCGGACCTTCCCAGCTTCCCTTACCCAATGGAATTTGTCGCAACGATCGCAATGACCAGGTGAGGAGCGACTCATCATCCAGTTGTAACAGTTGATGCAATGAGCTGCGGATGCAGCTGATCGGCATAAGATCTGCAAAGTCCAATATATCTGACAAGCTCTTTCTCTAACTTCACAATTCTGTGCAATTCTAATTGTCATGTTTTGCAGAGCTCGAAGCACGACTGCACAGCTCACTCTGCTCTCCTCGACTTGGCTACCAACACAATCAGGCCTCTTTTTGTACAAACTGACACATGGTGCTCCTCGGGACAATTCAGAGCCGATGGTACACTCGTGCAAACAGGTGGAGACAACGATGGATTCTCCAAGGTACAGTCCTCGATTACAGAATATAAAATCTAATTTGATCCGCTGCTGCTGCATAGATTCCTCCTCAAGCTTGCCATGAGTTGTGCAGGACGTCGATCCTGACCAATCTACTCTGATCTTCCTTTCTAACTCATGTGGGATACATGTGCGTGATGTGCTGGTACCTGCTGCAGATTAGAACATTCGCTCCATGCCCAGGAGATGGTGACTGCAACTGGGTAGAGACGAACGTCCCATTGCAGGACGGCCGCTGGTACGCTAGCAACGCACAATTGCCGGATGGTACCCAGATCGTCGTCGGCGGACGCGGGATTGCAACTCTGGAATACGTCCCCGCCAACGGCCGTGGCACCACGTACATTCCTCTCATTGCAAATGTAAGGATATTATTCTTCTTCATCTTGTTCTGCAAGACTAGTCGATCGATCCCAGCTGCTGCATGCATGCATGCTTCCTCATCCCATGTCCTGCTATGCTTCTCATTTCTAGAACTACTAGCTGTTGCTGCACAATTTTGCACTAGCTGTAAGAAGAACAAGAACAAGAAGAAAATCTTGTTTGGTTGTCGTGGCCGTCTGCAAGCTGAACCTAGAGTACAACGTCCTGCGGCATCAGCAGCAGCAGCATGAGATCTAATCTGCTGGACGTGGGGAATCTGATCAGATCTTGCATGTGTAATTCCAGGCAAATGATGCGCAAAACGACAATCTCTATCCTTACGTGCATTTGCTACCCAACAACCAAATCTTCATCTTCGCGAACCAAGATTCACTACTCTACAACTGGCAAACCAACACGGTGGCGAAGAATCTCCCAGTCCTTCCGGGAGGACCCAGAAACTATCCATCAGCTGGAAGCTCAGCGCTGCTACCATTGTCCGGATTCAACGGGTGGGGGGATGCAGAGATTCTGGTCTGCGGAGGAGCGACATACGGTGCTTTCCTCAACCCGGGAGCAGCACTTCCCGCAACTCAATCCTGCGGAAGAATTGCACCTTTGTCTGCGAATCCAGGATGGGCACTAGAGAACATGCCCCTGAGACGCAACATGGGTGAGTTGTTGCTCTTGCCGGATCGCAATGTCTTCATCGTCAACGGAGCTGCTAACGGTGCACAAGGATGGGGGAATGCACAAAACCCAGTGTTGACACCCGTGTTGTACAACCCTAATGCTGCTCCAGGCACTCGATTCCAAACCTTGACAGCAACCGACATTCCTCGCGTCTATCACTCCACTGCCAATGTCTTGCCTGACGGACGTATTCTCATCGCTGGTAGCAATACCCACCAATTCTATACCCTTACTGGATACTTGCCCACGGAGTTGCGGATCGAGGCTCACACTCCCTACTACATTGGCGCTGGTGCACGACCTGTCATTGCCAATGCTCCCGGAGAATTGGCATATGGTGCCAGATTCACCGCCACCGTCGACAATGGCAATGCCAAATTCATCGATCTCAATCTGCTCAGCGCTCCCTATTCCACTCACTCCTTCTCCCAGGTCAGTACTGCATCCAGCAGCTCATCCTGCTGAATCCTTAATCAACTTTTCAAATTTCCTTATATTGAATCCTGAATCCTGATCTCCCGGAAGCAGTACTTCTCTTCCATAAATATTTGTTTTTCAATTCCATGGTCTCATGCTGCGTGTCTTGTGGAGCTCTAGACTCTTCTTCTCAGGCTCTTCACTGAGACAGTAGATCGTCGTGATTAAGCTCTGGGAGGTGAAGATCCCAGTGTACAAAACTGTGCACCCAAGTCTTGGAAAACAACAAACAACATCTAGTGCAAGTTCAGCAGTGCAAGACTTGTAATTAGAAGATCCTGAATTGGAATTTCCATTGGAATATATCATGCATGAATGATCACTGATCATTGTTTGTTTGTTTGTTTGTTTGTTTCTGGTGGCTACAGGGGCAAAGGCTGTTACAGCTTGCAACTTCAGTTCCAACTGCAGTGGGAGGAGGTTCATACACAGTGACAGCAACAGCACCACCCACTTCTGTGATTGCACCCAGTGCTTACTACATGCTGTTCGCTGTCTCCGATGGTTTCCCAAGTGTAGCCCAGTGGGTGCATATAGGTTAAGATCAATAACATCATGGTTGAATTTGAAGGCAAGAATTAGAAGAATCTAAACACCCAAAAAACCAAAAAATTATCCCCCAACAAAGTAAAACATAGAAAATAAATTCTAGAACCAGCTCATGGCGCGGGAATATGCAGAGGAGCAGCAGCAGTGATGCTACAACCATTTGCCTTCAATTTCAAGTGTGTTATGGTACTTAGATAAGAATGGTCATAAAAAAAGCAGCAGCTGCAGCAGCTTGAGATCATCTAATTTTCAACTGACGACTCCACTCGAGCTTAATCTATGGCCGCAAAGCTCCACAAGCTCGCAACAACAACGTACGATGCATGCATCCCGTGCATCATCACCGTATTGCAAGAAAGTAATTATATGAAGAAGCTTACAACCCACGAGTGAGATCGATCGGTCGATCGACTGGCACCCAGTTACATGCTGCTGCAACCCAACATTGTAGAAATTCTTTAGCCTGAACTTGATCAATTCCTCCTTAAAAACTGTCTCATCATCATCATCATCATCATCACCCACGCATCCATGAGTTCACAAAATTTGCAGACTGTGAGAGAATCTATCAAACTGTGAGGAATAAAAAGGAGTCATGGAAATCTGAGCCTGCTGCATCATGACCATGGCCTGTGGTAGTGGGTCTAGTGCAGCAGCAGTAGCAGCAGCCTGTGCAGTGAAGCTTGCTTGCTTTCTATCTTCTTCCTGCAAAGCAATCCATCTCTGAGGAGCCAACTGCAAATGAGAAGGAACTTGAGGAGAGGATGAGGAGCTCCAAAGAAGAGGAGGGAGGGTTTACACTCTGCACTGTTCTAGACCAGGAGGTGTACTTGGATGTGAATAAATGGATGAAAAAACATTTGAATAAGGCTGGTGAGCCACTTGTTAGGATGAGTGAGTGACAGACATGATGAGTGCAGTTACAAAAAGACTGTGTAAATGTATGTATGTAGGTATGTACGAATGGATGGATGAATGAATGAATAAAAAATCCCACTTCTTTTTTTTCCATTTAAAATAGGGCATACTTCATCCAAAGTACATACTAACTCTGTGCAAATGCTCTAAAGCTTTTGAATCTGTTTCCACAACAACTTTTATTATTGGATTTCAAGCCTGCACAATTTATTTTTACATTTCAGGGTGTAAATTTCAAATTTAAATAAATAAATAAATGTGTGGATTATGTGAAAACTTAAGTTAGGTAATAATGGCCATTCAAGCAGGTTTTTTCCTTTTTTTTTTTTTTTTTTTTTTTTTTTGTTTTTTAATTTTTTTTTTTATTTTTTTTTAACATTAATGTAAGTTTTTTTTTTTTTTTTTTTTTTTTTTCATTTTTGTGATATTGAAATTTTGGCTTCCGTTAAGTTTTGTTACTTCCATTATTATGGTAGGGACAGTTTGTGGGGAATTTTGAAATTCAAATTCGAATTAAATTATAAACACTTTGAATTCTTTGAACAAATTTTTTATGACTTCTTTAATACTTCAATGATGTAAATATAAATTAGTGTGAACTCTGTGCATAATGCATAGGTGTGTTATTTCAACAATGTTTGATTGATGTTTTTGGTTTTTTAAAAGAAACTTTTTTTTTAAAACAATTGTCCGTGGTTTGGGCGTCGTTCTTAGGAGACGGGCTGATTACCTTCGGAGTTCTGTTTGGTCCAGTTTAGGGTAAGGTGATAGGTACCTAAGATGATCCTATGGTTTCAGCAAGCTTTGTGACTTAGGCTAGTAGGTACCTACTACCTACCTTACAAATAACGACTGTCAATTGAATATAACCATGTCACAAACTGACTAACAAACTGACAGACTTGCTGAATTAATATATTAGATGTGTGTGTATTGTCAACTTAACACATGAAATAAAACTAAAAACGAAAAAACTATTGCAACATAAATATCACTTACTAAAAAACTATTCATCACCATTTATCATCCTACGATTGCATCTATGGTGGGAGCATGAATAAAAGATTTACATATTACACTTTTTCATTTATTTCATTTATTCTTTATAGATATTCAAAAAACCATTGAATTTATTTTTTGGCATGTCATCAAATCTTCAAATACATAAAAAAAAATTCCTCAATTTATTTTTCCATCCATTGTTAAATTGATTGTCATAATTCATTTTGCCAAAATCTCATTTTTCTTTTCCATTATTTTGAATCTTTCAATTGGCAGGGCCCACGTGTCACTTGACGCGTTTTAAGCGTCTTTCAATTTTGTCGCCACAGATCTACGTGCAAGTAGGAGTAGTGAAAATATATGTAGCAGCAGTGGAGGCGCTCAGGAAAAAGGAAAGACAGGATGAAATTCAATTTACCACCAAAATTGATGGTTTTCACCCCCGTTTTAATGTTCATGTACTTTTTTGCAGGTTTTTTTTTAATCTCACCCTGTGTATGACCAAACTGAGGGTTCAGGTGCTGTGTTGTCGTACTCTACAGATAACTCTATTATCAGGGAAAGATTTTGAATTTGTAAGCATAAGTCGACATGGTGATTTGGAGTTGGTCTTCTTATTTCGACAATTAACAAATATCATAACAAATGTTATGCTTCATATGATTTGTTGTTTTCTTGCTACTATCAACCACATTTGCATAACTAAGTTTCATAGATTTCCTTCTTACAAGTTGTTGTGGGATACACAATTGTGTGCTTGTAATTCACTTTTCTTTCACAAATTATATCTCAACTCTTCATAGTGAAATCCTTAAATATGGATTGAGACCTGATATTGGCAAGTCAATGGATGAACTTCATCTCTTTACATATCATGTCATTCATGAGCCTGGAATTGAAATCTCAATTATGTTACAACTTTTGAAAACAATTGTAACCAAAAATTTGGTGACATGGGGTTGAATGACATTTGAACCTATAGTGAACGACTCAACGGGGTGTTGACATATGTCATATATATAATTTTGGTTTGCCGTTAAATTTTATAATTGGTGTGTCATATGTATGTTGTGTGATTTTCAAAACTACCAAAATATTTTTAATTAAAAATTTACATGAATTAAGTTATGCCACATGGTGTCCATTTGGTGCATGCATTTGTCACATGTGTTAACATTGTAAGATAGTTGTAAAATAGTTGCAAAATACTTGACATTTTGTTATAAGATGGCTGGTTACATGTAGTTGTAAAATGGTTTTAAAACAATTGTAAGTTAATTGACATGTAGTTATAAAATGGTTGCCATGTAACCATCACAATGTTTTGACATGGCCATACAAGATAACCTCGAAATATTTATAATGAAATATTGGTTCAACTTAATCAAAGATGAGATTCCATAAGATTATTCCATAGTTTTTATTGAGTCTCATTTTAGTATCCATATATGTAAAACAGAAGGCTTGTACATGAAAATGAAATTTCATGCATTGTAACCAATGATTTTTAAAAAGCAAAACTTTGTTGCTTTTTTTAAAAGAATTGGGAATTTTTTTTTAATTTTGTTTTAAAGTGTAATTTGACTAATTTTGTAATTCTTTTGAAAAAACCTCTCAAAATTTTCAATATCAACAAAAAGAAAAAATTATAACCTGAAATTTGTATTTAGAGTTTTTTTAATTTTTTTTTTAAAAAATAACAATTTGTGATCTAACCAAACTAATGACCATCAACAAGAAGATTTACCCAAATTTGATTATAGATTAGATCTGAAAGTTTTTTTTTAAAATATTTTCATATTTTTGCTAATCAAAACTTAATGGCTGCTCTGGAAGCATATGAAAGTTACACAATCAGACCCAATGTGCATGAACAACCCAAATGTCTATGACCGGGCTGTGGTCCCACATATTCCCAGTATTCCAAGTCAGGACTGACCTGTGATCCAGATGACAAGAGCATCTGGATCATCTATCTGGTGATCATCTGGATCAGATGCAAGCCTATACACCCATGAAGAAAAATCTAGAATGGCAAAGGGAAGAACAGAGAGATTGAAGAAGGGTGAGGTGACAGGAAAGAAAGACTACTACAAGAATCAAATGGGAAAGTGGACAGTTTGTTTCTACTCCTTCCACCTGTTGAGCTTGGAATGGAGCAGTGCAAATCTCTGGGGATGCAAATTTTGAGGAGAGCCACCAATCACACCCTTCACATGGATTTCTTGCCCTGCTGATCTTTGCAATTTATTCAGTCAGTTCATGTTCTGCATCTTGCCACCTTCTTTGACTCCTGCCACATCCTCATACCGTTGTCTACTGCTGCTGCCAAGATGAAGTTTTAAGAAAATTGGTTGTCAAGCTACCATCAGTCTCTACTTGGGTTGGTGTTTCAGGATTGGCTGATCAGTTGCTGTCCCCATGACCAACTCTCCAAGTAGAATTCCTCCCTTCCTCTTTCAGGTTTCAAAGATGAGGGCAAAGGTTTCAGCAATTTGTGTATGTACAAGAAGAGTGCACACAGAGACCAGAAAAGACGATCTCTAAAAACAAAAAAAATTATGAAGAGAACTGTACAAATCTCCCCTGGAAGAATCAAGGTGGGGAAAACCACAACCAACAAAAAGTCCAGCTCCACAAACCATGGGATGCAAAGCTCAAAGAGCTCAAAAACCCTGCAAATCTCATGAGAAATTCACAGAGCAAGGAAAATTTCCCCTTCAAGAAAAGTACAAGTAGGAGACAATACTCTCTCTAGGTGTCTATTTCTATGTCTCTCCTGATTCCAGATTTTCCATCAAGCGGCACAAAAGTTTAATGTTTCCAAATGACTACATGAAACACATCTCCTCCTCTGAATTTGCAAACTTCACCAATCTGTAGACTGAAGATATAGAGGACCCAACAGAGAGCTTTAAGAGTTGCAGCACTGTATGGGTGGGTTTGTGTAGAAAGAAAGATAATAGTTCCAGTTTCAAGAATTCTGCAAGAGAGAAGATTGGTTGATGCAAAAATGTTATCAGAAGTCATCTTCAATCAAACTCATGTTAACACCATATTTTCCTTTTGTAAGTTCTGGTTCTTCTTTACACAAATTCTGTATCACTTTCATTTGGTTGAGTGATTCAATTCAATTGGCAACTTTGAAACTAAAAGCATAAGTGTACAGTCAAGACTGAAAATGGTCTTGTGACCATTGATAGGTTTAGATGACCTTTTCTGAGGGTGGCATGAGTTGCAGATATGTCAAAGGTTAAAGGCCTGAAGCATTGCACAAAGATGTGAGCAACAGATGGACATTTTCCTACCAAGACATGAATCCATTGCAGCTCAATGTGTGACTTCAGAGCATAAGAAATGACTAAGTGCAGAAGAATTCCCCACCGAACTAGGGGATCATCATACAACACAACAAGATGGAGACAGTAAAATCAGTAGAATCTCAATTCCAGTGAAATTTCATTACTAAAGTCACATTGGTACAGATGAAGGCCTCACAAAATTAACCTAACTCTCAGTCTGCTCCCTAAGACGCCGGATTGTGCTGCGTACAGTTACTGCACTTGCCGTGCTGCACATGACAAAACAAAACCACCCAATTCAACAAATAACCTTTGAAGTCCTTTGAAGCACAAATATTGTAGCTTGTCACAAACTTCAACACACAATGTCTGACTGCTGCTAGTACAATGCCTCTACTCTTCAAAAAATGCTTGGAAGACTACTGCATTGCCAACTTTCAGTGCCTAAGAGAGCAACAAGGTAGTCTGGGATGGGTGTGTTACATAAGTCAATGTTTGCAGATATCCATTCTGAATCTTTACATCCCTTGCAGCTTTTAGTGAAATTGTCCTGTTAAGATTCCAAAGATGGGAAGGAAATGTGCAGAAATCAAGCTTACTTGAGAGTGTACGCACCACCAGCCTTGACCTTTCCACAATCTTTGCAATTCCAGATCCCAACAGCCTTCCTCTTCACACCAAACTGCAGACACACAAAAAGGAGCTCTTGGTCAGAATTATGGATACATGTCAGCAATTCTGTGCATTGATTTCATTGGTGTGTCGCCCACTAATGGCAGAAATTTCCAATCAGCCCATCTCATAGATTCAACAATTTCCCAACCAAAAGAACATGGAATTTAATTACAGATCTCGAATTCAACCTCCTGGTGTCAAAAATTTACTTTGTGGATTACAAAAGCAGCCTTCAAACTCTTGAGATCTTCAACCATATTGTACTGGACAATCTTCGGTACTTCCCAGATCACTTGCTTAATTTACATCCACTAAAATGGAGGTCCACTTACAATATTACTTGATGCTCTTGATGGCTCAAAGCAACCCTAAACCTGATATGCAATAGAACAAGAGTCTTGCACTTTGGGTGTGGGGCATACCTTTCCACAAAACTCACAGAAGTACTTGGAGTGCTGACTGACCTCCATCTTCTTGATTTGTTTCCTCAAACTGGCACCATACCTTGTGCCTGCTCATCACAAGAGTATTTCGTCATGAGAGGAAAAGCCCTAAGCACAAGAAATCAATGTAATGTATTTGAGATTGAGATTGCACTGTTACTCAAGCAACAGCCAAAAAGTTTACATACACCAAGGCAAGAACAAACTCTGATCACGAGAATCAAACACCGAGAATGAGAATTACCATATTTGCCGACAATTCCTGCTTTCTTCGTGCGTTTCGTCTGCCACTCAACCAGACACATTCAGAATGCCAATCCTCAAAGAACAACTGTATACTAAATAAGTTG